>CAFBQF010000001.1_pt1 | contig 60595 bp, 63 predicted proteins | sample 7269931 | NCBI WGS metagenome assembly CAFBQF01 (sample SAMEA6814175, study PRJEB35770) | freshwater metagenome | biome: Freshwater; feature: Freshwater reservoir; material: water | place: Czech Republic | collected 2016-11-09 | depth 30m m
GTGACCCGTGTCTGGGGTGGGCTTACGCCGTTGGTGATCTTCTATGCCGAGATTCTGGTGCTCACTGTGCTCCAAGGGGCCAGCGCCGGCCAACGTCTCTTCAGAATCGAAGTGCGCCCAGTAGAAGGTGGGCGACTCTCACCTATTGCGGTGGTAATTCGCTCGTTACTGCTCTTTATGGCGATCCCTGCAGTGATCTATGACCGCGATGGACGTGGGCTCCACGATCGCGCCGCTCGAACAATTGTTTTGCGCAAAACCAAAACTCTCTAGCGCTGCTGGACTCAAACGCACCGCAAGCTCAGCGCTGCTTTGGAACTTTCGCACCCTTTGGCAACGGACCCTTAGGAAGTGGAATATTCATGCCACCTACAGACTTGAGACGCGTACGTACTTCGCGCATTTGTGCCGGAGTGAGAACGCGTGGCAACTTCTGCACGTGGCGTTGTAATTTTCGGATGGAAACTCGACCTTCACCATCGCCTACATAAACCTCAGTGATGGGGGTGCCGGGGCAGAAGCGCTCCATTTTGCGACGGTGATCGAGTAAGAGTGAACGCACGTCATTGCCACCTTCGCCCACAAGAACAATTCCAGGACGACCAATGGAGCGGTGAACCATCGACTGCGCTTTATTCACTTCAACTGCAGGTTCGGTGGTCCAACCCTTACGGATCGACATTAATACGGATGCTCCCGCTCCAGTGGTTCCTTCGAGGCTGTCATAGGCACTCTTCTCGGCGCGACGCGAGAAGAGGAAGACGGCCGCAAGTACGGCTACTGGGAGAGAGATAACGGTTGCATAGATGGGGCTTCCAAAAACAAAGCCGAGTGCAATACAGATTGCCCACGTAAGACCGAAAGTGCCACCGATCCAAATACCGATCTTGCTATCGCGTTCGCGAGTGAGAACGTAGGCATCGCGGATTTGTGCAAAGCGTTTCGGCTTATTCGCCTTGCGCGCAAGCTTTGCCGCCTTCTGCCCAGCCTTAATTTCGGCTTTGGTCTTGGCGGGTGCCTTCTTTGCGGACGCTGATTTGTTCGTGGCCATGGTGGTAGAGGTTACCTCTTCTAGTGGGTGTTCTGGGAGCTTGCGGCGCGCTGGGCAAGGGCTTGGGAGTAGAGGCGGCCGGCCCGGTATGAGGAGCGAACGAGGGGTCCACTCATTACGCCGAGGAAGCCGACTTCGTCAGCCTCCGTTTTGAGTTCTACGAACTCTTCGGGCTTTACCCAGCGCTCAACCGGGTGATGGCGAGGAGAGGGGCGCAAATATTGAGTAATGGTGATGAGGTCGCAGCCCGCGGAGCGCAGATCGCGTAGCGCCTGCGATACCTCTTCACGACTCTCGCCCATGCCGAGAATGAGATTTGATTTGGTAATCAAACCAAAATCTCGCGCCAATGTGATTACTTGCAAACTACGTTCATAGGTAAATGCTGGTCGAATTCGTTTGAAAATCCGTGGCACGGTTTCCACGTTGTGTGCAAAAACTTCTGGACGTGATTCAAAAACGGGATTAAGCAAATGTTCGTGGCCGCTGAAGTCTGGTGCCAGCAACTCCACACCAGTACCTGGATTAAGTGCATGTACTTGGCGCACTGTCTCCGCATAGAGCCATGAACCCTCATCTTCGAGGTCGTCCCGAGCCACGCCAGTGATGGTGGCGTACTTGAGACCCATGGTGGCGACTGATTCGCCTACGCGACGTGGCTCATCACGATCGAGTGCGTCAGGTTTTCCCGTATCTATATTGCAGAAGTCGCAGCGTCTCGTGCATTGCGATCCACCGATGAGGAAAGTGGCTTCCTTATCCTCCCAGCATTCAAAGATGTTGGGGCAGGCAGCGGCTTGGCAAACGGTATGTAACCCTTCACTCTTTACCAAAGATTGCAGCGCGGTGTATTCGGGCCCCATGGTGGCGCGAGTTCTAATCCATTCTGGTTTACGTTCGATCGGAGTTTCAGAGTTACGCGCTTCGATGCGAAGTAGCTTTCTACCTTCAGGTGCCATTGTCATTTTAGGCAACCCTCATTACTCGTGGCAGAAATTCAGCCAGCCGCTTCTCGATAAAAGGGAGCAATTCATCGATAGTGACATCTCGCTGGAGTTCTCGCGTGAGCGAGGTGACGCCCGCGTCCGTGATGCCACAAGGGATGATGCGATCAAACCATGAAAGATCAGGGTTGCAGTTAATGGCAAAGCCGTGGGTGGTGACGCCACCTGCGATTCGTACTCCAATCGCGGCGATCTTTCGATCTTGTTTCTTCGCATTTGCCGGGAGCCAGACTCCGGAACGACCAGGAATTTGAATCGTGTCTACCCCGAGATCGGCGAGGGCGGCCATCATCATCGCTTCAAGCAAGCGCACGTAACCGACCACATCGAATTTCTCGGCGAGCGCAATAATGGGATAGCAAACTAATTGACCGGGGCCATGCCAAGTGATTTTTCCACCGCGATCGACATCAACTACTGGGGTGCCATCGGTGGGGCGTTCTGCGTTATCAGTGCGTCGACCCGCAGTGAAAGTGGGGGGATGTTCGACGAAGAAAATCGTTCCAGGTGACGTGCCTGCAATCACGCGAGCAGCTTCACTCCTTTGGATTTCAAGCGCCTCTTCATAGGCCATCAGGCCCAAGCTCTTGAATGGGGCAGAGAGCCCGGGAGGGAGGAGCGAGATAGTGGTAAGCAACACGCCAATAGCCTAGTCCGATCTGAACGTGTGAGCGTGCGTGAGCGTGGCTGAGAAGGTATCCTGGAGCTCTGCTTGACCACCGCCACCGAGGCTGCTTCTCTCCGAAAAGGAATCCTGATGTCTTCCACTCTTGCCCCTTCCCATGCCCCTACGCGCCGCCGGCGATGGTTGGTACCGGTCTTGATCGTGGTTGCCTGGCTCCTAGTCAGCGGGGCGACAGGTCCATTCGCGGGAAAGCTCAGCGAAGTCATCAAGAACGACAATGCGGCATTTCTTCCAGCTGATGCAGAAGCCACCCTGGCGATTAACGCCCAAAAGAAGTTGGTGGGCGAGACTCAACCATTCGTAGGAACTCTCATTTTTGAATATGCCGATGGTGTGACTCCAGCCTCGCAAGCCAAGGTCGATGCGTTGATCGCCAAGATTCCCTCACTTGCAGTGCAAGACGGCAAGACTGTAGGTGATTTCTTGCTTCCAATTCCAGTCGGTAGTCAGGTATCTAAAGATGGAAAGGCGATCTCTACTCTCTTCTTCTTTGACTCACAAAAAGTAAGCAAACCATTTGCAAGTGGGAAGAGCCCGATTGCTATTAGCGTACAGACGATTCGCGAAGAGATGAAAGCTGCAGGCCTTGATGGTCACGTCGGCGGTCTTGCTGGACTCTTCGGTGATTTGATCGATGTCTTCTCGAGTATCAATGGATCACTTCTCTATACGACAGTTGGAATCGTCTTCCTCATTCTCATATTTGTTTATCGTTCACCGTTGCTGCCCATCATCGTGTTGCTTGCGGTGGGTATTGGCGATGCACTTGCTCAAGCTGTTGTTTACTTCATGGCAAAAGCGGGTGTGATCGATCTCAATGGTCAAGCACAAGGAATCTTGCTCATTTTGGTCTTTGGTGTGGGTACTGATTACTCATTGCTAGTCGTCTCACGTTTCCGCGAAGAGTTGCGCAATCACGAGAGCAAGTACGACGCGATGCGTGTCACCTTAAAGGGTGTCATTGAGCCCATCACTGCCTCGGCAGCAACTGTCGCGGCCGGCCTGCTCTGCCTCTCCTTTTCGGTACTTACCTCAAACAAGTCCACCGGGCCGGTCTGTGCCGCCGGCGTGATCTCCGTTTATATTGCTGTCCTGACGTTGCTTCCCGCATTGCTCTTGCTCATTGGTCGTCGCGGCTTCTGGCCACGCAAGCCTGCCTTTGGCAGCGATCATCCAGAAGAGAAAGGCGTCTGGGGCAAAGTTGCTCGTACCGTTGGTCAACGTCCACGACGTTCATGGATTCTGGGTACCGCAGTAGTACTCATTCTTTGTGCATTCCTTCCCACATTGAAGGCCGGTGGGCTTGATAAGCAATTTACAAAGCGCACGGATTCAGTCATTGCTGACGAAGCCACTGCGCGTCATTTCCCGGCTGGTCGTGGAAATCCGGCAAATATTCTTGGCCCTGCTGACAAGTTGGAAGAGATTAAGCAGATCGCTCTCAGCATTCCTGGAATTGCTGGGGCCGCTTTTTACACGGGCATCCCTGAAGGAACGCCAGGTGCTGATGTGGCGCCAGCTAAGGTCGTAGATGGAATCGGCGAAGTAGATGCGGTCCTGAAGTATGAGGCAAATTCGCCAGAGGCTTTCAAGGTACTGAAGAGTCTTCGTGCTGAACTGCGCTCACAGCTCGGACCAAATGTTTATGTTGGTGGATACACCGCAATTAACTACGACTCACAAGTGGCATCTACACGTGATCGAAACGTCATTATTCCCATTGTGCTCTTCGTCATCTTGCTCATTCTGATGTTGCTCTTGCGATCGATCATTGCACCCATATTGCTGATGCTGACGGTGGCTGCCTCGTTCGTTGCAACGCTCGGCGCCTGTGCGCTCGTCTTCAATCACATCTTCCACTTCCCAGGATCAGATGCATCCTTCCCACTCTTCGCATTTACCTTCCTAGTTGCGCTCGGTGTGGATTACAACATCTTCTTGATGACGCGAGTTCGCGAAGAGACGATGGTGATCGGTACACGGCCAGGAACTTTGAAGGCGTTGATGGTCACTGGCGGTGTAATCACTTCTGCCGGTGTTGTTCTTGCAGCCACTTTCGCCGTCCTTGGCGTGCTCCCACTCATTGTGTTGGCTGAGCTTGGCTTTGCGGTTGGCTTCGGTGTCTTGCTAGACACGCTCTTAGTCCGTTCCATCATCGTCCCTGCTCTCGTCCACGACATTGGTCCAGCGGTTTGGTGGCCATCGAAATTGCGCCACGACCCAGCAGCGATCAAGGGATAGTTGTGGGTAGTGACGACGTCGATGTTGTCGTAGTAGGTGCCGGACTAGCAGGTTTATCAGCCGCGTTCTATTTAGAACGGGCCGGAAAGAGCGTGCGAGTTCTTGAGGCAAGTGATGCGGTCGGCGGGCGAGTGCGCACGGATCGTGTGGATGGTTTCTTGCTGGATCGCGGATTTCAAGTGCTCAACCCGTGGTACCCCGATTTTCGAAAGCTTTCGTTAGATCTTAAACTTGCTTCTTTAGGTGCTGCGGTTGCAGTCTCAATGCGAGATTCGCGATCTATGGTGGGTGACCCGCGAAGGGCACCCTCAAGTGCGTTCTCCTCTCTTTCGACGGTGACGGGAACCCTTGCAGAGAAGGCAAAGTTGGGGCGCTATGTGCTCCACCTTCTCACATCATCGTTAGCCGATATCACCGAGCAAGACGATTCTGATTTTGCTGGTGCGCTCTCCGATGTTGGCGCCGGCGGGCGGCTCTACGATCGCACCCTCAAACCATTTCTCGAAGGAGTCTTTCTTGATGATCCAGCGCACGTGTCTCGGCGCTACGGTGAATTGGTATTGCGATCATTCGTGAAGGGGACTCCGTCCGTACCTATTCAAGGAATGGGTGAATTTCCGCGCGTATTAGCATCGCGTATCAAGGGTGTGCGATTGGGGATTGCTGTTGAAAGTGTTGCACCTGGAAGAGTCTTGACTGCGAACGGAAGTGTGAAGGCAGTAGACATCGTGATTGCCACTGGAGGGCGTGCAGCACATGCGTTGATTCCCGATGTACCGATGCCCACCATGAAGAATTGCACCACTTGGTATCACGCAGCGGATCGTGCCCCCACGCAGGGCAAAGCGCTTGTGGTTGACGGGCTCCATCGCGGTCCGCTAGTCAACTCAGTAGTAATGAGCAATGTTTCAGACACTTATGCGCCGAAGGGGAAGCACTTGATCTCGTCTACTGCGCTGGTGGCGACGAATGAGGGCGATGTGCATCGCCATCTCGCGATGCTTTGGGGTCGCGAGATCTCAGATTGGCACCTACTTCATGTTTCTGATGTCCCTGATGCGCTTCCCGCTCAAGTTCCAGGGTTAGCAGTACGTCGAGAGATTAATTTCGGCAATGGAATCTGGGTGGTGGGTGATCATCGCGATACGCCCTCGCAGCAAGGCGCGTTAGCAAGCGGCCGCCGTTGTGCCGAAGCAATTATTTCAACGAGGAATTAATCAACGAGCTCTTCAAGAGCCGGCCCAATATGCGGATTATCAAACGTGAATCCAGCTTGCAACAAGGCAGTAGGTGCAACGCGCTTTGACCCAAGCACTTCGGTGGAGAACCCTCCGAGTGCGACTTTGATAGCAAATGCCGGAGCCGGGAAGAGTGCAGGGCGGTGCAGTGCGCGGGCGAGTGCCGCAGTAACTTCTGAATTTGTCGCTGGGAATGGAGAAGTCAGATTCACAGGACCGGCTAATTCGTTGTTCAAGAGGAAATCGATGGCTCGAATCTCATCATTGAGAGAAATCCATGACCACCACTGCTTACCGTCGCCTAACTTTCCGCCAAGTCCGGCTTTGAAGAGGGGCACCATGCGCCCGAGTGCTCCACCCTTGGCGGCGAAGACCAACCCTGTTCTCATGAACGTGGTGACCGCACTTGCTTTGCCTGCGCTCTCTTCCCACTGGCGGCAGACATCAGCGAGAAAATCGTCGCCTGCGCGATCTTCTTCAGTGACTTCGCGATTGCCCGTTTCGCCGTACCAACCGATAGCCGAGGCCGAAAGGAAGCGCGGAATCTCAAGTTCATTGATCGCGGAGACGATGGTGGCGGTGCTATCGGTGCGCGACTTCAAGATTTCGTTCTTGTATGCCGCGCTCCAGCGCTTATCGCCGACGCCGGCACCCGATAAGTGGATGACGGCATCTGATCCAGCAAGTGTGGTGAGTGATTCTGCGGGAAGCGAAGAGCCGTCTGGATTCCAACGGATTTCATCTTCTGCAATGGGGGAGCGTCGAACTAGGCGGATGACTTGATGGCCTTGCTTCGTGAGACGCTTAACTAGCGCGCTTCCGATCAACCCAGAAGAGCCTGTTACTGCAATCTTCATCACTAGAGCCCTAAATCTGATTCAAAACGTCCCTCTTCGAGGCGATTCTTTAACGTCACCAAGAAGCGGGCTGCTTCTGCACCGTCGACGATGCGATGATCGTAGGAAAGAGCTAGGTAGATCATGGAACGAATGGCGATGGTTTCGCCGCCATCTTCATCCTTAACGACTACGGGACGCTTCACAACGGCACCAGTTCCAAGTATCGCTACCTGTGGTTGGTTAATAATCGGGGTGTCAAAGAGCGCTCCGCGACTTCCGGTGTTTGTGAGTGTAAAGGTGCCACCACCGAGTTCATCAGGACTGACTTTGTTATCACGAGTGCGGTCTGCAAGATCTGCAACGCTTCTAGCAATGCCTCCGATGTTGAGTTGTCCTGCATCACGAATAACTGGGACGAGCAAACCTCGAGGCGTATCTACTGCAATCCCGAGATTTTCGGTGGCGTGATAAACGATGTTGTCACCATCTACCGAAGAGTTGATGACTGGATGCAGGCGCAGGGCCTCACATACGGCGACTGCGAAGAATGGCATGAAGGAGAGTTTGACGCCCTCACGGGTTTCGAAAGTGGCTTTTGCTTTATCGCGAAGGCGTGCAATCTTCGTGACATCAACTTCGATGACAGTAGTCAGTTGTGCGCTCGTTTGGAGTGACTCCACCATCCGCGAAGCAATCACTTTGCGAAGTCGGGTCATCGGAACGATGGTGCCTCGCAACTCTCCATCGACACCCGCCACTGCTGGTACTGACTGCGTCGCAGAGGAAGTCGCTGGCGCTTTTGTTGCCGCAGCAACGCGCCGGCGTTCGGCTTCTTCCAAAATGTCTTGCTTACGAATACGTCCTCCAACCCCGCTGCCGGTGAGTGAACCAAGGTCGACGCCGTTTTCTTGCGCGAGTTTGCGCACAAGTGGTGTGACATATGAGTCATCACTTGCGGAGGTAGCTACAGGTGCAGCAACGGGTGGAGCAACGGGTGGAGCAACAGGTGCAGGTGCTGGTGCAGCGACAGGTGCAGCGACAGGTGCAGCGACAGGTGCAGCGACAGGTGCAGGGGTGGGAACTGCTCCTGCGACACCGATAGTTGCCAGCGTTGCGCCTACTGGAACTGTCTGATCGACTTGAACGACGATTGAAAGCAGGGTGCCAGCTACGGGTGAAGGGATTTCGGTATCAACTTTGTCTGTGGAAACTTCAAGTAGTGCTTCATCGATGGCGACGGTTTCGCCCACGTTCTTGAGCCAACGAGTCACGGTTCCTTCGGTAACACTTTCGCCGAGCGCTGGCATGGTGATCGGAGTCTCTGGGCCCGCAGTATGTGGTGGAATTACAGCTGGGCGGACCGCAACGGGTGCTGGCGCCGCAACGGGTGCTGGCGCTGCAACGGGTGCTGGCGCTGCAACGGGTGCTGGCGCTGCAACGGGTGCTGGCGCTGTAACGGGTGCTGGCGCTGTAACGGGTGCTGGCGCTGTAACGGGTGCTGGCGCACTGCCGTCTTCAATGATTGCTAATTCAACGCCGACACCGACGGTTTGATCGATCGCGACGACGATTTTCTTTAAGACCCCCGCAACTGGTGATGGGATTTCGGTATCTACTTTGTCGGTAGAGACTTCAAGTAATGGTTCGTCAACGGCGATCGAGTCTCCTTCATTCTTGAGCCAACGCGTCACGGTGCCCTCGGTTACGCTTTCGCCGAGTGCAGGCATCACCACTGAATAAGACATTTTTGCTCCTTATTGCTTAACCGTGGGCGTGAAGTGGTTTGCCGGCGAGCGCCATGTGCGCTTCACCGACCGCTTCGGAGAGAGTGGGGTGGGCATGGATAAGAGAGGCGACATCGATCGCCTCTGCTTCCCAATTGAAAATGAGCTGCGCCTCGGCAAGGAGTTCTCCCACGCGAGAGCCCACCATATGTACGCCGAGGACAGGGCCATTCTTTTGACCGACGAGTTTGATGGAACCGGCGGTACGGAGAATTTGTGCCTTGCCATTTCCCGCAAGGTCGTAATTAAGTTCCACGACATCGTGTCCCGCGGCTTTTGCTTGTGCGGTGGTCAGACCCACTGAGGCAACTTCAGGCTCTGAATAAGTGACTCGAGGAACGCCTGCATAATTGATGGGACGTGGGTTGAGTCCGGCAATTTCTTCGGCTACCAGAATGCCTTCACCGAAACCGACGTGGGCAAGTTGCAAGGTAGGAATGAGATCTCCGACGGCGAATACGCCGGCCACGTTGGTGCGGCACTTCTCGTCGGCCAACACATAGCCGCGATCCATGGCAATGCCAACTTCTTCATATCCAAGGTTTTGCGAGACGGGACCGCGACCTACGGCGACGAGGAGCAGATCTGCTGTGATTTCCTTGCCGTTTTCCAACGTGACTGTCACGTTATCGGCGCTGACCTTGTGACTGGCGTACTTCACACCGAGTTCAAAGTTGATGCCACGCTTACGGAAAGCGCGTTCTAGCAGCTTGCTGCTCGATTCATCTTCGGCCGGTACGAGATGGGGGAGTCCTTCAACGATAGTGACATCGGAGCCAAAAGATTTCCATACGCTTGCAAATTCACAACCGATGACTCCACCGCCAAGAATGATGACGCTTCCAGGAACTGATTCCAGCTTGAGTGCGTGATCACTTGTAATAACTCGCTTGCCATCGATCTCAAGGCCGGGCAAAGACTTAGGTACTGAACCTGTAGCTAGCACCACGTTCTTGCCGGTGTACTTCACGCCATTTACTTCGACAGTATCTTTTGCAACGAGTTTGCCGGCGCCTTCGACGTAGGTGATGTTGCGGCTTTTGACGAGTCCTTGCAAACCTTTGTGAAGTTTCGTGATGACGCCATCTTTGTAGGCGTTGACTCCGAGCATGTCAATTGAGTGGAATTCCGCGTTCACGCCAAAGTGCGCAGCATCGCGTGTGTTGTCCGCAATCTCTGCAGAGTGAAGAAGCGCCTTGGTGGGGATGCAGCCGCGGTGTAGGCAAGTTCCTCCAAGGAGGTCCTTTTCGATGAGGACCACATTCATGCCGAGTTGGGCCGAGCGCAGAGCGCAGGCGTACCCACCACTGCCGCCACCCAAGATGACTACATCAAATTGCTCGGACACGCGTTGCTCCCAGATCTCTCGCCCAACACCTACTGAGGTAATCCTGCCACCTATTTCAACGCCCGCTAGACGCTTCCGCTAGTCGAATGAGGGTGCGTACGGCCACACCCGTCCCGCCCACCGGGGTATAACCGTGTGGGGCGGCCGTATTGAAGGCTGGACCAGCGATATCGAGGTGGGCCCAGGGCTGGTCTTCCTGCACAAATTCCTTGAGGAAGAGGCCTGCTGTAAGCATGCCACCGAAGCGGTCGCCGATATTGGCGATATCGGCGATGGGAGAGTCGAGAGAGGCTCGCAGCTCCTGGGGAAGCGGCATCGGCCAGAAGGACTCGCCCGCCTCCTCGGCAGCTGCCAAGAAAGCCTCGGTTAACACTTCATCGTTGCCCATGATCGCACTGGTGCGCTTTCCAAGAGCGACCTCTTGGGCGCCGGTAAGTGTGGCCACATCTATCATGGCGTCGAGCCGCTTGTTGCCCTTATTGCCGAGTTCTTGGGCGCGCATCATGGCATCTGCGAGCACGAGTCGGCCTTCAGCGTCGGGATTGAGTACTTCAACTGTGCGTCCACCGTAAGTGGTGAGGACATCGCTTGGACGTTGGGCAGTATCGCTTGGCATGTTCTCGGCGAGTGCGGCCCACGCGTCGATAGTGATGGGGAGTTTGAGTTGGGCAATTGCGATGATTGCGGCACAGACAGCTGCGGCGCCACTCATGTCAGATTTCATCGCTTCCATTCCAGCGGCCGGCTTCAATGCAATTCCGCCGGTGTCGAAAGTGATGCCTTTGCCGATATAGGCATGGTGAGCCTTTGATCGCGTAGGCGTGTATGTGAGTCGGAGCAGTCGTGGGGGATTGGCACTTCCTTGCCCGACACCGATGATGCCGCCATACCCACCTTTGCGAAGCGCAGCTTCGTCAAGGACTTCCACTTTCACGCCAGCACTCTTGGCGAGGGGGCGAATGTGATCAACAAATGAGATAGGTGTGAGATAACTCGGAGGCATATTGATCAAGTTGCGAGTGAGGTGCACGGCATCTGAAATTGCACTGGCTCGAGCAATTACCTTGCGCGCCGGGGCCGTGCCGGCAAGCGGCGAAAGGATTGTTACTGATGCGAGTGGAGCTTTGCGATCTTTCTTAGTTGATCCGCGAAAGTCATCGAACGTGTAAGCACCGAGGAGCGCTCCTTCGGCGATCGCGGCAACCGCGGGCAATTTTGCGCAGGGCAGTGCAAAGGCGGCGCTTTCAATTCCTGCGAGTGCGCGGGCGGCTGCTCCAGCCGCGCGGCGCAAGACTTCATGCGGGTAGGCACCGCGAGCATGTTGCTTTCCGAGACCGGTAATAACGAGCAACTTAGAAGTGGTGCCAGGCAACTTAATGACTTCATCACTCTTGCCGGTGGCGCCAAGATCGTGGAGGGCTTCTAGGAGGTCAGCCTCATCAATCTGAGCGGTACCCGTCTCGAGAACGAGACCCTTTTCGCCCTGAGCTAGACCGATAACGAGGGCCTGGCTACTTCCTGAGCCGGCAATGGAACCTTTAGGTGCAAGAGTGATCGTTGTCATGAGGAGAGCCTAACCCGACAACCCTCTAGGCTGGAACTCATGAGCGAATCATCCTTCCCACTCCTCCACTCACCCTTGCATGCGGTGCACCTCGCCCTCGGCGCGAAGATGGCCGATTTCGGTGGCTGGGAGATGCCTATTGAGTACCCAGCTGCCATTGGAGGTGGCGTGCTTGCGGAACATCAGGCAGTTCGAAATGCGGTAGGGCTCTTCGACGTCTCGCACCTAGGCAAAGCCTTGGTGGCCGGAATTGGCGCGCGCGCGTTTATTAATTCATGTTTCACCAATGATTTGGATCGCATCTCAACCGGCGAGGCGCAGTACACGCTCTGCTGCGATGAGAGTGGCGGCGTGGTCGATGACCTCATCCAATATGTGCGCAGTGATGAGGAAATCTTTTTGATTCCCAACGCCTCTAATACCACCGAAGTTGTTCGTCGCCTTCAGGCTGCGGCGCCTGCAGGGATCACCGTCACTAATCAACATCGAGATTTTGCAGTGATCGCGGTGCAAGGTCCACGTGCTGTTGACGTGATGAAAGATCTCGGCCTCCCGTACGAACTGGAGTACATGGCATTTGTGGATACGACGTGGAGCGCGCCAAACGGTGATTCGATACCGTTGATCGTCTGCCGTACCGGGTACACCGGCGAATATGGATTTGAACTCTTGCCGGCTTCTGATGGCGCATTAACTTTATGGAACTCTCTTAGCGAAAGTGCAGCCAAGTTCGGCGGACGAGCGTGTGGCCTAGGCGCTCGCGATACGTTGCGTACTGAAATGGGTTACCCACTACATGGGCACGAGCTATCACTCGATATATCTCCCGTACAGGCAAGTGCAAATTGGGCCGTGGGTTGGAAGAAAGAGAACTTTTGGGGGCGTACTGCGCTGCTTGCGCAACGCGAAGCTGGTGCAAAGCGTGTTCTCAGGGCCATCACGTCGCAGGATCGAGGAATTCCACGTGCCGGCATGGAGCTTAAAAGTTCACATGGCGAAGTAGTGGGTGTGCTTACGAGCGGAACATTTTCTCCGACACTAAAGATCGGAATCGGATTAGCACTCGTCGATGCAGGCTTTGCGGTGGGCGATCATCTCTCACTTGATGTACGTGGGCGTGTGAGTGATGTAGTTATCACAAAATTTCCGCTCGTTGAAAGTCACGTTCGCTAGAAATAAAGGCCGCACGACGATTCACACGTTTCAGGGCGCGCATTATGGGTGTGCCTAGGGTGAGGATGAGGAATGCGGTAAAGATCGCTCGAGGTATATCCCAAGCTAATCCGGTGGTGGCATGAAAGACCAAGAAGTGGCGCGCGTTCTCGGCGAGAGAGCCACCTGCGACATATGCAATGGAGGTGTCTCCGCCCAACCACGGCCAGAATTGCAAATCCATCAAGACTCCATAAGCAAGTGAGGCGACGATCGCGTATCCGGCTAATACGAAAATTTCTACTCGGCCGCCGCACCTAGGCAGGGAGGCGGCCCCTAGCGCAACCGCTGCGGCGGCCAGCATTTGATAGGGCAACCACGGTCCCACACCACCGGTAATGAGTGCGGAGGCAAAGAGTGAGAGAGTGCCCAAGAGGAAAGCAAATTCGCGTCCGAAAACACGTGCACCCAAAATGATCGGCAACCAGATGGGTTCGATACCCGCCTGCCCAGCGCCGACAGTCCTGAGCGCCGTGGCAAAAGCTATGAGTACTCCAAGGAGTGCGACTGCGCGCACGTCGATGCGATCATGTGTGATCGCTGATATTCCGACTGCAAGCACTAACGGCAGTAGAACAAGGAAGAGCCAGTGCCCACTGTTTTGAACCTGACTGGATGAAGCGATAAATAATGGCCAAGTGAACGCCCCCGCACCGATAACGCCAACTAGCAGTAGTGCGAGATCGCTTCGCTTCACGCTAATGGCTGTTCTGCGTGAGCGACGTCGCGCACCGTCATGAATTTGCTCGGGGCCAAAATCTTTTGAATCTGTGGGGCAAAAACTGGAGATGCGGTGAGAACATCTTCGGTATCGCCATCAGCCACGAGTTCACCCTCTGCCAGAACAACTACTCTGTCTGCAATCTCGGCCACAAGTTCAACGTCATGAGTAGCTAACACAATTGCATGACCTTCATTCGCCAATTTCAGCAGAATGGTGCCAAGGCGAGCTTTAGCTCGGTAATCCAAACCGCGTGTGGGCTCATCGAGTAATAGCAACGGTGGCTCAGCCGCAGCCACTACAGCGAGGGCGAGGGCGAGACGCTGCCCTTCGGACAGATCTCTAGGATGTAAGCGGTGATCAATCTCGGGAGTAATGAGGTTGAGCAAATTAGCCGTAGTGCCGGCAATGAGCCCGCGGTCTTTGTCATTTGCATCGCACTCTGCAAGTACTGACTCGCTGAAGAGTAAATCACCTGGCTCTTGAGGAACAAAACCCACCAAGCGCGAGAGCGAATGGCTGGAGAGTTCACTCGGTTTATGGCCACCTAACGTAAGTGCGCCTCTGTCGGGTGACTTAAGCCCTACGAAAGTGGCGAGCAAGGTGGACTTTCCCGCACCATTTCGCCCCATCACAGCAGAAATCGTTCCGCGGGAAAAAGAGAGCGAGATATCTCGCAAGGCAATTCGTTTTCCGTAAGCAACAGAAATCCCTTCGCAAAGGGCAAAGGTTTCAGCGGGTAAGAAAGTGTTGTGGCGTTTTACTGGTGGCGAGGCAGTCGCAAGTCGCTCGCGAAGGGTGTCTGCCAGACGACGTGCATCTCTAATCGTCAGCGGAAGTGGATCCCATGATTCCAGGCGTGCTAATTCGATGAGGGGAGGAACGAATTCGCTCTCCTTAAGTGCAGTAACCGGGTCACTGATAGTTACACGACCGTCTCCGTGCACATGAATGATGCGGTCTACGTACTGCACCACACGTTCAAGCCGATGTTCGGCGATGATGACCGTCATGCCGACGTCGTGTACGAGGCGTTGGAGCAATGCGAGCACTTCATCGGCGGCGCTGGGGTCAAGTGCGCTGGTGGGTTCATCAAGTAACAGGATTGTGGGGTGAGCGGTCAAGGCCGCACCGATTGCTACGCGCTGTTGTTCGCCTGCAGAGAGAGTTGCCATAGATCGAGCGCGCAAGGCATTAAGGCCGAGTAAGTCCAGCGTCTCTTCCACGCGTTTGCGCATTACTTCGGGGGAGAGTCCCAGCGACTCCATAGTGAAGGCGAGTTCGTCTTCTACACGGTCTGAAACAAATCCCGCAAGTGGATCTTGGCCGATATAGCCAATAGATGCTGCCAAGTCTCGCGGACGTAGATTTCGGATTGAGCGGTCGTTGACGTGTACGTCCCCAGTGAGTTCCCCGCCAGTGAGATGTGGAGTGAGTCCATTCATGACGCGTAAGAGTGAGGACTTGCCCGAGCCGGTGGCTCCCATGAGCAACACGAATTCTCCAGCCAAAATTTCTAGATTGACATCGGCAAATACTGCATCTCCCTGATAACGAAGTGAGGTGTTTGTGAGTGAGATCATGATTGACGCCCCAGGTAGAGGACGGGTGCGCACACAAGGAGCAGGATGGATACCAATGCAGCATTGGTGTGAAGCAATGTGCCTGCAGCGGCTGCGACACTGACTCCGAGGATCGGCAGTGTGATGGCCTCTAAATTCCATTTAATCGGTCGATAAACGGTGAGACGCAAATTCTTTCCGCTGAGCCATAGGCCAATAACGGAGATTGCCGCAGCGACTGCGAGCACTGCCCAAGGGAAGTTGATAAATGAGGTAGGTATCAAAAGGAGGTAAATGCCCGCCACTATTCCAAGTAAACCTAAGAGCAGCATTAGGGCGCTTACTCGCCGACCATGCTTTTCCTGCGTTTGTCCATAGCCCCGGCTCTCCATGGCCGCTGCTAGGTCTAGCGACTTAGTCAGCGCATCTTCAATGACGGGTATGAGCACGCGAGTAAGTGAAAGTCCGCGACTTCCACGGCTTCCACGCAATCTTTGTGCCGTCCTGATTCTCTTGATGCTCGCCACGATCTGTGGCAAGAAAGTTGTGGAAACCACCACGATGACGCCGGCCTCGTGCAGCGCTCGGGGGAGTGATTTCAGCAATTCCTTCGGTTGAGTGAGCGAAGAAGCTGCGCCAAAGATGATCACCAGCGTGGCTAACTTCGCTCCTTCGCGGAGGATAAGCAAGATTTTTTCAGACGTTACCGGGCCGCCCACGCTGATTCCGGAGAGCCATTGGGGAAGGTGAGTACTAGGCATAGTGAAGAGCACGTGCCCAGGAATTTTGGCGCCAAAGAGAATTGCAATAACAAGGCGGATGACGAGCAGGGTGGCCGCTAGATAAATCGCATAGTTTATTGAATGGCGCCAAGGGCCATCACTTCGACAGGTGAGCGCAACGACCACCACTCCAGCGGCGATCGCCGCCAGTGTCCAGGTATTTGCGGCCGCGGACGCAGCAAAGGTGAGGGCAATCGCCCAACCCCACCATGCCAGTGGGTGGATACGTGTACTACTTCGCGCGGTCGCATGCTTCATGTCAGGGTTGTTCTCTCCGTCGGGCTGCGATTCGCCGATAAACGAGCAACAACAAGATTACGCTCAAACCAAAATTGAGAATTCGGATTCCCCAGTTGGGTCCTTCGATCGCTGGCGATGGAGTGAATTTCTCGCCGCATCCCTCTTTGGGATATGAGTTAATCCCGCAGACGAAGCCCACCGAGTCAGTGCGAATCTTGGCGACTTTATTGAGTACGTCATATCCAGTCGCCTCCGCTGGCACGAGTGCGCAGTCCACGATGGGCTTTGCAGGGGTTTGTCCGGTGGGTGCGTAACTCGCTTTTCCGAAATCAACTACGACGGCTACGCGCTTCATTCCGCCTACCGCTTTAGTCTCTTTGCAGTATTCAGGAAAATTTGCTCGAATGGTGATTGCTTCTGCCGCTTGTGGGCTCGTATTAGTGACCGAGAAGTACCATCCTTCAACACTTCCGTCTGCGGGAATGCGAGTGGCGCCTTGGTTTGAGTAGGACCAGGAAATTGAATCTTGGCTATTCCAGTAGGACCAGTAGCGATAGAGGTCCCCTGATGCCTGCGCGCTCGTCGAAGTGCTCAGAGCCACAATGGTGAATGAAAGTACGACGACAAGTGAGAGGAACTTCTTCATTAGCTTCTTAAGCTCCCCACTATGGTTTTGGTGAGGTCGATGCCGCCGAAGTGGTGGACGTCTAATTTCAATGCCGTTGCAACGAGAAGCATCATCGCTAGAGCCGCAGGTTTAGCTGCGTTGGTTTTGGCTTCCAAACCCCAAGAGATCGCGCCATCTGCCATGGCGGCAACTGCTGTGGAGATCGCCGGATATCGATATCCACTTCCCACCAGTGCCAGAGTCGCCCATGCGGTGGTGTTCCAATCGGTTCCGGGACCGAACGCGCTTGGAATGCCACGCGGATTACTTGTGAGGCGAGCGGCAAGAAAGAGCATGGCTCCATCGGCAACTTTTGTTGCGCTTGTACTTTTTGCTGAGCATGGATTGATAGGTGCATTTGTTGATTTCGAGATGATAAGTGGCAGTGCAATTCCAGTAAATGCAAACGCTGCTTGCGCGGTGGCGTAATCATTTGCCACGAGCGCATCGCTTCTCTGGTAATCGAGTGCACCGCTTTTTCCAGGACCATCGGAGCAGCCCACCTGGTACTTGCCAAGAACACTAGTGGCCGCGGTTGCGTACTTTTTTGGATAAATAGTGTTGAGAGCTAAGAACATGAGCCCTGTCGAGTTGGCATCGCTGGTAGTTGGATCATATTCGGCGGTGGCGGGAGAGAGTGGATTAAAACCAATTCCACCATCCTTATTGCGGTGGGCAAGTAGCCATGCAGCGCTCTTGTTGGCAATTGCTTTCTTCCCAACTACCTGTAAGGCGGCGGCGGCGATGGCAGTCGAGTTCGAATCCTCTTGAGTGGTGTCACACGGGGTGGAGATGTCAGCACGAAATGAGACGTATCCACCATCGGCACATTGTTGACTCACGAGCCACTGGATTGCACTTGTGGCGGGTTTTACTTTGGCCCCCGCGAGGGCAAGTAGAGAGAGTGATTGTCGGTAGACACCGTCGTATAACGGGTCGGTGGAACCATAAAGGCCAGAACTATTTGGTGCTGCGTGCGCAGTGCTAGGAAGAATCAATCCAACGGAGAGAGCTAATGCGACCCCTCGAGCGAACTTGAGTGAGATTGACATTCAGGTAGAGCCTTTCAAGAGTGGATCGGTAGAGCTCTTCCAGCGTCATCGCAATAAAAAACCCGTCATCTCTTTGCGGAGATAACGGGAGAGCGAGGGTGGTGACCCGGGCGTCGCCCCGCAGACCTCGGCGGGTGTTGACCAAAAACCTTGATTACGGGTAATCCGACTTGTCGATGTACGACTCACGGTTGCGGGTCAGCGCCGGAATTTCACCGGACTTCCCCCATAAGCAGGGCTATTAAGTTGTAGGCGAAGCAGACCACGCTGGGGCCTGGCTCGTCAACTCCCCTCGCCGTACCGCTCATCTGGGAAGGGGGGCTATTCTGCTCGCATGGAACATCGTCGACTCGGCCGCTCAGGCATGTATGTATCGGAAATTTCTTACGGTAACTGGATCACTCACGGTAGTCAGGTAGAAGCCGAAGCCGCCGGTGCTTGTGTGAAGGAAGCACTCAATCTTGGTATCACCACCTTCGATACAGCCGATGTGTACGCCGGCACTAGAGCCGAAGTAGTACTGGCGACAGCACTTAAAGGTGTGAAGCGCGAATCCTATGAACTCTTTACGAAAACTTACTGGCCGATTGGTACTGGAAAGAACGATCGTGGCCTTTCGCGTAAACACATTATGGAGGCATGCGACGGATCTCTTCGCCGTTTGAAAACAGATCATATTGACCTCTACCAAGCGCATCGCTTCGATCATGAAACGCCATTGGAAGAAACCTTGCGCGCCTTTGATGATCTGATTCGGCAAGGGAAAGTCATTTACATCGGATTTAGCGAATGGAGCGCTTCTCAGATTAGCGATGCACTCAAGATTGCACGCGAACTGGGATTGGATCGATTTGTTTCATCGCAACCGCAGTACTCCATGCTCTGGCGAGTTCCTGAAACCGAGGTAATTCCACTTTGTATTGAAGAGGGGATTGGGCAAATCGTTTGGTCTCCCATTGCTCAGGGCGTCTTGAGTGGAAAATATTTGCCTGGCAAGAAGGCGCCGGCCGGGTCGCGTGCCACAGACAAGAAGGGCGGCGCGAATATGATTTCGCGTTGGATGACCGATGACGTGCTTACCGCGGTTCAAAATCTTGCGCCAATTGCAAAAGAGTCTGGTTTAACTTTGTCGCAGCTCGCGATTGCTTGGGTATTGCAGAATCCCAATGTTTCAAGCGCGATCGTCGGGGCATCCAAGCCAAAGCAATTGAGAGAGAATGTGAAAGCGGCCGGAGTCGTGCTCGAGCCTGCGGTAATGAAGGCGATCGACCTTGCACTCGGCACTCTTCCGACTCGAGATGCCGCTTTAACGGTCAGTCCGAATCCTCGCCCTTAGGCCAGGCGTGAGAGCCGTCGTTAGATTTTAGTACCTCTGGTGATCATTGCTGGTGGAGTGCGCAGTCGTCGAAGTTGCGTGGATCGTAACCACGCGTAGAGCGTGATCCCTTTGAGGGATGCGTCAGGGAAGCGCTCACTCGCTACTTTCTTGATCCGCCTTGCAAGTAGCGCCCCATCAACGATGACCCCGAGGAGCACCGCATAGAGGAAAAGGCTGGCGTAGACCTGCATTGCACGAAACGATGAAAGCGCAAGAACAATCAAAACAACTGGTAAGAAGTATTCGCCCACCGAGCGACGTGTATCGACCATGTCGCGGGCTAGCTTGCGGACAGGACCTTTATCTCTCGGTGGCATGGCGCGCTCATCACCGCGCAGGTAGGCGGCGCGCTGTGCCATACGTTCGATCTTCGTTTGATCGCGGGCAGCCTTGCGCGCTTCCTTCGAGTTGGCAGGAGCAATCGAGCTTTTCTTGCGCTTTGCCTCTACTTCACTCCGCTTTGGCGTAGGGCGGCCTTTGCCAGTGGGCATCTCTTCAGTCATGTGGACCTTCCTTTGTTGAAGCGTGTGAGTTATTAGGCAAGTGAGAGCATACGGTCAAGAGCAGTGCGGGCTTCTTTTGAAGTGATGGGGTCTACCGTAATTTGATTGACGACGCGTCCCAAAACGAGCGCTTCCATCGCCCCTACGAGGTGGGGGAGATCGATCCGATTCATGGTGGAGCAGTAGCACACGCTCTTGTCGAGAAAATGGATGTTCTTATCTGGATGCGCATGAGCTAAACGTTTCACCAAGTTAAGTTCGGTACCGATAGCCCATGAAGATCCGGAGGGAGCTCCTGCGATAATCTTGATGATACGTTCGGTCGAGCCCACGTAATCGGCGGCTTCGGCGACCTCGTATGGACATTCGGGGTGTACCAGAATATTCACATCCGGTATGCGGTCTCGAATTTCATTGACACTTGCCAATGTGAACCGGCCATGAACTGAGCAGTGACCCTTCCAGAGCAACATCTTTGCTGCCGCAATCTCGGCATCCGTTAAACCACCCTGTGGCTTCCACGGGTCAAATATTGCGCAGTCAGCTAAAGAAAATCCCATTTCGCGCACTGCGGTGTTGCGCCCTAAATGCTGATCCGGCAAGAAGAGTACTTTTTCGCCTCGATCGAAAGCCCACTTAAGTGCGCTTTTCGCATTAGATGAAGTACACACGGTTCCTTCATTGCGACCAGTAAATGCCTTGATCGCAGCTGAAGAATTCATGTAAGTAACAGGAATGGTTTTCTCTGCAACGTTTAATGCTTTCAGCGCATCCCACGCGTTTTCAACTTGTGCGTGCGTTGCCATATCTGCCATCGAACAACCTGCAGCCAGATCGGGCAGAATCACTTTTTGCGCATCGCTTGTGAGAATGTCTGCGCTCTCAGCCATGAAGTGCACGCCGCAGAAGATAATGAATTCACTTTCCGGGCGTCCTGCGGCAGCTTGCGCAAGTTTGAATGAGTCTCCGGTGACGTCTGCAAACGCAATCACTTCGTCACGCTGGTAGTGATGGCCCAAGATGTAAGCACGCTCTCCGAGCGCGGCGCGAGCGACGCGAGCTCGCTCGACCAATTCCGCATCACTTACTGGCGGCAAGTCGCCAGGGCAAGAAACGCCTCGTTCGCTTCCGAGGTCGATGCCGGCGCCGAGAAAGAGCAGATCTGCCATTTGCTCATCATGGCAGAAAATTGCAGGCATGCCAGAGTTGCATCGCAGCCAGGTCGCTGTGATGGTGGTGGCGTGAAGATTTTGGTGGCACCGGATTCGTATGGAACCACGATGAGCGCTGGGGACGCGGCGGCGATCATCGCCTCTACGTGGGCGGCCGAAGCTCCCGCAGATGAGGTGCGCACCCTGCCACTTTCCGATGGTGGACCTGGTTTTCTTGACGTGCTTGCGGGCAGCGATGGCCTATGTGAACCGCTGGTTGTTCGCGATGCCAAGGGGAACGCGCAACCGGTTCGAGTGCTCTTCCGGGATGGCAACTCTTATGTCGAGAGCGCCGAAATCATAGGTCGCGGAAGTTACCCAGAGTCTTCTGATCTTGTACGCACTGGAAGTAGTTACGGTGTCGGGGAAGCGCTCCGCTTTGCGCTCTCAAAATCACGTCGAGTAGTTCTCGGACTGGGTGGCACCGCGATTAATGATGGGGGCGCTGGTCTGCTGGCGGCACTGGGGGCGACCGCCAATGTGTCGCTCGTTCAGGGCGGAATGGGGCTATCAGGAATCGTCGCGCTTGATATTTCTCGGGCACTTGATGTGGTGGCCGGGTGCGAGATTGTGATAGCTACTGATGTAGATAACCCACTCACTGGTCCACAAGGTGCTACTGAAATGTATGGACCCCAAAAAGGTGCCACACCAGCTGATGTGCGTGAGTTGGAAGCATCTTTGTTGGCCTACCAGTCAGCGCTCAAAACAGCGGCAAGCTACGAGTGCGCGGGTGCTGGGGCTGGCGCCGCAGGCGGGTTAGGCGCGGCCCTCATGGCCCTCGGGGGTCGGCGGGTCTCCGGCATAGAAGAGGTGGCGCGCCACGTGAATCTGGCTGGCGCGGTTGAGTGGGCTGACCTAGTGGTGACGGGCGAAGGCTCTTTCGACTGGCAATCACTCCGCGGGAAGGTTGTTTCAGGAGTGGCCTTCCATGCCATGAGGCTGGGAAAGCCCACCATCGTGCTGGCTGGGCAGGTCCACTGTGGTCGGCGCGAGTACACCAGTATCGGAATTGAATCGGCATATGCGATGGCCGAGACTCCGACTGAGATCGCCGATTCGATGGCCAACCCTAAGATTTCCCTTGCAGCCTTGACGAAGCGGGTTTCGAGGACGTGGAGTAGTTAAGTAGCAGGTAGTATGGAATGGAATCTTGAAGATCTTTGTTGAATTAGGTGTACAGAAATGACGAGTAAGGGAGAGCGATATGTCCGAGGCAACGACTACTGATGTGAGCCCTGATTTGAACACTGAATCAAGCACTGAGATGTTAGGTATCTTGCTGACTGATCATGCTGCAAGCAAAGTGGCTGGACTCCTCGAACAAGAGGGCCGTACCGACCTGAGCCTTCGCATCTCTGTCCAACCTGGTGGATGCTCTGGCATGCGCTACCAACTCTATTTTGATGATCGTACGCTCGATGGCGATGTTGTTCGCGAATTTGGCGCCGTCAAGGTTGTAACTGACCGCATGAGCGCCCCCTATTTGATGGGTGCCTCTATCGATCACGTCGACACCATTGAGAAGCAAGGCTTCACAATTGACAATCCAAACGCTCAAGGCAGTTGCGCCTGCGGAGATTCCTTCCACTAATGGAGTAACTTCCTGCTGGTGAAGATTGCCGTAGCAGGATCAGTAGCAACTGATCACCTCATGACCTTTCCGGGTCGATTTCGTGATTCCTTTGTTGAAGGCTCACTCGATAACGTCTCCCTCTCTTTCCTGGTCGACGGGCTGGTAGTGCGACGCGGTGGATGTGCCGCCAATATTGCGTTTGGACTAGGCGCCCTCGGCCTAGAGCCCATCTTGGTTGCGGCAGTTGGCATTGATTTTGCTGATTACAACTCCTGGCTCACCAGACATAACGTCAATACCGAACATGTATTTACCTCCCAGGAGCAGCACACTGCGCGTTTTCTTTGCACCACTGATGTGGAGTTAAATCAGATTGCCTCATTTTATCCAGGTGCGATGAGCGAAGCACGGATGATTGAACTTGGAGTTGTTCATGCAGCGGTTGGTGGTGTGGATATGGTGATCATTACGCCAGATGACCCGGACGCCATGCTTAACCATACGGCCGCCGCTCGCAGCCTAGGAATTCCATTTGCCGCTGACCCTTCGCAACAGATGGCCCGCATGGATGGCGAACAAATTAAGCGATTGATTGATGGTGCGGAGTACCTCTTCACGAACGAATATGAAAAGGCTTTGACGGAACAGAAGACTGGGTGGAGCAGTGACGAAGTACTAGAACGAGTAAAGGTGCGGATCACCACGCACGGAGCTAAGGGTTGCGTTATTGAGCGCAGAGGGGCTCCCGTGCTCACGGTTCCAGTTGCAAAAGAGCATTCTAAAATTGATCCCACCGGCGTGGGGGATGCTTTCCGATCGGGGTTCTTGGCGGCTCTAGCCTGGGGCCTGGGTGATGAACGTTGCGCGCAAGTGGGCGCAATGATCGCCACTTACGTTCTCGAGCATCAAGGAACACAGGAGTATCGATTCACAGATCGTGAATTTATAATCCGGCTTCGTGATTCATTCGGCGATGCTTCGGCTGATGAAGTTGCTCCCCACTTGCACTCGCCATTTGGTAAGTAATTCAGAAACCTTCTGGTAATCCGTTCGTTAAATCTTGAGTTGTTTCTCTGCGTACCAAGAATCGTTTCCCATTCCCAATCTCTTCTTCGGCGAGAAAAGTGTGTCCCGTCATGCGCGCCCAGGCATGTACGTCGGGCCCGGCTGCCGGATCATCAGATGTCATCGCAATCGTTTCGCCGATAGGGATCTCCAATATTCGGCGAGCTAGTGCGAGTACGGGAAGCGGACAACGCAACCCGGAAGTATCAATTTCCAGCGCAGGGGTACTCATGTTTGTCGTACTCCTTCAACGATGCGGGGCAGGACATCTAAAAAGCGAGCCAAGGAATCGGCGGGTTCGTCGTAGGGGATTACAAGACGTACGTTTCCATGGGTGAGGCGACCTGTTGCGACCAACACGTGACTAGGTTCAAGATTCGTTGACATGCATGCCGATCCCGATGCAACCACGAAGCCCTCTTTGGCAAAAGCGCGCACCAACTCTTCCCCTTGCGCATAAAGGACAGAGAAAGTAATGATGTGGGGGATGCCCGCTGGATCGCCAGCTACATCTATATGAGCGACATTTGCACATGTGGCGCGCAGATCACGATTAAATGTAGATATTCTTTCGAAATTTTGCTTGGCCACGGACTCATAGGTCCGTAGAGCGGCTGCTGCTTCCACTACTAATCGCTCTTCAACATGTAATTGCCCGTAGCGGGGTGAGAGCGTGGGAAGCGGGTCACTCCAACGTGTGCGGGATTTGAGCGCCAGTATTCCCAAAGTGGGACCGCCAAAGGCGCGCGCGTCGATCGAGGCGAGGTCCCAGCCTGTGGGAGCAGGCAAGACCCCCAATCCATAGCTCAAGTCGCTATGAAGGAGGCCCTGACTCTGGTGAATGCGGGCCGCCCAGGCATCAATCTCCTGGATGTTCCCGATCTCGCCGTTGACCCAGCCCAGGGAGTAGGTATTGGCCTTAATCGCACTTTCGAGGAGGTGACCGCTGGGGGAGACGGGCAAGGTTTCGCTCGCCTGAGCAAGGAGTTCAGCGCGCTCCACGGCGCTTACCAGGCGTGGCTGAGGGGGCAGACCAGCCAAAGCGAGAGTATGTGCCATCGGCCCATCTCCCACAAAGTAGAGCTCCTGAGGGGATATGCCGAGGTGGGTGGCGATTTCCTGGCAGGCAAGTCCAAGCGAGGAAGTTGCTGTGGAGGGGCTCTGAGCTTCGAAGAGATTGCCGCCTGCTGTAAAACGTCCAGGTGCGCCATTCATGTGAGACACGCTACTCCGAACCACCGCGCCATGTGTACGCGTAAACCTATATCCTTTGAGCGTGAGAAACCGCCCATATTTATCAACTGCGATGCTGATCGCCCCTATCGCCCCTATCGCCTTGTTGCTCACTGGGTGCTCGGCTGCTGAGCTTCCGCGTCTTGGGTTGCCTGAGGCGGTCTCAGATAACGGCCATCGAATACTTTCGCTTTGGCAAGGTTCGTGGGTTGCCGCACTCATCGTCGGTGCATTCGTGTGGGGACTCATTATTTGGTCGGTAATTTTCCATCGTCGCCGAGGTGAGAAAATTCCTGCGCAGATGAAGTACAACGTGCCTATTGAAATTCTTTATACGGTTGTCCCCTTCCTCATCGTTGCAGTGCTCTTCTTCTTCACTGCTCGTGACGAATCTGAGCTCATCAAGATTTCGCCTAAGGGCACTCCGGTGCACGTGATTCACGTCAACGGGATCCGCTGGTCGTGGCAATTCACCTACGAGGATTTGCCGGCAAATACCGTGGTCACTGGAACGCCAGAGAATGCACCCACGCTTTATTTACCGCAAGGTGAGCGCGTCCGTTTCGATCTCACGACAACAGACGTTAACCACTCTTTCTGGATCCCTGCATTCATGATGAAAATGGACTTGATCGCAGGACGTATGAATCAATTCGAAGTCACTCCAGAAAAATTGGGAACCTACGCTGGAAAGTGCGCCGAACTTTGCGGACGCGATCATTCGCTGATGCTGTTTAAGGTAAAGGTTGTGCCAGCCGCCGAGTACAAGCAAATGGTTAATACTTTGAAGGAGAGTGCGGCATGACCACATTCGCAGAGCCTCCAGTCCGCTCAGAGTCCAGGATGGCCCCTCCGCGACGCGAGCCTCGCGGTCGCACAATATTGAAGCTACTTACCACGACCGACCACAAGGTCATCGGGTATATGTATCTGACGACGTCCTTTGCATGGTTCCTCATCGCTGGAGTCATGGCGCTCTTGCTCCGCACCGAACTCGCACAACCTGGTTTGCAATTTCTCTCTAATGAGCAGTACAACCAGATTTTTACGATGCACGGAACCATCATGTTGCTGATGTTTGCCACACCACTCTTCGTTGGCTTTGCTAACGTCATCATGCCGTTACAAATCGGCACTGCAGATGTGGCTTTTCCTCGCTTGAACATGCTTAGCTACTGGTTTTATCTCTTCGGTGGTCTTATGGCGGCGGCCGGATTCTTTACACCAGGTGGTTCCGCATCATTTGGCTGGACGGCTTACGCACCACTTTCTAGCGTCGAGTATTCACCTGGATTGGGTAGCGATCTCTGGATCGTGGGACTGGCCATCGGTGGTGTAGGCACCATTCTCGGTGGCGTCAACTTCGTTACCACCATTTTTGTGATGCGCGCCCCTGGTATGACCATGTTCCGGATGTCAATCTTCTCGTGGAACGTCTTGCTCACCTCCATTCTTGTTCTCCTTGCATTCCCGCCACTAGCCGCTGCACTTTTCGCTCTTGAGTCAGATCGTAGATTTGGCACCCACATCTTTGATCCGGCAAACGGCGGAGCTATGCTCTGGCAACACGTCTTCTGGTTCTTCGGTCACCCAGAGGTATACATTCTTGCGCTTCCATTTTTTGGCATCGCTACTGAAATCCTTCCGGTATTTAGTCGCAAACCACTCTTTGGTTACAAAGGATTAGTTGCTGCCACTATTTCCATCGCGGCACTCTCGGTGGCGGTCTGGGCGCACCATATGTACGTGACTGGTGCAGTCTTACTTCCGTTCTTCTCGTTTATGACCTTCCTTATCGGCGTTCCCACCGGTGTGAAGTTCTTTAACTGGATAGGAACGATGTGGCGTGGGTCAATTTCGTTTGAGACCCCGATGCTATGGACGATCGGATTCCTAGTCACCTTTCTCTTCGGCGGTTTGACAGGCATTATTTTGGCGAGCCCACCGCTCGACTTCCCTGTCTCAGATTCTTACTTTGTTGTTGCACACTTCCATTACGTACTCTTCGGCACTGTCGTCTTCGCAATGTTTGGTGGGTTCTACTTCTGGTGGCCAAAGATGACCGGGCGCATGCTCAACGAACGACTAGGCAAGATTCACTTTTGGACGCTCTTCATTGGATTCCACACCACATTCTTGATTCAGCACTGGTTGGGTACTGTGGGTATGCCTCGGCGATATGCGGATTATTTACAGACAGATGGATTCACGGGGATGAATATGGTTTCTACCGTGGGAGCATTTATTCTTGGACTTTCCATGATTCCGTTCTTCATGAATGTGTGGATGACCCGGAATGCACCTTTGGTTACAGAAGACGATCCGTGGGGCTATGGCGCTTCTCTCGAATGGGCTACTTCGTGCCCACCACCGCGCCACAACTTCCACAGCCTGCCTCGAATTCGCTCTGAACGTCCCGCCTTTGACCTGCACTATCCGCGTATTGCTGCGATGGGGCCTCATGATGATACGGACGTCGCGGAGAATAATGTGAAGGGAGAGAGCCACTCGTGAAGTTTGCCTGGAAATTCTTCCTAGGAATCACACTTTTCTATGCTGCACTTACGGTCGTCTATGCGTGGTTGTCTCATGAAGTTGTGGGGATCACGGCGCTCGCTCTGAGTACCGGTTTATCACTCATCATCGGATTCTACTTTTGGTTTACGGACCGACGCCTCGGTGCTCAACCGCAAGATCGTTTGCAAGCAGAGATTTACGAGGGCGCTGGGGAACTGGGCTTCTTCAGCCCAGGTTCGTGGTGGCCGCTCCCGGTAGCTGGGTCCACCATCGTTGTAGGTCTCGGGCTGATTCTAGGTTGGTGGCTCACCATGATCGGTGTAGGCCTACTCCTCATCACGGTGGTGGGATTTACCATGGAGTACTCACGACCCGGTCACGGGCCTCATTAATCCTTGGATTATTTTAGAATTGAATTGATCTGCGCTAAGTGATCGAGCGGATGAGCCAAATAATTTGTGAGCCACTGTGAGACGGTGTACTTGCCGTACTCTGAGTGCGTTCCTTCATTTTTCAGGTCTTCTTCTGTAAGTCGTTGGATGAGTGAGTAAGAAGAGGCGCGCACTGCCCGAAATATTGCAAGCGATTCCTCAATGTCAAGAGTCGCATATGCAAGAGTTGAATCATGAGCCCAGATGCCCTCGTCGTAGCCTTGAATAAGAGTTCCAGGTTCGGCTACCAACCGGCGAAGCCTCAAATAAGAGTTGGTTTCGCTATCCGTGACATGGTGAATGACCATTCGAGGAGTCCACGGGTCTTCGCCGCTCTTCTTATCAAGATCTAATGTCGAGAGAGAGACGGCAACATCAGAAAAAGCGAGGGTTGCCTGGCGGTAGGACTCCGCAATTTCATAGGTCATAACGATCGCAGGTCTGCCGGAACATCCACACTGTGGGCGGTCAGTGCCTCAAGGGTGGTGTGTGCCAAAGCGCCTTCACTCGTGGCGGCAAGTACTACGCCGCACGCGCGTCCAGCAAGGAATGCTTGATGCCATCTCGGGGCGCACACCGCCCAACGATCTCCGGGGACGAGGCCGGGGAAGCCATATTGGGGGAGTGGAGTAGTGAGATCGTTGCCTACCTCGCGTTGGTGTTCTAGAAAATCTCGAGAGAGGACCGCTGCTACCGTGTGTGAACCAAGATCATCTGATGATGCCCGGGCATAACCATCTCGAAACCATCCAGTAATTGGTTCGAGTGAACAGAGTTCAAGTTCCCCACCCAAGACATTGCGTTCGAAACTCATAGGACGTCAGTGGTGACCATCTTCGAGCTCGAGAAGATCCTTCTCGGTGGGCTTCTGTACTTGTTCGCCGTACATGCCACGTGAGAGGCGAGCGCGAATCTTCTCTTTCACAGATCCGGGCCGTGCGACACCATGGGCATCCTCAAGCTGAAGCTCTACAACTTCTGGTTGCTCATGGTTGGTGAGTGAATAGCGTGCATATTGATCGATGGGTTCATGCACTTCGATGAACTCGCCGCTAGGAAGCATCACTAGGCGACCGCTCTCGCGACCATGAAGGACGGTATCCCGATCCTTGTGTTGCAGACCGAGGCAGATTCGCTTAGTCACAAAATATGCGATCGGAGGTAACACAAAGACTCCGATGCGCGAGAACCACATAATCTGATTGATGGAGAGACCAAAGTGGGTGGCCAGAAGGTCATTTCCACCATTGATTAACGTGACCATGGTGAACGTAAGTGCCATGGCACCGACCGCGGTGCGAGTGGGTGCGTTGCGAGGGCGTTCAAGGAGATGGTGTTCCCGCTTGTCGCCGGTGACCCAGGATTCTATGAATGGCCAGAGCGCAAGCCCAGTGAACATAATTCCAGGAACAATCAAGCCTGGAATCAGAATGTTCCAGGACACGGTATGACCGAATGCGTGAGTCTCCCAGTTAGGAGCCATTCGAACCAAACCATCAAGCCAGCCCATGTACCAGTCTGGTTGTGAACCAGCAGAGATCTGAGATGGGTTGTAGGGACCGTAGAGCCAGATCGGGTTGATGGAAGCAACTGCACCCAAGAAAGTGGTGATTCCAAAGACAATGAAGAAGAAGCCGCCAGCCTTGGCCATGTACACCGGCAACAGCGGAAAACCCACGACATTCTTTTCTGTGCGGCCGGGACCGGGGTATTGGGTGTGCTTCTGGAACCAGACCAGGAGTACGTGAGCGGTGATAAGGGCAAGAATGATTCCCGGCACAAGTAACACGTGAATGGTGTAAATACGGGAGATAAAAATTGTTCCAGGAAATCCTCCGCCAAAGAGAAAAAACGCTACATAGGTGCCGACGAGCGGAACGGCTTGAATAATTGCTTCGGCAATACGAATGCCGGTGCCCGAAAGAAGATCGTCTGGGAGTGAATAACCCAAGAAGCCTTCAACGATGCCGAGGGTAAGTAAGCCAACGCCGATGATCCAGTTAAACTCACGAGGTTTTCTGTACGCTCCAGTGAAGAAGACGCGCATCATGTGTACCACCATGGCTGCAAGGAAAATAAGTGCTGACCAGTGATGGACTTGGCGCATCAACATGCCACCGCGTACGTCGAAAGACATATCAACAGTGGATGCATATGCCTGCGACATCGAAAGACCACTGAGGGGCGCGTAATTTCCTTGGTAAATAATTTCTTCTTGCGAAGGCACGAAAAAGAAGGTGAGGAAGGTGCCGGAAAGAAGCAAGATGACGAAGGAGTACATCGCCACTTCTCCGAGCATGAATGACCAATGGTCGGGGAATACCTTGCCGAGGTTCTTCTTCAGAGCCCGTCCGGCCCCCGTGCGTTCGTCTACGAAGTTAGCAACGCTCCCACCGATACGCTTGCCTGTTGTCATGATGAACGCTCCCAAAAGCTAGGTCCGACAGGTTCCGTAAAGCCTTGCTTGGCGATCAGGTATCCCTCTGAATCGACCGTAATTGCCAATTGTGGAAGTGGGCGGGCGGCTGGCCCGAAGATCACTTGTGCGCCCGTTTCAACATCGAAAGTTGATTGGTGGCATGGACAGAGCAAATGGTGAGTTTGTTGTTCATAGAGTCCAACAGCGCACCCCATGTGTGAACAAATTTTCGAGAAGGCGATGATGCCTTCGTGAACCCAATCTTTGCGGTCCGCCGGGAGATTGAAGTCCTCTGGGCGAAGACGCACAAGGATCACCGGGTCCTTCACCATGTCATTAAGAGTGAGCTCGCTACCCTCGGGCATCTCGGGAAGAATGTGTGCCACTGCGCCGACTTGTATATCACTGGCTTTCAATGGCTTTCCGTCTGGATCAGTGACGAGCCTTCGGCCAGCCTCCCAGTTAGTGGTTTCTAATTGTTTGCCAGGAAGAGGTCCCAAATCTCTCAGCAAAAGAATCGGGGTGAGAGTAACTAAGCCCATTGATCCAAGAAGCGTTCGCTTGATGAGAGAGCGACGTCCGAGACCAGCAGCCTCTGCCCCCTCGCGAAAGACTTCAATAACTCCTTGGCGATCTTCATCACTTGAACGGAGCTCATGACGGTCCTGAATTACTTCGTGATCTGGCATCAACGTTTTAGCCCAATGCACAGCGCCCGCGCCGATGAGAAAGAGTGAAAGTGCCAAGGTCATTCCAAGAGCAAGTTGCTGTGCCTGCGTAGAGCCAAAGAGTGGGATAAAAATGAAGGCATCTTTTTCAATGCCCACAAAGGAAGCGACAAATGCAACGGTGCTCACCGCCGAAAGCGCAAAGAGGATGGCTACTTGCCGCTCCGCCTTCTTTGCAGCTCGCGGTTCAGTGTCGGCCCGGCGGTAAACATGGGGAGGAAGACCCGGATCAGCCAATGGAGAGAGCGCTGTTGAACTCTGGTGACCCGAACTCTCGTGTCCGCTATGTGTATCGCTCATTTAGATTTCGCTCCTAGCCAGACAGAAACTCCAATAAGTAAACCAAGTCCCAGTACCCACGCGACTAGACCTTCAGTAACGGGACCCACTTTGCCGAGCGAGAATCCGCCTTGACCCTTTTCCGCTTCGATTCCCTTAAGGAACTTAATCATGGAAAGTTTTTGTTGTGGGGTGATGGCTCGATCACCAAAGACTGGCATTGATTGTGGCCCAGTAAGCATCGCTTCATACATCGTCTTTACTTCCACTCCCATCAAGGAAGGCGCATACTTTCCTTGAGTAAGTGCTCCACCTTGGCCTGCGTAGTTGTGACACATCGCGCAGTTAGTGCGGAAAAGCTGTCCACCTTCGGCGATGTTTCCATCGCGCTCGTAATTCAACTGTGCCGCATTAGGTATTGCTGGCCCTGTGGAAAGGCTAGCAACGTAGGCAGCCAACGCGGCGGTCTCTTCTGCGTTGTACACCGGCTTCTTGCGCATTGCCTGCACGCCAGTATTGGCCAGCGGCATGCGACCTGTGCCTACCTGGAAGTCAACAGAGGCTGCACCGACCCCAAGAAGTGTGGGCGCATCGCTTGCTCCTTCGGCGTTAATGCCATGGCATGAGGAGCAGCCCTTGAGGAAAATCTGACGACCCTCTTCCACTACTTGGCTGCGCGCATTAGTTGCGACCGCCGCATTCGATGGTGAGAGCAGCGTGTATCCAAACCCGATAGCAAGAAGGGCAATACCGAGCACGAGGAAGTGCGCGATGGGATGACGGCGATGACGCAGAATCTTTTTCACTCGTAGCCTTACTTGATGAGGTAGATAGTGGCGAACAGTCCGATCCAAACAATGTCAACAAAGTGCCAGTAATAAGAGACCACGATTGCCGAGGTAGCTTGTGAGTGGCCGAATCGTCGAGCTTTGAAAGTGCGTGCAAGGAGAATCAGGAAGGCGATAAGTCCGCCCGTTACATGGAGGCCGTGGAAGCCAGTTGTCAGATAGAAGACCGAGCTATAGGCGTTCGTGGCGAAAGAGAGACCCTCTGCGACCAAGTTTGCATATTCGTAGATCTGTCCACCGACGAAGAAGGCACCCATCAAAAATGTAAGTGCGAACCACTCTGTCAATCCCCATTTACGAAAATCTAACGCGCTACCTGTGCGCCGCAATTGGAAGCGTTCCGCGGCGAAAACGCCGAATTGGCAGGTCACTGAAGAGAGCACAAGGATTGTGGTGTTGAGAGTAGAGAAGGGGATATTGAGCATCTCTGTTGACTCAAGCCAGACTTTCGGACCCTGAACTGAACGCGCGGTGAAGTACATCGCAAAGAGCGCTGCAAAGAACATCAATTCACTAGAGAGCCAGACGATCGTTCCCACGGCAACGAGGTTCGGACGGTTGGTCGCAGCGGTGCCGGTCTCTGAGTCTTCAAGGGTGCTAGTCACACGTAAATTATGGTGGATAAAGCCACAAAAAGCGCGCCGCGGGAGCGTTCTTGGTGAGGTGAACCAGGTCACTACATGCCCGCCTGAAATCCGTCTGGGAGAGGGATAAGATGTGCGGGTGGCCCACACTCATTCAGATGTGCTCGCTGGCACTGCTTCGACAGCACCTACGGGCGTTACTCGAGTACTGATCTACAGCGATGATTCCACCGTTCGTGCCCAGATCATTGCCGGTCTAGGCCGGCGAATATCGGTTGATTTGCCGCCCGTAGAAGCCTTCGAAGTGGCTACCGGGCCAGCCCTACTGGCCGCTATGGAAGAGGCCACCAAAGCCACACTGAAGGGCAAAAAAGGCTTTGACCTGCTCATTTTAGATGGCGAAGCGGTCCCCGAGGGCGGCATGGGCCTCGCCCGACAGATTAAAGACGAATTCTTTAACTCTCCACCCATTCTCCTGGTGGTCGGACGCCCTGACGATGCCTGGCTAGCCACCTGGTCGCGCGCCGAAGGGTATCTGCCTCATCCCATAGATCCCTTTGCCCTGGTTGCGCTGGCAGCCAAAATCCTGGCTTAACTACCCGACTCTCCCAAAGCTATCCGACTCCGCAGGGGGATCGGACGCCCATCGTGGCCACCACCTGTGGGCTTGACCGCAGGGATGGCCAACTCGAGGGCCTCTAGAGCATGGCGGTGGGCTTGTGCGCCTCGCGCCGGGGCAGACCATTGGCCCAAAACTTCAACGAGTCGAAGCCCAGGGGTCTCCACATAACGCAGCAGTCTCTCGACTTCCTCGTGTGATGAAGCCGGCAAGATGCGCTCGCGGGGGGAGACCGGATCACTGAGTAGCAAGAGCGAATCGATGGTCAGTTGCGGTGCATATCCTGGATCTCCGATGAGTGCGCCGGCAAAACGGCCGTATCTGATGCAGGTGAATTCCCATCCGCCATCAGAGGTAGGTAGCGCGGTGATGATTTGAGGCAACTTTACGAAAGCTCGAAGTCTTTCGGCCCTTGAAGATGCTCGCAGGAATGAGGTCAGTCGGTTGCGAACTTCGATGGCCTCCTCGAATCTTTCCTCGATGGCTAATTCACGCATGCGAATATTTGCGCGATCCACCACTAAAGAGGCGTCGAGTGTGAAGAGGTGGCGAGCGACATCAACGATAGCTTCGTAATCTTCAGCGGATTGATCGTCGATGCATGGGGCGCCACATTTGCCCATACCGGCAAGTGCGCACGCGCTCGACTTTTTCTGGCTAGCAATAGTGATGCGAGGAGTGCATTGTCGAATAGGAAGCACTTCATACACACATTCAATAGCCAACTGTGCATCGCCTCTAGAGGAGAAGGGGCCAATCCATTCGTCGTCAATCTTTTCAATTCCTCGAGCGATCGTAAGGCGAGGGAAGCGCTCGCGAGTTAAATGGACCCAATGAGATTTACTCTGATGCTTGGAACGCCGATTGATGCGCGGTTGGAACTCTTCGATGAGACGAAGCTCTAAGACGCTCGCTTCGAGGGGCGTTCGACAGGTAATCGTTTCGACGCTTTCTGCAATGGCAATCATGTCGATAATGCGGCGCCGTTGCTCTGATGCGGTGAAGTATGAGCGCACTCTGTTACGTAAATTGTTTGAAACTCCCACGTACAGAGGAACTCCCTCAATATCCTTGAAGATATATACCCCACACGTTGAAGGAATGTCTTCTGCGAGATATTTCTTCTTCTTTTGCGCAGGTGTGATGCGATGGGAAAAGGCGCGCAAGTCAGGCAAGGTAGAAACGCCAAGATTGCCTAATCTTGAAATGAGCCCATGCAGTACATCGACAGTTGCTCGTGCATCATCGAGCGCTCGATGGTTTGGCGTAGTGGTGGCACCGAAGAAAGGCGCGAGAGTGCCGAGCTTGCAATCCTTCACTTCGTCTTTGCTTAGAATAGTGCGCGCCAACTTTGCTGTATCTAGAGTTTCGTAATTTGGCCACTCAATCTTCAACTGCGCACACGCCGCTTTAAGAAATCCGATGTCGAAGGGCGCATTATGTGCGACGAGTACAGCGTTGTCGGCGTTGTCACAGAATTCGAGAAAAGCCGGTAGCGCACTTTCAATTCCTGGCGCTAAGGCCACCATTGAGTCAGTAATACCGGTGAGGATAGTGATGAAGACCGGAATTGGTCCACCTGGATTAACAAAAGTACGAAATTCGCCAAGAACCTCACCCGATCGAACTTTGACTGCACCAATTTCGGTAATCGCTGAAGTAGCCGGAGATCCGCCAGTGGTCTCTAAGTCAACGACAATAAAAGTGGTCTCATGAAGTGGGCGACCAAGATCTTGAAGCGAAAGTTGATCACTCATTGCGCGCTCTGCGTTCATTACGTATTTTGATGATAAGCGAAAGAATTGCCAGTAGGGCTAGCAGCGAGATGATGGCGATGATGATGGCATATACCTCGGTGGGCACGTCTCTTGCAACGGCCAAGATATAGAGATCGGGAATGAGGAAGGTGACCGCGGCGAGCAAACCCCATGACTTCGCTCGAGAGAATTCTCGATCGATCACTGACGTCACTAAGCGAGCAGTCGCGACTGCGTATGGCCACGAAGAAGTGACATCCAGCGCTAAATAGATCCACGGATTAACGCCATATCGACCAAGGGCTTTCCAGACCACAATTGCCCGACCGGCGCCGTAGGCGATGACAACTATGACCCAGAGTCGTTCAAGGAGGCGGCGTTTGGCTGATCGCGCTGACGAGGAACTCATGGCATGAGCCTACGGCGAGCCACCGACTCTCTTGGATAGGCTGACCCTTATGCCGTTATCTGAGACCCATCACCTGCGAAGAGCGGGTCTGGCTATTCATGCTCTGACTGCGAGTGGTGCAGCGGCTGGATTACTCGCCTTGCAAGCAACCATCGATGGCCATATACGCGCTGCACTTGTCTGGTTAATTGTCTGCCAAGTGCTCGACGGTATCGATGGTCCCATTGCCCGGAAACTCGCGGTAACTGATCACGCTCCGCAAGTTGATGGCCACATTCTCGATCTAGTTGTTGATTACGTGACTTGTGTGGTCGTTCCTGTTGCCTTTATGGTGCGGATGGATCTCCTGCCAAGTGGGTGGCAGATGGCTGTTGCTGCGTTAATCGTTTTTACCTCGGCGCTCTGGTTTGCGCGGACCGACCTCGAAACTGAAGATGCTTGGTTCAATGGCTTTCCTGCAGCATGGAATGTGGTGGTTCCCACTTTCCTTATTCTCCATATTGGCCCCACATGGGCGACCATCATTTCGATCGCGCTCTGCCTGCTGCAATTGACGAGGGTGAAGTTCCCACATTTGATGAGAGTCAAAGCAATGCGCTCATTGACTATCCCATTGATGGTGCTCTATCTCCTGGCGCTCACAGTGCTTTCGGCTACCTTCGAGAGTGCTGACCTACTGAGCGGTCCACGATGGGCATATTGGATGCTCGCAATTACCCCGCTCTATCTCTTATTTATTGTCATCTGGCGTACCTGGTTCTCAAGACGAAAGGTTTTTGGCGTCTCAATCCTCTCGTGAGGCTGCTCGGAGTTCTCTTTGAGCGATGTCGTCCTCTGTCAGATGATGTCAGTGGTCGGTTCTAGGCTGAACCCATGATCATCGATTGCGATACCTGCGTCATCCCCGCTCTGGGTCGGGCACACGAATGTTCTGAGTGTGTAGTGACCCACCTCTTATCCATCACCGGAGTTTCGCGCACACCCGGGACAACTGGCACTCTGCCCATACCCAGCCCAGAGCACCTGGCGGCAGTTGAGGTCCTGGTGGAATCTGGTCTGGTGCCGCCTTCGAAACATCTAAGCGCAACCGGCTAATTTTTGGTCCTTTGAGCGTAAACCTCGGCTATTGGCGGGGTGAGAAGTTGATGTGAGGTGAAGTGGGTGGTTAGCCTGCCTAAATGGCAGGTCCTCGAATGAGCCGGCGTCAGACCTCTAGGTCTGCGATCGTGGCCATCTGTGCGCTTACGTTCAGCCTGCCAGACGGTGCGTTCGCGACGCCTTCCTCCATTACCGCGGTGGCCAGGCAAGTTGCTCAACTGCAGGACGAAGCTGGTGACGCTGCTGAATACGCAAACGAAGCGAAAGTGAAACTTGCAAAATTGCAACAAAAACTCTCTGGTGTCAAAGGCCAGCAAGCCACTCAGCGCGAGAATGTAGATGTGTTGAAGAAGAGCCTTGGCAAGATCGCTCTTCAGGCATATATGGATGGCGGCATGGGCCAGGGAATGCAATTACTCTTTGCAAAAGATCCAGCCGCATATTTAGCGAGTGCGGGTTCACTTGAGGTGTTAACGCGCACTCAAAGTATCGAACTTCGGCGCTACTCCACAGCAGCTCAGCGTTTGCAACAGACCTCGCTCTTGGTGAAAGACCAGTTGAAACAAATCCAAGCGACCCAGAAGGAATTCAGCGCTGAGGCAGCTGCAGCGCAGGCGAAGTTACGCAAGGCCGAGGGACTCCTCTCATCATTAAAGAGTGATGAGCGGGCGAAGTTGTTGAAAAAGCAAGCGGCGGAGGACGCGTCATCGCATAAGAAATCACTCGCCTCGGCGAAGCTAGCAAATAAAGTTTCTGGGCGTGGCGGTATTGCTTTGAGATATGCACTGAAACAGATAGGCGACCGTTATGTCTTTGGCGCTTCGGGTACCAGGCAGTGGGATTGCTCTGGTCTTACCATGGTTGCCTTTTCGCAGACAGGAATTTCGCTGCCACATTCTTCGTCTGCGCAGTTTGGATACGGAAAAAGAATCTCTCGAGGCTCCCTCAAACCTGGAGACTTGGTCTTCTTTTACAACCGAATTAGTCACGTGGGCATCTACTTGGGGAACGGTTTGATGGTGCACGCACCACGTCCGGGCAAGCGAGTCCAGGTCTCTCGTATTTCTACCATGCCATTCCGTGGCGGGGTCCGTCTCTAATCGAATGCGCCCCACTTTAGTTGTCACAAATGATTTTGGCCCTCGTGCCGGCGGTATCGAATCCTTCGTTAACGCACTAGTTGAGCGCTTGCCGCGAGGAAGCGTCGTGGTTCACACAAGTGATCAAGAAGGCGCTGCTGAATATGATGAGCGCTTGCTTCGGGATTACGACATCGCAGTCGTGCGCGATCCGATGAAGATGTTGGTGCCCACAAGGAATGTAACTAAACGTGTGGTGGCAACTGCGAAGAACTATGGATGCACCCAAGTGTGGTTTGGCGCTGCTGCGCCTCTGGGTTTGATGGCGCCCGCACTCAAACGTGCCGGAATTGTGAGGTCAGTTGCTACCACTCATGGGCACGAGCTCTGGTGGGCAAAGACTCCTGGGAGTCGCCAACTCCTTCGCCGAATCGGGGAGAGCGTTGACACGGTGACTTATCTAGGCGAGTACACGCGTTCGCGAATTGCGGATGCGCTCTCTGATCGCGCGGTCTCTGCCATGCGCCAACTCACCCCCGGCGTAGACGAGAAACATTTTCATCCTGGAATTGATGCCACCGATTTGAGAGAACGCCTAGGGATCGGTGATCGTCCGGTTATCGTCGTCGTAGGGCGGTTGGTTCATCGAAAAGGTCAAGATCGGTTAATTGATGCGCTCCCGCTGATTCACAAGGCTCTTCCTCGAGCTGCACTCTTGATTTGTGGTGAAGGACCACTTCGTGGCGATTTTGAAAAACGAGCTGCCGAACTTCACCTCACAGACGATGTCTTCTTCGCTGGCCGCGTCTCCTGGGAAGACCTGCCGCGCTATCTCTCCGTAGGCGATCTCTTTGCCATGCCTTCTCGCAATCGTCTCGGGGGTCTAGAAGTGGAAGGTTTAGGGATTGTGTACTTGGAGGCAAGTGCGTGTGGGTTGCCAGTTATTGCGGGGGATTCGGGAGGAGCTCCCGACGCGGTGCTCGAGGGTGAGACTGGGTTTGTCGTAGATGGGAATTCGGTCATCGATATTTCTACTAGGGCGATCCAGTTGCTGCAGGACCCTGCTCTACGCGCGCGCATGGGCGCTCGTGGCCGTGCGTGGGTGGAAGATAAGTGGAGATGGGATCAAATCGCTGAGCGGCATCAAGCACTTCTCGCTGGTGATCTCTAAGGTCTAATGAAAAGTATGTATTTTTCTTCGGTTAATGCTTCCCTCCACTCCAACCGGTAGCGAAATACATGTGCTGCCATAGAAGCCTTTTCGATGACTGCGGCATTTAACTTGTATTCGTCGATGTAGCGCTCCACTCCAACGCCATCTCGGGCGGCACGAAGATACTCCGCCATCCACTCTTTCGGATAGCGATCCGCCCGACCATCAACCATGAGTGAAATATGTTCACCACCAAAAGCGAGAAGTGGTCCGCTCGCGTTGTAGCCATTTAATATGCGGTACTCGGAGCCAGTGGTTAATAGGTACTTGCCAATGGATTGGTTGGAGGCTGCAGAGAGGGGATTGACCACAAGTACCGCTACTACGGCGAGCGTTGCGGGAATTGACCAATGAATCTTTGAAAGCTGTGGAGAGGCGGCGGGGAAGAATCTCCGCAGCACAAGCGGCAAAATGATAAGAAATGCAGAGCCTAGATTTCGAAAAGCAAGGGATGCAAAAATTGTCCAGAGCAGGACAAGAAAGAGTAGATCAAGATCTGTTCTTGTGCGACGTTTGATCAGCATCACGATCACCAGGAGTAGAAGTAGTGCGAAGGGAGCAGTGAGCCCATCAATGAGTCGAGTACGGTGCCACTCCACTATAAAGGCCGACGCCCGATCGGCCATCTGGAAAGGCAGCAGAATTCCCCTGAAACCAAGTGGTGTGAGGCACCCGGCGACCAGGGTGCCTGCGGAAAGAAAAAATAGTTGCCATGGCACCCGCATGCGAGAATTTCTCGAAGCCGCCGAGATGATGAGTGCGAGAGCGGTAAAAGCTAACGCGGCAGGGGCGAGGACCCATGAACCGTGGAGGTTAGCCCAGAGAGCAGTGGCTGGTACCCACCACCAGTGACTCCGCGATAAGGCGTGATTTTCCAAGATAATGGCGGCGCTGCGCCCGAGGGCGAGCGTGAAGAGTAGCCCCACGAGTGCAGGCCGCTCTTGCACTAAGGGCGCCACCATGAACGTGGTGAGTATGAGTAGCGGAAAAGCTAGAAGAAATCTTCGTCCCCGAAGAATCTCACGACTCAACCAAATCAATACTGTGAGCCCGAGGAGATTTCGATAAATAATCAGACCGTGCCATCCGGAGAGTGAGTGTAAATATGAGAAGAGGAGTTCGGTGAGCCATTGCGAAGTCCGCCAAAATTGATCGTCATGATAAAGACTCCAGGAATCTCCCAGTTGGGAAAAGGGCACCCCGTGTCGTATTTGGTCTCCTATCAGTGTGTGCCACCAGGAGTCCAGATCGCTCACACCGCGTCGATTTATGTAAATAGTGGAACTGGTTATCCACACAGTGAGGAGGATTGTTCGATTTCTCGGGCGCTCTAAAAACTTCACATGGGCACGTTACTACGGAGCGACTAGCCCCAAGCGCAACGCAGACGCAACTGCCTGCGCTCGATTCTTCACCTTCATTTTTGCGTAGGTGTGATTGATATGAGTCTTGGTGGTCGACTGTGCAATGAAGAGTAGCTCGCTGATCTCTTTGATCGTGCATCCTTCAACTAGAAGAGAGAGAATGCGTCGCTCTTGCTGTGTTAGAAGCTCATGGTCTCGCTCTTTGAGAGAGTGGGAGAGAAGCGGGGAAGTAAACGATCGTGGATTCACTGCGATAGATCTTATGGTGCTAGCTATTTCCAGAATGCTGCTCTCTTTACCTAAGAATGCGCTTGCTCCGGACTCAAGTGCCTGAAACAAATATTCGCTCTCTGGATACATGGTGAGCATGAGAAAGGCAACATCTGGTATCTCCTTTCGAATCTTAGGAATAAGTTCTAAGCCGGAGATGTCAGGAAGTTGAATATCTAAGATGATTACATCAGGGCGCATGCGCGTGGCTACTGCCATTGCTTCGGCGCCACTTGCTGCTTCTCCAATCACGTCGATATCACCTGTTGATTGGAGGCCATTTCGCAGGCCGGCGCGGATCAGTTCATGGTCATCTACAAGGAGAACTGTCGTTGCCATCATTGATTGCTCGGGGAGTCTCTTGCGAAGGAAAGTGTGACTCGACAACCAGGCTCTCCTCCCAACCGTTTTCCGATCTGAAATTTTGCGCCGAGCAATGTGGCGCGCTCCTTCATTCCGGAGATGCCTCTGCGTTCAACTTCCTTTTCGTTGGATATCCCAACGCCGTTATCTTCAATGGAAATTTGAACTCGTTGTGGAGAAGCAGAGTATTGGCACCATGCCTCCTTAGCTTGGGAGTGTTGTGCGATGTTCCTGACAGCTTCGTGGATGATCGCGTGCACCTGCCAGCCTGTGCCATCGGGCAATTGCTCCTCGTCAATGTCGAGGTGAGTAAGGATGTTCAATTGCGCGAAGAGTGATTCGATTTCGCTTCGTAGGGTAATTGGATCTTGAGTGAGGTGGTGCATCCGCTCCCGCAAGTCCACAAGCGTCGCGGATAGGTGAGTACGAATTCGGCGAGTCTCGACACGGGCTAACGGATTTACACCCGGGTGAGTGGAGAGAGCGTCGAGTTCGTAGCCAAGGGCGGCAATCTGCTGGGCAATTCCATCATGGATTTCGCGCGCGATACGAGCACGCTCAGCCAGGATGTCTTGCTCCATTGCTTACTCTCCTGAATAGATGGCTTCAATCTCTGCGGCAAAATCTTGTACAACAACGCTGCGTTTAATACTCATCTTGGGCGTGAGGTGTCCCGATTCGATCGTGAGGTCCACCGGCAAGATTGAGAATTTTCGAATTGCTTCGGCTTTACTAACGGCCTTGTTGGCTTCGTCAACAGCTCCCTGGACGGCTAAAACGAGTGCAGGATCTGTCCGAAGAGTTTCTAAAGTTGCTCCGCTCTTGCCTTGTGCACTAGCCCAAACTGCAAGAGCGTCCTGATCTATCGTGATCAAAGCTCCAATAAATGGTTTGGCATCGCCCACCACGACACATTGGCTCACGAGAGGGTGAGCCCGTAGGCGATCTTCGAGAACCGCTGGGGCCACATTCTTTCCAGCGGCAGTGACGATGATTTCCTTTTTGCGTCCCACGATGTAAAGAAAGCCGTCATCATCGAGTCGGCCCAAGTCGCCGCTCTTAAACCAGCCGTCTTCGGTGAAAGTTTCTTTCGTGGCTTCTGGATTCTTCCAATAACCGCGAAAGACGATAGGTCCTTTGATGAGAACTTCACCATCTTCGGCGATACGGATTGCAGTGCCCGGGATGGGGCGTCCTACAGATCCCACACGAATATCTCTGGTGGTATTCAAAGTGGCGCCAGCGGTGGTTTCGGTAAGTCCATAGCCCTCGAGAACAGTGACGCCGATTCCGCGGTAGAAGTGTCCAAGGCGGGCCCCGAGCGGGGCGCCACCGGAGATTGCATGAGTGACGTTTCCGCCAAGCCCTGCTCGGATCTTTGAGTACACAAGTTTATCGAATATCGCGTGTTTGACTTTCACTCCGAGTGAAATCTTTCCAGTTGAAATACCTTCGCTATATTCGACCGCCACAGCAGCTGCCTTCCGAAAAATATCGCCTTTGCCTCCAGCTTCTGCTCGCGCTTCGGCCCCGTTGTACACCTTTTCAAAGACGCGTGGCACGGTCAGTAGAAAGCGTGGCTTGAATGAGGCGAGGTCTCGCGGGAGATCCTTCACTGCGTCAGAGCAGTGCGCGAGGGTGAGCCCTGAGTAGGCCGATCCCACGCCAATCATGCGGCCAAATACGTGGGCAAGGGGAATGAAGAGGAGAGTTGATGCATCAGGTCGGAAGAAAAGGTCGGCGGTGGCTTCCGTAACATTTTGCACTTCAGCGAAAAAGTTTGCGTGTGTCAGTTCGCATCCTTTTGGCTTCCCCGTCGTTCCAGATGTGTAGATCAAGGTGGCAAGTGAATCGAGTTGGAGGGTGGCGCGCGCAGCGGCAACTGCGGCATCGCTCACGCTCGCTCCGAGATTCTTCACGATGGCGACATCTCCGGAATCAATACACCAGAGATTCTTAAGAGTTGCAGGCTTCACTGAATTCGCCAGTGCTAAATGCTCGGAAGATTCAACAAAGAGCGCTACTGCGCCTGAATCGTTAAGTATCCAATCGACTTGCTCCGCAGAAGAAGTTTCGTAAATGGGCACAACGGCGGCTCCGGCAAACCAAATAGAAAAATCAAGTAGAGACCAGATGAAACTTGTGCGAGACATGATCGATACGCGATCTCCTGGTTGCACACCGGCGCTGATCAATCCCTTAGCGATAGCTCTGACCTCTGACTCAAATTGCGTTGCAGAAACGGCCTCCCAGCCAGCGCCGGAGGCTCGGTTGAAAAGGATTCTGGCCGGCTCATTGACCGCTCTGGTGGCGATGAGGTCTGTAAGGTTTCCAGAAGTGGGCAACTGAAGAAGGGCGGGAGCTGAGATCTCGTGCACGAAGTTACTCTCCTGGTCGGGTCGTCGGAATCCACCTTGTGAGCGCCACATTAGTGTGCCAGATGCGCATTGGGGAGAGGAATCGGTACCCTTCTTTCCATGGCCGACCAAACTGAGTCCTCAATCATCATCGAAGCCACCCCCGCTGAAGTCATGGCGGTAGTGGCTGATCTCAAGAATTACCCATCCTGGGCGAGTGCAATCAAGCGCGTTGAGATAGACGAGTCGGACAAGAGTGGTCGCCCCCTGCGGGTCACCATCTCGATTGACGCGGGCGCTATGCGTGACACAGTCTCCTTGGCTTATGACTGGAGCGGCAGCCCAGATGTGGTCAGCTGGTCCTTAGAGGATGCCAAGATGCTCACGGCGATGGATGGGGCCTATGAAGTCCGCGAACACCCTGAAGGTGCGGAAGTTTCTTATCGATTGACCGTAGATCTTTCTATGCCGATGCTCTCGATGATTAAGCGCAAAGCCGAAAAGGATGTCGTTGATTCCGCTCTCAAACAGTTAAAGAAGTTCGTCGAAGAGCAATAATCTTCGTTACACCACAGCTCCATCGTCGCCACTCTCTTCGGTGGGTATCATCCGCGCCCATAAGGTGATGCCCCCTGAGGCCAATGCCAGTGCGCCGATCCAAGATGCCATGCCGTCAAGATTCCAACTGGTGATTTGTGAGATCAATATCAGCGCGGCACCGCCTACGACGCCAAATTTGGCAGCGCGCGAGATGGTGTCTCCCTGGGGTCTGGCCTCTGGAATTGGCGGTACGAAATGGTCATCTAATTCTGGAATGAAATCAATTTCTGATGGAGTTTCAATTCCATTTGGAGCGTCGAGATTGAGGCCACCGACAATGTCTGCAAATTCATCTTCGATGCGATTGTTTTCGATGTGGGTCATGATTTCTATGGCGCGATGTTTTTCGCTCCGTTCAACAAAGATGCTCTCGGTGAGTGGTGCTACGTGCGAAATGCCACGGTAAGGAGAGTTGTCTTCAGTTGTAATGGCGTATGCGGGGATTTTTGCTGAAAAAAGTTCTAACAACATCGCTCCCGCCATCGGCGCTGGCGCGTAGTACGCGTGTGCCCAATCGAAGGCGGTTAAGCCGTTGCTCTTGGCCCCGTAGGGAACTATGGCCGGGAAATCTTGGCTCATGATCCCACTCGAGCGAACTCGCGTAAAAACTCTATAGATTTGCTCTCTAAGAGTGGAGCATCGTAATCAAGAGCCGCAACATGGTAGCTATTCTCAAGAAGCACTTCGCACTTTGTCGTAGATAAAATCGATTTGAGCACCAGCTCGCTACTTGCTGCAGGTACTACATGATCTTGAACCGATCGAAAGAGGAGCGTGGGAGCGGTGACGTCTTGAAAATGTTTAGAAAGATCGCGCCAAAGCTTGCGCAGGGAGTGCAAGGCATTTACCGGAGTTTCGCGATATCCGTGAATGGGTGGATGTGGTTTCGCGATATCGCTTCCGCTCGGTGGCAGTGTCCTCATGAAGAATCGCGTGATGGAGGTCAGTTTCAGTACCGGTCTTGGATCGTAAACCGAGGGATTCAGTAAAAGGAGGGCTTTCACATGCTCCGGATGGATCGCGGCATATCGGAGGGCGAGAGCTCCGCCCATCGAGAAACCGGCAAGCGCTATATCGGAGACCTCTTCAAGAAGTTCTCTCGCACCACGGTCGACTTCGCGATACCAATCTCGCCAAGAGTTGGCATTCATCGCTCGCCAGTCATCACCATGTCCGGGCAGGCGAATCACTGAGACTGTGTAACCAGCGGCCGCTACGGCTCTCGCCCAGGGCGCTACTGAGGCTGGTGAACCTGTGAAGCCGTGCACGAAGAGCACTCCGACATCGCGAGAGCCTTTAATGATGAAGGGTGGGAGGCGATAGCCCTGCTCCGAATCTGGCATGAGTCCAGTCTAGGGTTCACTTGTTATCTCGCCTTTCCGAGAGGCCTTTGAGTGTGCTCCCCATGGGTGGAGCGGGTTCGCTAGTGTTCTGCCGTGGCGTACGCAATTTTGAAGGCGATCCTCCTGCCTCTCTTGAGCCTGATCTTCCGACCTAAGGTCGAGGGACTTTCGCATGTGCCCACCAATGGTCCGGCAATCATTGCGAGTAACCACCTCTCATTTTCCGACTCTATTTTCATGCCACTGGTAATTCCACGGCGGGTCACCTTTCTCGCTAAGAGTGAGTACTTCACTGGCAAAGGGATTAAGGGCCGAACTACTGCAGCAATTTTCAGGGCTCTCGGACAGGTACCCGTAGATCGCTCAGGGGGCCGGTCTAGTGAAGCCGCGTTAGAAACCGGATTGCGAATTTTGCGAGAGGGGAAGTTGCTAGGGATATATCCCGAAGGCACTCGTTCACCCGATGGGCGGCTTTACCGGGGACGTACTGGAATCGCCCGTATGGCGCTGGAATCAGGCGTTCCCGTCATACCGGTTGCGATGATTGACACAGATAAAATTCAACCGCCCGGAAAAGCGCTTCCAAAAATCATGCAAGTGGGTATTCGATTCGGTGAGCCGTTGGATTTCTCTCGCTACGAGGGGATGTCGGGGGACCGTTTCATTCTTCGATCGGTCACTGACGAAATCATGTACGCGCTGATGGACTTAGGCGGACAAGAGTACGTCGATATGTATGCGACTCGTGCCAAGCAGATCGAAGCAGATGCAGCTAAGGGCGATAGCGAAAGTGACGAGTAGATCCCAATGAAGGTAGGCATTCTCACCGGTGGTGGAGATTGTCCCGGCCTCAACGCGGTCATTCGGGCGGTTGTGCGAAAGGGGGTGCCCACTTATGGGCATGAATTCATTGGGTTTCGCGACGGATGGCGTGGTCCGCTTGAAAACGTCACCATGCCACTCGACATTCAATCTGTCCGAGGCATCCTTACTCGCGGAGGAACCATCCTTGGTTCCTCGCGCACGAATCCATTCAAAGAGGAAGACGGCCTCGCTCGCATCCAAGAAAATTTGGCTGCCCTCGGAGTTGATGCACTCATTGCGATTGGTGGAGAAGATACTCTCGGCGTTGCCAAAAAGTTAGCCGAGTCGGGTGTGCATGTAGTGGGTGTGCCGAAGACGATTGATAATGATCTAAACGCCACTGATTACACTTTCGGATTTGATACTGCGGTAAACATCGCAACTGAGGCAATCGATCGCTTGCATACAACGGCCGAATCCCACCACCGCGCACTCGTAGTTGAAGTGATGGGGCGTCACGCTGGCTGGATTGCGTTGCACTCAGGACTTGCCGGCGGGGCAAGCGTGATCTTGATTCCAGAAGTTCCTTTTTCGATTGCCAAAGTCTGTGAATATGTGGAATCACGATTCCGAACGAACTATGCGCCCATCATCGTGGTTTCAGAGGGTGCTATACCGCAAGAAGGAGACATGGTCGTCAGGGATCAAACCCTCGACGCATTCGGTCATGTGCGACTCTCGGGAATCGGCGAATGGGTCGCCCAACAGATCGAAATTCGCACTGGAAAAGAGGCGCGCACCTCTGTGCTGGGCCATATTCAACGAGGTGGGACCCCCACTGCGTTCGACCGAGTCCTCGCTACTCGCCTGGGGCTTCATGCCATCACGGCGGTACACGAAGGGGATTGGGGCAAAATGGTCGGGCTTCAGGGGACCCAGATTGTGCGAGTTCCGCTTGCCGAAGCTACTGCCACCCTCAAACTCGTCGATCCCGAGCGCTATGCAGAGGCCGAAGTTTTCTTCGGCTAGTCGATAATCCCGTCTCGGGGAGCCCCATGTACGCCGTAGGCTTGCGCCATGACTTCCTCTCAGAGTGGAAACGAGCTCGATCACTGGCGCTCACTCACAGCCGCGCAGCAACCCCAATGGCCAGATGGCGCGGCCCTTGAGTCTGCCGTGGCCGAACTTCGCTCCTTTCCACCCTTGGTATTTGCCGGTGAGTGCGACTCTCTGAAAGTGAAAGTTGCTGCTGCCGCGAAAGGTGAGGCCTTCTGGCTTCAGGGTGGAGATTGTGCCGAAACATTCGTAGCCGCAAGCGCCGATTCCATCCGTAACAGAATCAAAACTATTTTGCAGATGGCAGCAGTACTTCAATACGGATCAGGGCTACCTGTCATCAAAGTGGGTCGGATGGCAGGGCAATATGCCAAGCCACGTTCGAAGGACACCGAAACTCGCGACGGTGTTACATTGCCTGCCTACCGAGGTGATGCGGTCAATGATTTGGAATTTACTCTCGCCGCTCGCACCCCCGATCCAAGTCGCCTGGTCAAGGTGTACAACACTTCGGCAGCTACGTTGAACTTAGTTCGGGCTTTTACTAACGGTGGATTCGCTGACTTGCGACAAGTGCATTCGTGGAATCAAGGCTTTGTGCGAGATTCCTCTGCAGGTGAACGTTATGAACAGATGGCGAGAGAGATCGGTCGTGCGCTCGCATTCCTTCGTTCAGCAGGGGCTGACCCGGCTGAGTTTCGTACCGTAGATCTTTATAGCAGTCACGAAGCGCTCATTTTGGAGTATGAACGCGCGCTCACGCGTATCGATTCGCGTACTCAATTGCCATACAACGTTTCGGGCCACTTCGTGTGGATTGGTGAGCGCACTCGTCAGCTCGATGGCGCGCACGTGGACTTCATGTCTCGTATTCGTAACCCCATCGGAGTGAAACTCGGACCTTCATCATCTGTTGACGATGTGTTGGCTCTCATCGATAAGCTCGACCCAGATCGTGAGCCAGGTCGCCTTACCTTCATCACCCGGATGGGCGCAGGCAAAATCCGCGAAGCTCTACCGAATTTAGTGGAGCAGGTAACTAACTCTGGGGCACAGGTGTTGTGGGTCTGCGATCCGATGCATGGCAATACTTACGAGGCTCCGAGTGGCTACAAGACGCGCAAGTTTGACGATGTGATGGATGAGATTTCCGGATTCTTTGAAGTTCACAAAGCGCTCGGCACGCATCCAGGTGGTATTCATGTCGAACTCACCGGTGATGATGTGACTGAATGTGTAGGTGGGGGAGAGCATATTTCGCATGATGATCTCGCTACGCGGTACGAAAGTGCCTGCGATCCTCGCCTCAATCACACCCAATCTCTCGAAGTATCCTTTCTTGTAGCGGAAATGCTTCGCGATCGCTCATGACGAAGTTGACCACCGCCACGCACTCATCACCGTTTGGCACGCTCTATCTCATCGCTGAGAATGATCGGCTTCTCGCGGCAGGTTTTCGATCTCTCGAAGATTTGAAGCAAAGGCTTCCGGAAGATGTCGCAGCGCGTGGGTTTCAACGCGTGGATTCAATCCCGATGGTCAGCGATGTGTGGCGCGCATACTGCGATGGTGACATCAAGGGGCTCTCTCAAGTCAAGTGGCAGCAAACCGGTGGTCCTTTTCGCCAAAAAGCGTGGAAGGCGATGACGAAGATCCCCGCCGGGAAGACAATCTCCTACGCCGACTTGGCTCTTAAGTCTGGTTCACCAGCTGCTATGCGAGCGGCTGGCACTGCCTGCGCGACAAATCTCATTGCACCATTTATCCCATGTCACCGCATTGTGCGCACCGGTGGTGCACTTGGTGGTTATGGGTATGGGTTGCCCACCAAAATTTCGCTGCTTAAATTTGAAGGTGCAATTTAAGCGAGCAAGCGAGCAAGTGTGGCGCCAGCCTCTTCACATTGTGCATCGTCAACGTCTAAGTGCGTAATAGCTCTGGCCATGTTTGGACCTAGTGCGCCGATACGAATACCAGCAGCACTCGCTTGGCTAGTGAATTCAGATGCATTCAATCGATGTTGCGAGAGATCGAAAACCATAATGTTGGTATCTACTAATTCCGCGTTGATAACTTGAGGAGCTACTTTGTTTACGATATCAGCGATTGCCTTGGCGCGACGATGATCATCCTTCATTCGATCAAGATTGTGATCCAAGGCGTAGATACCTGCGGCCGCCAGAATTCCTACTTGACGCATGCCACCACCGTATCGCTTGCGCCAGATTCGAGCATCCCTGATGAGTTCATGCGATGAGAGAAGAACTGAACCGATGGGTGCACCGAGACCTTTAGAGAGACAGACACTAACGGTTTTGAAGTAAGAACCAAACTCTTTGAGGGGAGTGCCGGTGGCGATGTGAGCATTCCATAGTCGGGCGCCATCAAGGTGCATAGCGACCGTCGAACCTTGGAGCGCATTATGAAGTTTCTTAATTTCGGAGATCGGTTGAACGGTTCCGCCACCGAAGTTATGAGTATTTTCGACGGCGATCGCCGTCGTGGAAACTAAGTGAGGTCCCGCATCTGGCGTCATGAAATTAAGTACTTGATCAGCATTGAGTAGACCGCGTGGTGAACTCCATGTGCGAAATGTAATTCCGCTGAAGGCGGCCGCCGCACCTAACTCTGCCCGCGCTACATGGGCGATGCTGTCGCATGCAAGTTCTTCACCGGGCTTTACGAGCATGCGCATACCGAGTTGATTAGCTAATGACCCAGTGGGGCAGAAGAGTCCAGCGTCGTGCCCAAAGAGAGCGGCTACTTTCGCTTCAAGTGCATTTACTGTGGGGTCTTCGGCATATACATCGTCGCCCACTTCGGCTTCAGCCATGGCTTGGCGCATGGCCGCCGAGGGTTTAGTGACGGTATCTGACCGAAGATCGATAACAGGTTTAGTGGTTGGCACGGGAGACATCTTGCCATGCCTTCTTGGGTCCAAGCTCCACGAGGTACATGGCGAGCAAAACGAGGGCGCCACCTGTAAGCAATTTGAAGGTTAAGTGTTCATTGCCCACATAGACCGCGAAGACACCCGAGAAGACGGGTTCCATGGTCATAATGACCGCTGCACGCGTCGGGGCAACCAGCGCTTGCGTCCAGGTTTGTACGACGAAGGCTACTGCGGTGCAGGCTACTGCAATGAAGAGCAGCGCTCCCCAAACGCCGCCGTCAGGAGGGGGTTGATACCCATCTGGGAGAGCAGCCACCCAGCAGAGCAGCGAAACGATCGAGAGTTGCACAATGGCAAACGAGTAAGCATTTTCGTGCATGCTCCACTCGCCGAGCCCGACAATGTGCAGGGCAAATCCCACGGCGGTGAGAACCGTGAGTGCTTCGCCGCCTCCCATACTCCACCCTTTGAGTGAGAGCAGTGCCAACCCGATGGTGGCTAAGAGCACGCCAACCCAAGCCCATCTACCGATTGGCCGGCGCAAGATCCAACCTCCGATGATCGGAGTGAAGACCACGAAGAGCCCGGTAATGAATCCACTGACCGCGGCGGGGGCCGTTCGGAGTCCAAACGTCTGTGCCAGGTAACCACCACCCAGGGCTACGCCAAGAAGGCTCCCTCGCACCATGGTGTGTTTTGAAATCGACTTGAGCGCCTTGGGGCGGACGAGAACAAGTAAGAGTGCGGCGATCGTGAAGCGCGTGGCCAAAAAATCTGCTGGAGGCTGTCGAGTAATCGAATCCTTGATAAGAATGAAGGTAGATCCCCAGACCACAGTGACTCCTAAGAGAGCGAAAGTGGCAATACGGGCGTGTGAAAGTGACTTCACAAATTCCTAAACTCTTTAAGGAGCTCTACTTCGCGACCGTGTTCGGGTTCATTTCCTGGAGTTTCGAGGATAAATGGAACGCCAGCGGTAGCTCCATGAGAGAGTAACTCTTTAAATGGTGCACTTCCGATATGGCCCTCTCCCAGATTTGCATGGCGATCTTTCAGTGAACCGCAGATATCCATCGAATCGTTAGCGTGAATAAGTTTGAGGCGATCGCCGACTACTTCAACAAGTAAATCAAGAGTTGACTTCACTCCACCTTCGGCGGCGAGATCGTAGCCAGCAGCAAAGACGTGGCAGGTGTCGAGGCAGATACCAACTTTCGGGTGGTACTCCAAAGCTTCAAGGTAGTGGGTGAGATCTTCCAACGTGCGGCAGAGTGATTGGCCTTGACCAGCTGTTGGCTCCAGCAGGAGGTAGGGCGCGTCATCATCTAATGCATCGAGAATCGGCATCATTCCGTCATGAATTTGATTCCAGGCGTTCTCCACATGAGATGCATCAACTGCTGATCCGGTGTGGATGACTGCCCCATGGGCGCCGATCTCTGCGCTGCGTTTCAAGGCATGAGAAGTTGCTTTTAAAGAGTTGAGATAAGTGGCCTCCGTGGGGGAGCCCAAGTTAATGAGAAAGGGTGCGTGAACCCAAGTCGAAATATTACGCTCGGTGGCAAGCTCACGAAATTTTAGGTCTGCTACCTGGTCACCCTCAGGTGTTGCCCAACCTCGGGGGTTGGATACAAAGACCTGAATCGCTTCTGCTCCAATAGATTCGGCGTATCCCAAGGCACGCTTCGCGAGTCCGCCGGAAGCAGGAACGTGCGCACCGATGCGCCGAGATGACATTCGCAGAGCCTAGCCGCATTTAGTAGATGTCTATGACGATCAATGTCCCCGGCTTGACCATCGTGCCAGCCTTAGGGGTTTGGCCGACCACGTTGCCCGGACCTTTGGCTTTCAAGATATTTACCTTGTAGTTATTAAAGCCAGCATCTTCGAGGCTCTTCTTTGCCAAGGCGGTCGACATCTTCACTACGTTTGGAACTCTGAGCAGAGCCGGACCCTTGGAAATAGAAATGGTGACCTTTGCGCCCTTCTCTATATTTGCTGGACCATCGGGGTTTTGAGTGACCACGATTCCAGGTGCGATGGTGTCGCTAAAGATGTTCTTGCTCACGACCTTGGCGCCTGTATCAGTGAGTTCGCTCAAGGCCTGATCACCGCCTTTGCCTATGTAAGAGAGAATCGACATTTTCTCGATTCCTTTGCTCACTACAACTTTGACGGTGATGTCGCGCTTTACTTTCGTACCGGCCGCTGGAGTTGAGGAGATGATGTATCCGAGCGGAACGTTCGCGTCGTACTCTTCAGCAAGAGTGGAAATCTTGAGATTCTGATCGCTCAATGAATTTGTCGCTTCAGCAAGGCTCAAGCCAGAAAGCGTCGGAATCACGAATCGTTCGGCGCCTTTAGATACGACAATTGAGATAGTAGAACCACTGTCTACCTGCTCGCCACCTGCTGGGTTGCTGGAGATGACGTGACCTGAAGGTATTTGCTCATCAAAGGTGCGCGATTTGATGTCAATTTTGAGTCCCACGTTGACGGTCTCTTGGGTGGCTTCGTCGATAGAGAGCCCGAGTAAGGACGGTGCGGTGACGCTAGAACCTGGTCCTACGGTGATGTACCACAGCCACCCACCCAATGCGATTGCCACCAAGGCCAAGATGGTGCGATTGCGTCGTGCTCTGCTCTTCTTGCGTTTTTTAACGCTTGAGTTCTTCGTAGTGCTCGAAGTGGGCGACTTCTTTGCAGCAGGTGCACTCATCACGTTCTCACTTACTGGGGCTGTTGGAGTGGAAGCGACAGGTGGAGCTATTAGCGCTGGTGGTGTGCTTGGGGGTGAGGCTTGTTCTTCGCGAACAGCTTGCACCTCTCTAAGAAAAACATTCGCATCACGCGGTCGTAGGTCAGCATCTCTAGCTGTGGCTCTACGGACGAGTGCGTCAACTGCGGGAGGTACGTTCCCACTCACACTCGAGGGCAATGGGACATCATCGTGTACATGCTTGTATGCAACTTGAATCGCTGAGTCACCTTCAAAAGGTTTCTTACCGGTGAGTAATTCAAAGAGAATAATGCCGGTGGCATAAACGTCACTTCGGGCATCTGCGACTCCGCGCTCCACTTGTTCGGGCGAAAGGTAGGAGATGGACCCAATCACGAGTCCAGCATCAGCTGTCAAGGTTGAACCGCTAGAGAGCTCACGCGCTAATCCGAAATCGGCCACCTTGATCCGTCCGTCTTCGGCAAGAATGACGTTCTCCGGTTTGATATCACGATGCACGATGCCAGCACGATGCGCGGCACCGATTCCGGCAAGAACTTCTTCAACAATATCGAGCGCCGCATCGACTGACATTTTTCCTCGCTCGCGAAGAATGTCTCGTAGTGTGGGGCCTTCCACATATTCCATCACCAAGAAAACAGCTGGCGGACCACCTTGGTGCCAACCTTGATCATGAACGGCGATGACGTTGGGATGGGTAAGTGATGCGGCTGCTTTGGCTTCCCTGATGAACCTGGAAACAAATTCTTCATCCTGGGCGAGATGGGAGTGCATCACCTTCACTGCCACAGTGCGATCAAGGCGAGTATCTAGCGCGGTGTACACCGTGGCCATTCCGCCGCGAGCTAAAAGTTGCTGAATCTCGTATCGACCATCGATGAGTACGCCAGTGAGATCAGACACGACAAAACTTTAGGCGCTTTTCACCTCAAAACTCGGGTGACTCGCGGGCATCTGTCCCGATAAGACCGGATTGGGGGCTGGATGCATGTGCTCGCCAACGTTTAGGTATACGCCCAGCGTTGTGGGCTAAGAGTCCGCTCTCAACTGCCAAGCGCATGGCGTGTGCCATCCCGACAGGATCTGCCGCTCGCGTTACGGCGCTGGCCAGCAATACGCCATCACATCCAAGTTCCATGGCAAGTGCTGCATCGCTGGCTGTTCCAATCCCGGCGTCAAGCAACATGGGAACTGTGAGAAGTGAGCGCATCAGCTCGATGTTGTGCGGGTTTCGAATTCCAAGACCTGAGCCAATTGGAGCTCCGAGTGGCATGACTGCCGCGCAACCGACGTCTTGCAGGCGTTTTCCAAGAGCAGGATCATCGTTCGTGTAGGCCAGGACGGTGAACCCATCGAGTGCGAGTTTCTCTGCTGCGCGAACTGTTTCAAGCCCGTCAGGAAGGAGGGTCTCTTCGTTGCTAATAACTTCTAATTTTATCCAAGAAGTCTCGAGGGCCTCGCGCGCTAATTGCGCTGTAAGGATTGCTTCTCCAGCCGTGTAGCAACCGGCAGTGTTGGGGAGTACGTCAATCTCTAATTCTTTCAGGAGATCGAAGATCGAACCGTGAGTGTCTGCGCTTACACGTCGCATGGCAACAGTTGTCATCTCGGTCCCACTTGCAATGAGTGCATTGCGCAAGATTTCAAGGCTGGGTGCGCCACCAGTTCCCATGATGAGGCGTGAATTAAATTGACGTTCTCCGATCACGAGTTTATTAGCCACCTTGCACCGCCGTTAAGACATCAACTTGAGCGCCTGAGTGCAGAGCGGTGCTTGCCCAGTCGGTTCGCCTTATTACGTGTTCATCTACGGCAACTGCGATCCCTTGCGTAGCAGAAGTGATGTGCTGAACTACCTCTGCAAGAGTGGCATCATCCGGAAATTGTTCTTCATTTCCATTAAGTCTGATTGAGATCATTGGACTACTCCGCTGAAACGAGCAAGGCTCACAAACTGAGCATCGGCCGGTGCCTCTCTATGTGCGATGAGCGCCGCAACTACCTCACCTGCGATTGAAGTAAGCAAAATGCCGTTGCGATAGTGACCTGTGGCGAGGATGGCATTCTCCACTCCGGGTAGGCGGTCGATGATCGGTGCATTATCTGGCGAACCTGGTCGCAATCCGACTCCGGCTTCGAGGAATTCCATTTCGCTGATGTATGGAAGTAGTTCCCTTGAATCGCGCAGGAGTTCATATACCCCACCAGCAGTAGGCCGCGCATCAAAACCTCTTTCAAATTGTGTAGCTCCCACCACGATTTCCCCGTGCGCCCGGGGGACTAAGTACACTTGGAACCCATGCACCTGGGCTCGAAGGGTGTGAGTTATCGCCGTGATGTCACTGCGAAGCCTGAGGATTTCTCCTCTGATTGGGCGAATAGTGGGAATTGATCGCGGGTTGGACAATTCCAGCATGTTTACTAATTCGCTACTCCAGGCTCCAGCAGCAATCACTAATTCATCGACTTCTAAACGCTCATCGGTGGTGACAACTTGATGAACCCGTTTTCCTTTTCTTTGGATCTCGGTAACGCGCTTGGAAACAAAATGAACACCCACCTTTTCGCAGGCGCTCTTCAATGCAAGTACCAAAGACCGGTTATCAACTGAAAGATCGGTCGAAATCAGCGACCCGCCAACGACATTGGGGGAGAGTAGTGGTTCTAAATCAAGTAGTTCATCTCTACTTAAGGCATATGCGTCAAGACCAACTGAATTTTGAAAATTGCGAATTCGCTCCAGCTCGCGAGCATCATCAATGTCGAGTGCGATTTGCAAAGTGCCAGTCGTGTTTATCGCGAGTTCCTGCTGCGCGATAGCAGAAATGTTTCTGGCAAACGCTGGCCAGGCTTTTAGGGCAGCAATGTCGAGAGCTAGTCGGGCTTCCTCGCCGAACCACGCTTCTGTGACAGGGGCCAACATTCCGCCGGCCATCCAAGAGGCGCCGGTTCCGCGTGCGTGATTTTCAATGACGGGGTCTAAAACGGTGACTCTGTGACCATGTTGAGCCGCAGTCAACGCAGCACTGAGCCCGATGACACCGCCGCCGATTATTGCCACGTGCCGCTCGTAGTTCACCATTTCCACCTCCCTACGCCGGCATTACCCGGATCAGGTCAACGGTCGCAAGCGATGCTTGCCTCTCAGCCAAAAGTTGGCTCCCGTGATGCCGACTCTACTACTCGAATGGGCTCCGGGCCACGCTGCTCGCTAGAGTAAGCGTGTGAGTGATGACCTTTTCCCTGAAGCAACATGGATCTCCCTTGATGAGGCGAGCCAAATTTTGGATGTGCCAGTCAACAAGGTGCGCCAGCTCATCGCCGAAGGCGCCATTGCATCTTTGCGTGTGGGAACCCCGCCAGCGCCGCGCATTCCGGCGGAGTTCTTCCAGGATGGCGAAATCGTGAAAAATTTGGGTGGCACCCTTACGGTGCTGGCTGATTCAGGGTTTGAAAATGAAGAAGCAATGAGATGGCTCTTTACTGCCGACGAGACTCTTCCTGGTACTCCAATTCAAGCTTTGCGCGAAGATCGTGGTCGCGAAGTTCGACGTCGCGCGCAAGCTCTTTCTTTCTAGGAAGATCATGAGTGGAAAAATTTCTGATGCCAAGCTTTATCTCTGTACGGATGCGCGCATAGCCCAAAACGACTTTAGAGATTTTTGTAAGAAGGCGTTTGCGGGTGGGGTAGACATCATTCAATTGCGAGATAAAGCGATCGATGCCGTCACGGAGCTACGTGCTTTGGCAACGTTGGCAGAGGTAGCCGATACATACGATGCACTGTGGGCGGTAAATGACCGCGCAGATATTGCCCGGCTCTCTGGTGCACCTATTCTCCATGTGGGCCAAGACGATCTTTCGGCTATGCAGGCTCGAGAAATCGTCGGAGAAGGCGTAATTATTGGTCGCTCCTCACACGCGATGGGGGAGAGCGTGAGCGAGAATGAAGATTCTCGGGTGGATTATTTCGCCGTGGGCCCGTGCTGGCCAACACCTACCAAGCCCGGAAGACCAGCACCTGGTCTCGATTTGATTCGCCAAGTGAGCGCCTTCGATACCTCTAAGCCGTGGTTTGCCATCGGTGGAATTGACGAGACGCGATTAGGTGAGGTGCTAGACGCCGGCGCTACTCGAATTGTGGTGGTGCGCGCGATTACAGAAGCTGAAGATCCTGAGAAGGCGGCGCGTTCACTTAAGGAGCGCTTATGAAGCACTACACCTACCTAGCAGCCATGGTTTTCACCTTGATCGGCTCGATATGGCTCGAAGTTTTCCTCAAGGTTTCCGTGTTGAAGCGCATTCGGAGAGTGTTGCTTACCATTTTGCCCGTTGGTATCGCCTTCGTACTCTGGGATCGCTTTGCAATTACGCAGGGACATTGGCGCTTCGATAATGCTCAAGTCCTTCCCCTCGAACGGATTTGGGGATTGCCGCTAGAAGAGTACTTATTCTTTATCTTCGTGCCCTTGGCGGCCATCCTCACGATCGAAGCGGTTCGTAAAGTCAATGGTCATTGGAAAGTGGGTGACGAGAGATGAGTTATACATTTATGACTTCTCTCGTCCTTGTGGTCGCTATTCTTTGGGATCTCGTCATCGTGCGCACACGTTTACTTGGTCGACGAGTATTTTGGGCTGGCTATGCAATTATTCTTGCCTTCCAATTACTCATTAACGGGTGGCTCACATACAACAACGTTTTCCTCTACGACGAATCAGCGATTCTCGGCATGCGAGTCCTTTATCAACCAGTAGAAGATTTGGCCTTCGGATTTTCACTGGTGCTTACCGTACAAAGTATGTGGGTATTTCTGGGACGACGAGGAATCCGCAACTAACGAGCCGCTCTTGCCCTCAGCAGCGCTGGCACAAATACCTTGAGCCGGCGCCAAGTGGAAGTCTTGGCACGATGAGAGAAGATCTCGTAATTAATCTTCTCCACTTCGTCGACAATCCCGCAATAGAGCTCACTTGCAGCTTCAATGCAGGGGCGACTACTGGGATGTAAGAGTTGAATTCCTGCAGTAGCTTCTGCTTGTAAGGAACGTACGCGCGCGATTTGAAATTTGAGAGCTGCCACGATCTCAGGCGTGCTCACACGCCTTTCTAAGTCGGCTCTGGTTACGCCGTGAGCTGCTAGTTCCTGAACGGGAAGGTAAACCCGCCCGCGATCCAAATCTTCGTTCACATCTCGAATGAAATTCGCTAACTGGAATGCCACACCTAATGATTGGGCAGATTTGAATGCTTCATCCGAGATTGGCTCGAGAATTGGAACCATTTGCAATCCGATCACGGCCGCTGATCCATAAACATATTTATATAGATCGTCGTAAGTCTGATACTCCGTGATCGTGAGGTCCATGGTCATGGAATCGAGGAATGCCTGGACATACTCTTTTGGAATGCTCCATCGGTTTACGGTGTCTACGAAAGCTGCGCCAATGGGATCGTTGCTCGCCCCCTTGTCGATGTCGGCAAGAACTCCCTCCCCCCAGTAGCGCAGGGCTTCGGCTTTCTCGACATCAGAAAGTGTGGATGCAAGGTCGTCGACGATCTCATCGGCATACCTTGCAAAACCGTAGAGCGCATGCACAAACGGGCGTTTGGCTGGCGGTAGCAGGAGCGTCGCTAGGTAGTAGGTCTTGCCATGTTCTGCATTTAGTTTCTTGCACGCCTGGTACGAAGCCATCAGGCGAGAGTCAATAATTCCAGCGCCCTTGAGCTCGTTCATGAACCGATAATTCTCTCCGCTGCCAACTTCCCGCTGATGAGTACCATCGGAACGCCCACGCCGGGGCGGGTTCCTGATCCTGCAAAAACCACGTTTTCGAAACCGCGTGCCAAGTTACTCGGCCTAAAGGGGCCGGTTTGCATGAAGGTGTGCGAACTCGCAAATGGTGCACCTCGTTCCATGCCGCGAGATTCCCAATCAAGTGGAGTGGTGAGTTCCTCAACTTCAATTGAGTCGCCAAATCCTGTGTATCCACGTTCTTCCATCACTCGAACCATCTCGTCGCGGTACTTGGGACCGTAACTTTTCCAATCGATGTCCGCATCAAGGTTGGGAGTGGGAAACAACGTGTAATACGAGTGCTTACCTTCAGGAGCGAGCGAAGGGTCATCCATCGAAGGGACGGTGACCAGGATGCTGGGATCGCTCATCACTCGCCGCTCATCGATGAGCTCGCGAAAAACGCCTTCCCAATCGTGTCCAAAGTGGATGTTGTGATGGGCCAGGTGCGGGTAGGAGCGATTTGATCCGGCGAGTAGTACCGCGCAGGAGGGGGAGTATTTCAATCGTTTAATGGTAAGCGGTGTGCGGCCCAGAAGATCGCGCCAAGCAACGGGAAGGTCAGGGTTAAGAATCAACGCGTCACATTCAAATCGTTCACCATTAGCCGTTTGTACGGCAACAGCTCTACCGTTTCTCTTCTCCACCTTTGTTACTTCTGTGTTGTAGTGGATATCAACGCCATGCTTTGCAGCTGCTCCTGCAAGTGCGCGCGGGACAGCATGCATGCCACCTTTGGGAAAGAAAACACCATTTACCGAATCCATGTAAGCGATAACTGCATAAATTGCTAAAGCTTGTTGAGGGCTGAGGCCTGCGTACATCGCCTGAAAAGAATAAACACGTTGAGTCCGTGGATCGGAAAGAAATTGGTTCACCTTCGGTGCAAGATGACGGAAACCACCCAGGGCGACTAGGCGAGCGAGATTGGGCGTAAGGAGGTGGAATGGTGAGTCGATATTCTTGTCGATGAAGTCGTTGAATTCGTATTTGTAAAGCTTGGTGACGAAGTCAACGTAGCGCCCGTATCCCGCAGCTTCCTCTGGTCCAATAACTCGTGAGATTTCTTCTTCCATTTGAGCGGTGTTCGCATGAACATCTAGTTGCGTGCCATCAGCGAAAAATGCTCGATAAAGCGGTGATACAGGCATGAGCTCTAACCAATCCTCTAATTCCTCACCCACTTCGGCGAGAGCATCACGGATCAGATCTGGCATCGTGAGTACGGAAGGGCCGGTATCAAAACGGTAGCCAGATTTCTCCAACAGCCCATTTCTTCCTCCCGGCACACTTTCACGTTCTAAGAGGGTGACTTTTCTACCGGCACCAGCAAGACGAAGCGCGGCGCTGAGACCTGCGAGGCCTGCGCCAACAACAACGACATGAGAAGTGGGACCAGGAATAGAACGTGGCATGAGTTAGACGACCCGTCGAGTTGCAGCTACTGCTAAGTCTTGAAGGACTGAAACAGCCTCGACGTTGAGATCGGCGCTGGATATCGCAGCAATTGACTGCGCCAAGCCCGCTTCAATGATCATTTCGACTGCATCGAGGGCACCTGTATCTCGAATGATCTCTCGAAGGATGTGAACGCCTTCAGGGGAGAGGTGCGGATCTCCCAAATACTTTCGAATTTCGGTGCTTTGGGTGGGGGTGGCTTTTGCCGCTGCATGTGCAATAAGCACGGTGCGCTTTCCTTCACGGAGATCATCACCTGCTGGCTTTCCGGTTTCGGATGGGTCACCAAATACCCCGAGGATGTCGTCACGAAGTTGAAACGCTTCTCCAAGGGGCAACCCATACCGTGAGAAGAGTTCAAGGGTGGACTTATCTGCGCCTGCGATCACGGCGCCAAAGTGGAGCGGACGTTCGACGGTGTACTTGCCAGATTTGTAGCGGGCAATGCGAAGTGAACGTTCCACGCTTGATGTGGCGAGTGCTTGTTCAAGGACATCGAGGTATTGGCCAGCCATCAATTCCACACGCATTTCGTCATAGACCGGATTGAGACGTTGCATGACGACGTGGTCGAGGCCTGATTCGTGGAGCATGCGGTCGGCCCAAACGAGGCA
>CAFBQF010000003.1_pt1 | contig 43553 bp, 41 predicted proteins | sample 7269931 | NCBI WGS metagenome assembly CAFBQF01 (sample SAMEA6814175, study PRJEB35770) | freshwater metagenome | biome: Freshwater; feature: Freshwater reservoir; material: water | place: Czech Republic | collected 2016-11-09 | depth 30m m
TGCCATGACGGACCTCGACAGTCCAATCTTTCCGATTACTAAAGCCACTTCAGGTTGCAACTTTTCACTTGCAAATGTTGTGCCTACGAGTAACGAAGCATGTTGGATAGCCGCTGAATGACTTAGCGGATCTTCCGCGACTACCGGCCAACCCAGTCGCGTGGACCATGCTGAAATTTCCTGGCGAGAGAAAGTTCCTAACCCGTGTCCGACAACCACCACCCCACGTTGACCCGAGGTGATGCCTAACTCGGAGAGAGCCGGCGCCATCTTTTCGGCCTGTGCGCTCACTTCAAAAGCTGGGATCACTGAAGTCACTGGTATGGAATTGCTATCTTCTGGAAGGAGCGGTTCGCGAAATGCAATATTGATATGCACGGGTCCATCGAGACCATCAAAGATTTTAGGAAAATCTTCCAGCCAGGAGAGTGAATCCCCTGCTTCAATTGCAACAAAATGACGAGTTGCGGTTCCAAATAATTGAGATTGGTTGGTAGTTTGATTTGAGCCAATTCCTTGGAGCTCGCTGGGGCGGTCCGCAGTAATCACTATTAATGGAACATCGCTGTGTGAAGCTTCCAGGAGAGCGGGGTGAAAATTTGCGGTCGCAGTTCCGCTGGTGCAGACGGTGGCTACTGGCCGTCCGCTAGCTTTACTGATTCCCAGGGCGACAAAACCAGCAGAGCGCTCATCAATATGTACATGCCGATTGAATTGATTACGTCGTGCCAGCGCGAGTGCCAACGGCGCACTACGTGAACCAGGTGCGATCACGACGTCTCGCACACCGACTGAATAGAGCGCGTCCGCGAGCGCTTCGGCCTGCAAAGTCGAGTCGTTCATCGACTCTCCAAAAACTCAAAAGTCATCGTGAGGCGATTCTGCCACCATTCGATCCGATCGGAAGGCGCCGCCCAGCGATCAAGCAGTTCAAGTGAGGGCGCCACATCTCGAAGAGAAATGGCACCATTTTCAGCTACCAGCGAATGGGAAATCACATCTCCTCCGAGAAGATCGACGGTTCCTAACCCGCAGGCTCCGAGCAGGTTCGGAAGTGCCGCGGCTAAAGCAAGGCCAGCACGCATCCCGATACTCGTTTCAAGTGCACTAGAAACCACGATCGGCATATCGAGTTCTTTAGCAATATGTAGGGCGTTCTTCACTCCCCCCATTGGGGCCACTTTGAGAATTGCCACATCAGCAATATCGGAGAGGTCGCGCGTAAATCCCTCTTTTCTAATCCCTTCGTCAATCGCTAACGGCACCGGCACTGAAAGCTTCTCGTGAACTTGTGCTATTTCGCGAACGGTTGCGCATGGTTGTTCAACATATTCAAGAGTGTTTCCTAAAACTTCGTATAAAGTGGTGATCTGCTTCAATGCTTCGTCAACACTCCAAGAACCATTTGCATCAATTCGAATCTTGCCAGAGTCACCGAGCGCTCTTTCAACTGCAACAAGTCGAGCCGTGTCGAGCGAGGCATGCGCACCAGCCACCTTAATTTTTGCACTTAGACAACCTTGAAAGAATGAAAGTGCTACAACTGCTTCTTCTGGAGTTCCGTCGGGAATGGTGGCATTAATCTCGATAACATCTCGCTTGGGCGCTGGCCAACCATCGAAGGCGGCTTCAATCCCCGCCTCTAACCACCTGCTCGATTCTTCAACGCCATATTCCAGAAAGGGAGAGAACTCACCCCACCCGTGAGGGCCTTCGAAAAGCGCAACTTCACGAGTCGTAATCCCACGGAACTTCTGCTTCAGCGGTATCGCTACAACGCGAAGTGAATCAGAGAGCTCAGCAAGTGATGGAAGGCTCACGGACGTCGAGGGAAACGATCAAATCGTGGTTCGCGCTTCTCTTTATATGCATCGCGACCCTCTTGCCCTTCTTCAGTTAAGTAGAAGAGCAACGTGGCATCACCGGCTAATTGTTGAACACCGGCCAAACCATCGTCTGCGGCATTCATCGAAGCCTTGAGTAGACGAAGTGCCATAGGAGAGTGCTGCAACATTTCACGTGCCCACTGCACCGTCTCAGCTTCTAACTCCGCAAGTGGCACGACGGTGTTGATAAGACCCATATCAAGGGCCTCTTGGGCATCGTATTGGCGACAGAGGAACCAAATCTCTCGAGCCTTTTTCTGTCCTACGTGGCGTGCAAGTAATCCCGACCCAAAACCACCATCAAAGGAACCGACCATCGGACCCGTTTGTCCAAACTTCGCGTTATCTGCCGCGATGGTGAGGTCACAAACCACATGGAGCACGTGGCCACCACCAATAACCCACCCCGCGACCATCGCTACAACCGGCTTGGGTGTGCGGCGTATCTGTATTTGTAGATCAAGAACGTTGAGTCGACCCACGCCCTTCTTGGAGAGTTTGTCTTCCCCCAGGTATCCATCGTTTCCGCGAATCCGAATATCGCCACCCGAGCAGAATGCTTCGTCTCCGGCACCTGTGAAGATGATCACTCCGACAGAATCGTCATCACGGGCCATATTGAAGGCTTCGGCAAGTTCGAAGAGGGTTTGGGGCCGGAATGCGTTATGCACCTCGGGACGATTGATCGTAATTTTCGCCATACCCTCGGCAACTTCGTAGGTGATATCGGTGAAATCTCCTTCATGGACCCAAGAAGGAATTTCACGGCTCACGCTGGTGCGCTTAATTGGCTTACTCACGAGAGATAGCCTAGAGCCGTGAGTGCCAAGCCGTCTCTTCGGGAAGTTGTGATCTTCGCGCCAAATCAACTCGCCGAGATCACCGCTGCGCTCAAATCTGCCCTCTTTGCTGCTGGCCCCCCACTACTGGTTCTGGAAAAGACGAATTGGCCAGCCGATCGCCTACACGTCCCCAGCGAGGTGGCATTGGTGGTGGCCACCAGCGGTAGTACGGGAAGCGCTAAATACGTTTTGCATAGCGCAGCGACCTTGCTGGCAAGCGCGCGGGCTACACACACCGCCGTAGCGGCGAAACCCGGTGAGCGCTGGAGCCTACGTTTGCCACTCACCCACATCGCCGGCCTCATGGTGATCGTTCGTTCGTTGCTCCTTGAATCAGAACTTTCCGACGATGGGGAGTATCAGGCGGTCGTACCTACACAACTCTTCCGCGCCCTTCAAGGTGATGAATCACTTGCTGCACTGAAAAATGCCAAAGCGGTGCTGGTCGGCGGTGGGCCGAGTGAAAGAAAATTAATTAACGAAGCACAGGCAGCTGGGATTAATGTAATCACCACTTACGGAATGAGTGAAACCGCAGGAGGTTGTGTTTACAACGGCACACCTCTTCCTGGTGTGAAGATATTAATTGATAGTGCGCAGCAAATATTTATCAGTGGGCCGCAAATTGCGCTTGGATATCTAGACGATTCGAGCGGATTTCAAGATGGCGGCTTTCTCACCCAAGATATCGGCCGATGGGAAGATGACGGACGACTCGAAATCCTTGGTCGTGCTGATGAAGTAGTGATTTCTGGTGGCGAGAAGATTCTGATTGGCGCAATCGAGGAGCGCATTAGATCACTGTCTGGTGTTTTGGATGTGCACTTATTCACCCGTAAAAGTGCTGAATGGGGTGAAGAAGTCGTCTGTGCAGTAGTGGGAGGTAACTCGATTACACTCAGTTCAATACGTGATCACGTCGCGGAAATCTTCCCTCGATCATCAGCTCCGCGTGCACTAATTCTCCTTGCTGAAATGCCTTTACGTGGAATTGGCAAACCAGATCGCGATACCCTCAGGGGCCTACCAATGACCGAAGAGATTTAGGATCTGAAAATGTCACAAGCAAAACTTTGGATTCTAGGCTCACGACCACGCACATTGCCAGCAGCTATTGCTCCTGTATTAGTGGGAACTGGCGCAGCTGCGCCATTCGTCATCCCTGGCCGCGCGCTCTTGGCTCTCGTAGTGGCGCTTGCACTTCAAATCGGTGTCAATTTTGCAAACGATTACAGCGACGGAATCCGAGGAAGTGACAGCAAGCGAGTCGGTCCCCTACGGCTAGTGGGTAGTGGCCAAGTTTCGGCTACACATGTGCGCAACGTAGCTTTTCTCTTCTTCTTCATCGGCGCCCTAGCTGGTCTCTGGCTCGCCTTGCTCACCACCCCATGGCTCATTCTTGTTGGTGCGCTTTCAATCCTTGCGGCCTGGGGATACACCGGTGGCAAGAAGCCTTACGGTTACCGCGGTTGGGGCGAAGTGAGCGTTTTTATCTTTTTCGGATTTGTGGCAGTTGTGGGAACTTATTTCGTACAAACTGAGCGCGTGAATCTCATCAGTTTTATCGCCGCAATTCCAATGGGAAGCCTGGCTTGTGCGCTCCTACTCACCAATAACCTGCGTGACCTGCCGCGCGATGCCCAGGTCGGAAAAGAGACTTTGGCGGTAAGGCTTGGAGATCAAAAAACGAGAATCCTCTATCAAATTGCTCTCTTCGTCTCTTTCCTCTCGATTGCCCTCCTTGCCGGGTGGCGCGCAGGAGCGGTTATCGCGCTCACTTCTGGAATCTTCGTCATTGAACCTTTGAAGGCGATCAGGGCGGGAGCGAAAGGCATGGACCTCTTGCCAGTTCTTGCGGCTACGGGCAAGACGCAACTCGCCTTTTCGATCTTTCTAGCCTTTGGGTTAGCGGTCAGTGCATAATTTCGTAAGATAAGAACATGCTACGAGTCCTGCCCATCCTCTTATCGCTTGGATTGACCATCTACGCGTTGCTCAATTGTGCCCAAAGCGACCAGGAGAAGATTCGCAACCTTCCTAAGTGGGCATGGCTCGTCCTCATCATTGTCTTCCAACTTGTCGGCTCGATCGCCTGGTTCATTGCCGGAAAACCACGTCAATTGCGCACCCGCCGTCCGCGAATTCTTCCGCCAGATGACAATCCCGACTTCTTAGGATCTCTTTAAGTTATTTGATTGAGGCGTCGTAAATTGATTGCACCGCAGAATTAAGTGAAGCATCAAATTCTGCATCACTTTGCTGCGCAGAAAGACCCTCAGTGAGTGCACGCGAGAAACTTGCAATTACCCCGGCATTATTTGCCAGCATCTCATTTGCGAGCTCTCGGGCGTATCCACCAGAGAGTGCAACAACGCGAACTACCCGCGCATGGTTTACAAGTGACGAATAAAAGCCAGCAACATCTGGAAGCGTGAGCTTGAGCATGACCTCTTGGTTCTCACCGAGCGCATCAAGGTGAGCCAAAATCTCTTGACGCAGAATTGACTCTGCTTTGGCCTTATCCGGGCAGTTGATATCGACCTCAGGTTCGATTATTGGAACTAATCCACCAGACCGGATTTGGGCGCCAAAAGCGAACTGCTGAGCGACAACCGCCTTTATTCCAGATTCGTCTGCTCGTTTAATTACTGAACGCATCTTGGTTCCAAAAACTCCGTGCGAAAGTGCACTCTTAATTCTGGCATCAAGTTCCGGAATGGGCTTCATGAGTTGAACGCCGTTTTCTTCGACAGCTAATCCATTATCAACTTTGAGGAAGGGAACGATGCCCTTCTTCTGCCAAAGAAATTCAGCAGTTCCAATTCCATCAATCTTTCGATCCATGGTCATCTCAAAGAGAATGACTCCGATCACGCGAGAAGAGTTAAGTGACGGACTCTTGATAATGCGGGTACGCATCTCGTGAACCCGATCAAACATTTCAGAATCATTTGAATACGAGCTCTCATCCAGGCCATAAAGGCTCAGCGCTTTCGGTGTACTGCCACCACTTTGATCCAATGCACCAATGAAGCCCTTGCCAGATTTCATCTGATCAAATTGCGCTGAGTCCATTTGTATCCTTACATCCCCTATTTTTGCCGGCTATTAACTCTACTTCGAAGTGGGGGAAGCTAGTGCAGATCTTGGTCTAGAGTCCAGAATATGTATGTTTTCCACTGCCCCATACGTTGACGTATACATAATTAAAGAGGAATGAGGAGCCAGCCAAGAGGCAGAGCCAGGCTGCCCGGCGTCCTTTCCAGCCCACGGTAGCGCGCGCGTGCAGATAGGCCGCGTAGGCAACCCACGTAATGAAAGCCCAAGTCTCTTTCGGGTCCCAACCCCAGTAGCGTCCCCACGCAGATTCTGCCCAGATAGCGCCCGCGATGACGGCGAAGGTCCAGAGCGGAAAGACGAATGCCACCAACCGGTAGCAGAGTCGATCAAGAGCCTCGAGGGAGGGAATCTTGAGAGCCCATGACGGACGTGGACCACGAGACTCCACGCGATCCAGATAGAGATAGGCGCCAGCTACCGCATTTGCAAGCAAGAAGACGCCGCCCGAAATGACCGCAGCTGAAACGTGTATCACTAACCACGTTGATTTCAACGCCGGTACAAGCGGCGCGGTGGGGACATAGAGCAGAGTGATTGCAGTTCCCAACGTCATTAAAACCGCGAAGGTGACTACCAATGTGAGCCAACGAAGTGAATGGCGCCGAAGTAAGAGTAGGAACATTCCAGTGACCGCGACTGAACCAGTCGTAGAGAACTCGTACATATTTCCCCAAGGGACGCGATGGGCAGAAATCCCACGTGCGATGACGCCAGCAAAATGAAGGGCAAATGCAAGAGATGTAAGTGCGATGGCAATCCGGCCCCAGCGCTCGCTCTTTCTGTCGTCAGCAAGCGGGGCACTTTCTCCGGAGGTAGTGACGAGAACTTTTGCACCCTTCACGTTCATTGCCACTTCAAGAGCGGCCGAGAGCATCGCGAGGGTGTACACAGCCATCGCTGAATAAACCAAGTAATTACTTGAGTAGGCCCAACTTGTACTTGTCACCGAACTTCTCCCTCAGCGGTAAGCGCATTCCAGAAATCGTTCATCTCTTCTTCAAATCCCTCGTACTCCTGGCGGGTTAAACCAGCAATAGAAAGAACCGTAGTGCCATCTTCGTCCCGGCGCGCACGCACCCACAAGCGGCGACGCTTCACAAAGAGAGTTGCCAGGAGCCCCAAAATCGCAAGCACGCTGCCGGCAAGCGCTACTTCCTTGCCAGGATCGCGTACTACCTGAAGATTCACCCACCGCACCCATCCCTGGAAAGTGATGGAGCCCACGCCCTCGGGAAGCGTCCAACTTTCGCCAACTGAGAGTTGCTTGAGACCAATCCGAGTCATCTTGGTGGTGTCGAGTCGATAGACCGATTGTGGGATGCCCTTATCTAGCCCAAGATCACCCGTCCATGCCGAAAGCAGCAATCGAGGTTCGACCGCGTCGGGAAATGTCGAGAAACCGCCACGAATTTTGTCCATCGTGGCCGTCGGAAGAAATGTTCCGACAAAACCCAATTGGGTAGGGGCTGCGTCTGGAAGTTTGATAGCTCCGGTAGAAGTGAGGTTGGCATCTTGTGGAAGAAATACCACAGGTCCATCCATCACTACATTCCCGGCGCCATCTTTCACGGTTACTACCGGTGAATATCCGTTAGCTTGCAAATAAATATTTGTGGAGCCGAAACTTAATGGGTGATTGACTTGAATGAGCTCACTCCGAGGCTCTCCGCCCGAATCGCGAGCAGTCACGTAGAGTTTGTAGTCAATTGGCGCACCAGTTGCTAAATCATATGTAGGTACGAACCGATCTATCTTCAGAGTAAACGGTGCCAGCTTTCGCAGGTCAAATTTACTTCCATTGGTGAGGTTGTCATAAGAAGTAGCACTATTCGTGAAAGTGTCACCCTCAACAACTATCGCCTCGCCTTTTGCCCCATATCCAGCCGCCACCCCCATCGCCACCAAGAAGAGGATAAGTGAAAGATGAAAAAGTACGTTCCCGCTCTCGCGTAAATAGCCCTTCTCAGCCGCAACGGAATCACTTTCTCGTTCCCAGCGAAAGTGATGCTTCTTAAACCATTCTTGCGCACGATCAAGGACTTCATCCGGTTGCGCCGGGCTTTGAGCACTCCTTGGGAATGTAAGGCGATCAAGATTTTGCGGAGTCTTCGGCGGCCTTGCAGATAGGGCTCGAATGTGGATAAGCATGCGCGGAATGACGCATCCGATCAGAGAAATGAAGAGCAGGATATAGATGGCGCTAAACCATGGTGATCCGTATACGTTGAAGAGACTCAATCTTTCGAGCCATTTTGCTGCGTCCGCATGTGTAAGCACATATTCGTTCACTGCGATTGGGTTTTGATTTCGCTGTGGTAGCAGGGAGCCAGGGATCGAAGCTACAGCTAACAACATAAGGAGGATGAGTGCAGTCTTCATACTTGTAAGTTGGCGCCAGAACCACCTCAATCCGCCGACACCACTCAAATCAGCTGGAGTAATTTCACTCATCAAAGCACCGCATCGAATCCGCTAAAGGAATTGCGTAGGAAGATGGTGAAGGTATCCCAGAGGCCTGTGACCTCAAGTACTCCGATGAGAATCAAAATAATGCCACCGAAGATAGAGATGAGCCGAGCATGTTTACGAAAGAAAGCTAACCGCACCATCGCGCTTTGGAAGAGCACGCCTACGAGAATAAATGGAATTCCAATTCCAAGTGAAAAAAATCCAGCAAGTATCGCTCCCCGAAGTGCACTTGCCTGCGTGGTAGCCATGCCCAGGATTGTCGAGATCACCGGACCAAGGCAGGGAGTCCAACCAAGTCCGAAGAGCACACCTAGCAACGGGGCACCCCAGAGTCCACCATCAGTCCGCATCTTTGGACGCCATTGCCGACTCTGCTTGAAGACCCCTGCGAAGAGTAGCCCCATGAGAATTGTGACAATGCCAAGTATCTTCGTGATCAGACTCTGGTGCTTAGCCAGTAGCAAGCCAAGACCACCGAAGAGCGAACCGTAACTGACGAATACCAAAGTGAATCCCATAACAAAGAAGAGTGAGCCAAGGAAAACTCGCAAGCGCGCACGCTTAGAAGTGGCGCTCACCGCACTTAAGCCAGCAGCGAAGGAGAGGTATCCAGGGACTAGTGGTAACACGCAAGGCGAGAGAAAGGAAACGAGACCAACTAGTAAGGCAATTGGTATGGCAAGAAAAAGTGATCCATCAATCACGGTGTTGGAAAAATTTGTGATCATTCCGCCAAGACCTTATTAAGTAATTCTTGTAGTCCAGCCACAGTTACCTCGCCAGATATACGGGCAGCAATTCGGCTCTGGGAATCAAGGATCACAGTAGAAGGAATTGCATTTGGGGGAAGTGTTTTTCCAAACTTCAAAATCAGATCGTCATCATGAATCGTTGGATAAGTAATCTTGAACCGACGGAGAAATGCACGAGCGGCATCGTCGTCATCGCGCGTGAGTAATCCGAGGAAATGAACGTTTGGATACTGCACCGAAATTGCTTGAAGAGTGGGCGCTTCTGCTCGACATGGTCCGCACCAAGAGGCCCACACGTTAAGCACGCTCACTCCTCTGAGTTGAGCAACTGTTGCACCATCTAATCCGGTGCCAGAAATCTCAGGCGCCCGTACCCGATCCTGAGGATCGATGAAAGTGATCGCACCATTTCCGGCAACATACGAAGAACCGTTACCCGGAGCTGAAGTCCCTGCACCACAACCTACGAGCAGAGTTGAGAGCAATACAAACGGGAGAAGCCGTTTCATCATGGTAAGAGATCTCGTGCGGGTTCGCTATATCGCAAATCTGTCACGTTTCCTTCGTTATCAAAAACAATTGAAGTAACGGAAGCAAGCGAGCACTCTCGTTTCCGAGGGTCGTGAAAGAATGGTCGACCCTCAATCGATGAGCGAAGAATCCAAATCGGTAGTTGGTGCGAGACACAGAGCGCTTCATGCCCATCAGCGGCTATGCGTGCGGCTTGAGCCGCAGCCATCATGCGCGCCACCACTTCTTTGTATGGCTCACCCCACGAGGGTTTCCAGGGGTTCCACAAGTGGCGCCAAGCGCTCGGTCTGCGAAGGACACCATCTCCCACAGAGAAGCGTTCGCCCTCAAAAATATTCAAGGATTCAATAAGTCGATCGTCGGTAGTAATGCTGATGCCTTTGCGAAGAGCGAGTGGTGCCGCAGTTTGTTGCGCTCGCTCTAAGGACGAGGCGTGCACCGAGGTAATGTCTTTTTCAATGCTCCACTCGCCAATGCGCTCAGCCATCGCTAATCCGCGGTCTGAAAGTCGAAACCCGGGCAGGCGTCCGTAGAGCACCTTGGTCGGGTTGAAGACCTCGCCGTGTCGAAGGAAATGCACGATAGTCACAGGTTAAGAGTAGTTGAATTTGTAAGCCCCTTCAGAAGTATTCCTTTAGGCTGTCCAAGTGACCCTTCCTGAGAGCCCACCGAGCCCAGGACCTGCCTCGGGGCGAATCGCCTTCTTCGATGTCGACAACACCATGCTCCGTGGCTCAACGCTCTTTTTGATGGCGCGCGGCCTCTACAAACGTGGTTTTTTTGCACCCCGGGAACTCACTCAATATGCCTTAGCTCAGCTCCGATTTCGAATCAGTGGCAAGGAGCGTAAAGGCGAAATGGTGCACATCCGGGAGAGTGCACTTGCCTTCATCAAAGGTCAACGTGTCTCACAGCTCGGCGAAATTGCTGAAGAAATCTACGAAGAACGGATCAAGGAAGCTATTTGGAATGGAACTCTTGATCTAGCGCGGGCTCATCTCGCAGCGGGTGATGAGGTTTGGTTGGTGACTGCCACTCCGATCGAAGTGGCGAACGTGATGGTGGAGCGCCTCGGGCTGAGCGGGGCGCTTGGAACAGTGGCTGAATCCAAGGATGGTATTTACACCGGCTTTCTTGTCGGCGAGCTTTTACATGGAGGAGCCAAAGCAGCGGCAGTGGCAAAGTTGGCCGAGGGTTGCCAAGTTGATTTGGCTAATTGTGTCGCATACTCAGATAGCGCAAACGACCTGCCGATGCTCAACGCAGTAGGTGAGCCACACGTGATTAACCCAGACTCAAAGTTGCGCCGCCACGCAAAGCGAGCCGATTGGCCAATTCACGATTTCCGCCATGCACGTCGGATCGTGCGAATATTGGCACCCTGGCTAGCAATCGTGGGAATTATCGTCGCGGCCCGCGGCTAGCCCTGAGTTTTAACCCCTCTCACTTTGCCGGTATCGTTAGACGGTTATGTCAAAGCCTGCACACCGCTCCTTCGCCGACGACCTCCGTGGTCGCGATGATGCCGCGTTGGCCGCCCTGTTAGCTGCTCGCCCAGACCTACTCTCACCAGTGCCACCAGACATCAGCGCCTTGGCCGCGCGCGCAAATTCCACCCCGAGCATTTCTCGCGCGTTAGATTTGCTCAATCAATGGGAATTAGAAGTACTAGAACTCATGGCTTGTCTAGAAGAGCCAGTTTCCCTCGAAGATGTCGAAATTCATACAGGCATTCCATCATCGAGTGTGGTCTCCCATCTCTATCGACTCTGTCTGATTTATAGAGACGAAGGTACCTACCGAATTCCTCGTGGTGTGCGAGATACTTTTGGTCCGGAGTTATGTGGCCTTGGGCAGCGACTTGGAAGTCGCATCGAGCAAATTGATTTGAAGAAAGCGCCTGAAGCATCACAAGAATTGTTAAAAAAACTCACATGGGGGCCATCACGCGGCAGCGTTAAGGATGTCAAAAATCCTGGACCTGGATTGCAATGGTTGTTAGATCAAGCAATTCTCGTGATCGCCGACTCGCATCACGTCATGCTTCCTGCGGAGCATGCAATTGCGTTACGTGGGGATAAAGTCCATCACGAGTATCACTCAGTTAAACCTTTACTCATTGGCGAAAGCGTGAAAGATGCGGATCGCGCTGGTGCGCATGAAGCCGCTGCCTTCTTAATGTGGGTTGAGGATCTATTAGAAGCCTGGTCGCGCGAACCTGGCAGCGCTTTACGCAGCGGCGGGATGAGTATTCGCGAACTTAAACGCGTGGCCCAACTCTTGGGAGTGACCGAAGCATGCGCGGCATTTGTGGCCGAGAGCGCATTCGCCATCGGACTCATCTCTATCGATCTTGATGACCGCATCATGCCAACGAGTGCATACGATCTTTGGCTCGCGCGAACTCCAGTAGAAAGATGGAGAGAGATTGCTGCCCACTGGCTCATCACTTCTCGAGCCGCGGGACTCTGCGCTCCAAAGGAAGGTAAAGGCGTCGCTCCCCTAGGGCCCGAGTTAGACCGTGCCGCCGCACCTGGACTGCGCGCGCTTACTCTCGAATTACTCGCGACACATACTGATCTTGCACCCACCCTCGATTCACTCATCGAATTAGTAGCGTGGAACCGTCCGCGGAGAGCAAAACATTTGCAAGCTGAATTTGTGGAGTGGACAGTACGCGAGGCCCATTGGCTTGGGATTACCGGCCGTGGAGCCTTCACTTCATTTGCCAGGCAATTGATTGCAGACGAAGAACCCACTCTGCTTGCGAGTCAACTCCCACCATTGATCGATCATGTTCTTCTACAAGGAGATCACACCGCTATTGCACCTGGACCTCTCTACCCAGAAATCTTTCGCGAAATATCCTTTATGGCAGAGGTTGAGAGTAGGGGTACGGCGACCGTCTTTAGGTTCTCCGAAAAATCATTGCGCCATGCACTCGACGTCGGCTACGACGCGGAAAAAATCGAGGCCTTCATAAAAAGAGTTTCCAAAACAGAGGTGCCCCAGTCGCTCACATATCAAATTCATGACATTGCCAAGAGGTATGGACGCCTCCGGGTAGGATCTGTGCACTCTTACTTACGGTGCGATGATGAAGCAATACTTGCCGAAGCGATGCAAGATAAGCGCCTCGTTGCACTTGAGCTTCGTCGCCTTGCACCAACAGTGATCATTTCCCCAGCCCCGCTTGAAGAAGTATTGGAGACGCTTCGCTCACATGGATATGCACCCGCAGCTGAAGGTAGAGACGGAATGACAACCCTTACATCACCATCAGTTAAGAGGTCCAAATCCAGACCACGACCGCCCCGTCTCATTGGTGACTATTCGCTACCTACACCCGAGTTACTCACCGCAGCATTGCGTGCCCTACGTACGGGTGAACACGTTTCAACACAACAACGCACTCTTCCTCAACTTGCAAAGACTCCGAGAACCACCGCAAGTGAAACTTTACGTTTTCTCCAAGAAATGAGTGGATCCGGCGGATCGCTGTGGATCGGTTACGCAGATACCGACGGTGGCCTGACACACAGAATCATCGAACCTATGGCAATCGCTGCTGGCTATGTCACCGGCTTTGATCAGCTCTCAGGTGAAATTAAGCGCTTCGCTATCTCTCGCATTTCTGGCGTCGCAGCCATCGATCAGTAACTAATATCGCTGAAGCTATAAGTGAAGCAACTAATGCGTGCTTGAATTTAACCCTTCACCACAAATTTATCCTCGGGCAGGATTTCTGGAATTCCAGAGGTCACGGTGAAGAGATCAAAAGAAGTTAATCCCGGATCACCCTGCTTATCAAAATCTACCTCCGACCAAGCACCCACATACGTTGCCGGTTTCCCAGCAGCAATCGCCTTCACCGCTGCGTCAAGTTTCTGCCAAGAATACTTGGTTCCTTTAGGACCAGAGACTTTGCGAAGCGCAATAATCAAATTCTTGGTATCTACACTCTTTGCGGAAACGCTGGCCAAGCAGGCCAGAACAGCAGCGTCGTATGCAAGCGGCTCATACCCCGTGAACGTTAAGTCGGGGAATTTTGATTCAAAAAGAGTTTGGAATGAATCAAGATTTTCCTCAGCAAAAGTTGATGTTACTCCCCGCATACCTTCCAGATACTTGGCACCGATGGAGGCAATGAGTGCCTTCGAATTTAAAATATCTGTCGTGAATGTGCTCGCAGGGTCCCATTTTCCGGTGCTCGACAATGCGCGAACTAAGTCACTCATCGTGCTTTGATTGTCGATCAATAGCCAACCGTCTGGAGCACCATCGACTAGTTGCTCTGCTTGAGGTTTTAATGATGTTACATCGGAATTCCAACTTACTTCGGCGCCTATTTTTCCACCATTTGCGATCCAGGCTTTCTTAAAATCTGCCACTAGAGCGTTATCGAAATCAGTTTCAAAACTTCCAATACTGATTGTTGCGTCTTCACCCAAGTTCAAAGCCATCGCTGCAACCAAAGCTTTGGCTTGCTTAAGATCTGAGGGGAAAGTTCTAAACACAGTGTCTTTGTCGGCTAAACCTGTAATGTTTTTGCTCGACGATAGCGGACTAATCAAAATGACGTTGCTTGGAATTGTGACGGCTTTCGAGATAGCCAAAGTTACCGAGGATGCCATCGATCCAATGACGATGTTTGCCTTCTTCTTTTTTACGAGGTTAGTTGCTGCAGCTACCCCTCCCGCTGCGCTCGTTTTATCATCTTCGCTTCCGGCTAACGTGCAAGATCCAGTTAACTTATTCTTCTTTATTGCAGCATTGACTTGAGAAATTCCTAATGCTGACGCGCTTGCAAGTGAAGGGCCGTATGCCTCAAGTTCGCCAGTGAGCGGAAATATAGTGCCCACCTTGAGCGCAGCAGCAGCGGTTTTAGCCTCTGCAGGAATAATCGGGAGTATTAATCCAGTTGCAGACAAAAGTGCTACAGCAACCCTGAACTTAAGAATGGATTTCATAGTCCGCCTCCCGGGAAACCTACTTTGACTAGAGGAGTGTACCTCAAGGGAAAACCCCTCTATATGAAGCTCTTCGACGGTGAGGTACGAGTTCTATATCGTTCGCTTGCTCACGGTCACGCTCTCTAGAAACTTGTGATCGATTTCCACACCAATCCCAGGGCCACTTGGCACGCGAATGCGACCATCCACCATCACGAACGGTGTAGTGATGTCTCTCAAGTAGTAACGATTAGACGCAGAAGTATCGCCTGGCAATGTAAAGCCAGGAAGTGCCGCAAGTGCGAGATTTGCGGCTCGACCAATTCCAGTTTCGAGCATGCCGCCACACCACACTGGGATTCCTTCTTCTACACAGAAGTCATGAATCTTGATCGATTCAAAGTATCCACCCACACGACCAGGTTTGATGTTGATAACCGTTGTTGCCTCCATCGCGACTGCATCACGCGCTGATTGCAACGAGGTAATTGACTCATCCAGGCAGACGGGAGTCTGAATGGCGCGTGAAAGTAATGCATGACCGAGAATGTCATGCTCATCGAGAGGCTGTTCGATCAGAAGCAAGTTGAATTTATCGAGTCCAGCGAGATGAGCGGTATCGTCGCGCGAGTAAGCCTGGTTTGCGTCGACTTGCAGGAGAATCTTTGGCCACGTTTCGCGAACGGTGCGAACCGGCTCAAGATCCCAGCCTGGTTCAATCTTAAGTTTGATTCGACGATAACCCTGATCAACGTAATCCCCTACCTCTTCAAGCAGGGCGTCGATACTGCTTGCAATCCCTACAGAAACGCCGCAATCAACTTCCTCTTTAGTTGCGCCAAAGAATGAGGCAAAGGAACGACCTTCATGCTTTAACTCCGCATCAAGGAGGGCGGTTTCAATTGCCGCTTTAGCCATGTGATGTCCTAAGAATGGCTTTAGAATTTCGGCTACTTCTTCAGCTCGAAAATCTCCGACTTTTCGTAATGCTGGAATTAGAAAACGTTCAAGCATATCTGCGCAGCCATGTGTGTACTCCGGCGAGTAAAGCGGTTCTGACATCGCGACGCACTCTGCCCAACCATCACCGACATCTGTGGTGACTTTGAGAACCAGTAGATCTCGAGCTGTCTGTGTACCAAAGGATGTACGGAAAGGACGCACCAAGGGCACACCTACATGGCGAATCTCAATTTCATGAATGCGCATTATTTTCCTCCAGTACGTAGCAGTGATCTTGGGTAAATCCCGTGATCTTCCAGCCTGATGCCATGCGTGACTCCAGCGCACCACGAACGTGCTGACGCCACTTCCGAGCGAGTTCCATATTCTGCGAGCGTAACTGGGTGATGTTTCCAGGAAGGGCAACGCGTACTTCTTTAGCCTCCGAATTGACCTCTTGCGCCACAGGATCTCCATTGATTTCAGCGAGTAGCAGTGGGGCATTTGATTGTGCGTATTTCGCGCCAGCGAGTGCACTCTTTGTTCGTACTGAATTTAAGTGCCAGTAGGCCATCACCCGATCACTGGCATCACCAGCGTTTACTGCATCTGGCATCTGTCCATAAAAATCCGGATAGTAATAGGGTATTTCGACGCCGAGTTTGGTGAGATTGAGATTTGCGTTGCGAGAAACCAATGGGTCAAAGGTCCACGTAATTAAATCGTACCCATGTGCTATCGCCCAATCCCGTTGATGAATCTTGAGCGCGTACCCGATATTACGATCGCGGTAGGCATCGATTACGCCTGCCATGTGCGAGTGCAAATGCAAATGGTCGTCGCTACCTTTCGAAGGAAAAGCAAATGCCGCTCCTACGCAATCATCACCAATAAACGCTCCAGAGAGGTAGGCCCCGCTATGCACCATGGCTTGCAAGAGGTTAGGAGTTATTTGGGTGCCCTCATCCCCAGGCCAGACCAGATCGAAGATTTCGCGAGCCAGGCGTTGGCGCGGCAACTCCGAGAGGATCTCAACTCTGACTTCGCCCATGCCCCTACTTAACCACTTCAAGTGGCAAGATAACCATATGGACCTCGTTCGCCGCCTCGTGGAGATCTCCTCCCCCACAGAAGACCTTAATGCCTGCCGAAGAGTGATCGATGAGGCAAATGCCATCCTCACTGAACTTCTGGGTTCACCAGGTGAAATAAGGGATGTTCTCGGACGTCCCACTTTGCGATGGGGAAGTGCCACGCCGCGCGTTCTACTACTCACCCACTTAGACACTGTCTGGCCACACGGCTCCTTCGAACCACTCTGGCAGGTAAGTGGCGATGTTATTCGTGGTCCAGGAGTCTTCGACATGAAAGCTGGCTTCGTACAAGCCGCCTATGCACTTCAATCTCTTGCCAATCGTGATGGTGTCACCATTCTGGCGACAACTGACGAGGAGACCGGCAGCGATTGTTCGAGAGCGCTTATCGAAGAGATAGCAGCCAGCGCAGATGCCGTTCTAGTTTTTGAAGCATCCCTTGATGGAAAATTAAAGACCGCACGCAAAGGCACCTCGATGTATCGGGTTATTGTGGAGGGAAGAGCAGCGCATGCCGGCCTTGAACCAGAGAAGGGAATAAACGCCACCTTAGAAATTGCCACGCTCTACCCGGCAATTCTTGCTGCTTCGAAAAGTAGTGTTGGCACCACGGTAACGCCCACCGTATTGCACTCAGGTACCACTCTTAATACCGTGCCGGCGCTCGCACAATTAGATATCGATGTGCGTGCTTTTACAATGGCTGAACAGAGTCGCGTTCATGCTGAAATAACATCCCTGGCGGGCACCACGAGCGGTGGAGCATCTGTACGGATAGAGGGTGGCGTTAATCGGCCACCACTCGATCCCTCTTCAAGTGCTCGACTCTTTGAAATGGCTGTGACGTGTGCAGAAGAACTTGGCATGCCAAAATTGGGTAGCGCTGAGGTGGGAGGCGCAAGTGATGGAAACTTCACCGCCGCGCTAGGGATACCGACTATCGATGGAATCGGTGCTGTCGGCGAAGGCGCTCATGCGGCAAACGAGTGGGCAAGTGCCTCCGCCATTCCTGAGCGCGCCCGATTGGCCAGCGCGCTTATCACCAAAATTCTCGCTCAATAGCCGCATCCAGGCGCGGTAAGCGGTAAGTACTTTCAGGCCATAAACTGGAGGGATGACCGACGGCCCGCTTATCGTCCAATCCGATAAGACCATTCTCTTAGATACCGACCATGCCTTGGCCGGTGAGTGCCGTCGCGCCATCGCTCCTTTTGCCGAGTTAGAACGTGCACCAGAACATATGCACACCTACCGACTCACCCCTCTTGGTTTATGGAATGCGCGCGCAGCTGGTCATGATGCCGAGCAAGTCATTGATATCTTGATTCGTTATTCTCGTTATGCGGTGCCACACGCACTTCTTGTCGATATTGCCGACACTATGTCGCGCTACGGTCGCCTCCGCCTTGAAGCTCATCCCGTGCATGGCCTTGTGTTGGTGAGCAATGACCGCGCTGTGCTGGAAGAGGTGTTGCGCTCCAAAAAGATGGTTCCACTCATGGGCGCTCGCATAGACCACGAAATGGTTGCGGTACATCCGAGTGAACGCGGACACGTAAAGCAAGTCTTACTACGACTAGGTTGGCCTGCAGAGGATTTTGCAGGTTATGTCGATGGTGAAGCGCATCCCATCTCTCTTAAAGAAGAAGGGTGGACACTTCGCGATTATCAAAAACACGCGGCTGAAAACTTTTGGCATGGTGGCTCTGGTGTTGTCGTCCTCCCTTGCGGTGCCGGAAAAACCATGGTGGGTGCCGCTGCCATGGCACTCGCCCAAGCCACCACGCTCATTTTGGTCACTAACACTGTTGCCGCCAGACAATGGCGAGATGAACTTCTCAAACGCACCAACTTAACTGAAGAGGAAATCGGCGAGTACTCCGGAGCGAAGAAAGAGATTCGCCCGGTTACCATTGCGACATATCAAGTGATGACCACAAAGCGAAAAGGTGTTTATGCGCACCTCGAACTCTTCGATTCACGGGACTGGGGCTTAATTATTTACGATGAAGTGCATCTACTCCCTGCACCAATCTTCCGCTTCACCGCTGACATTCAATCGAGACGTCGCCTTGGACTTACCGCCACACTCATTCGTGAAGATGGCCACGAAGGTGATGTCTTCTCACTTATCGGTCCAAAGCGCTACGACGCTCCATGGAAAGAGATTGAAGCACAGGGTTACATCGCGCCCGCAGATTGCGTCGAAGTGCGCGTGACTTTGACAGATGCGGAGCGTCTACTTTACGCAACGGCCGAGCCAGAAGAGCGCTACCGATATTGCGCAACCACACAAACAAAGAGTCGTCTTGTGGAATCGCTTGCTCGTCACCATGCAAATGATCAAGTACTCGTTATTGCTCAATATATTGACCAGATTGATGAACTCGGCGAACGCTTAGGCGCACCAATTATCAAAGGCGAAACGCCTGTGAAGGAACGCGAGCGACTCTTTCAACTCTTTCGCACCGGCGAAGTGAAGTGTTTAGTAGTTTCAAAGGTAGCGAACTTCTCAATTGATCTCCCTGAAGCTTCTATCGCAATTCAAGTATCAGGATCGTTTGGCTCCCGGCAAGAAGAGGCGCAACGGCTCGGTCGAGTATTGCGCCCCAAGGCCGATGGACGTAGCGCGCGCTTTTATAGCGTGGTTGCCAGAGATACCGTTGATCAGGATTTCGCTGCACATCGCCAACGTTTTCTAGCCGAGCAAGGTTATGCATACCGAATTGTTGATGCCGACGACGTATTTAGCGGAACCGCCGAGATTTAGCAGAGACCCTGAGCCCAGAGTCAATAAGGCGCTTAAGAAGTTCCCGGGCCGGCATGAATTGCGCACCAGCTTCGATGGCCTGAGGGACATACTCTTCTGGAATGTCGTAATGATCTAGATCAAAGCCGCGCTCTGGAATACCTAACGCTTTGGCAAAGGAGTGCAACTCCTCAAGTGATGTGTCCGAAACAAGGTGAGCCCACAATCGACCATGCGCTGGCCAAATGGGGCTGTCAACGAGTACTGCCATCACCAATCGCATTCAAAAAACGTTTCTCATCAACTCTAAATATGTCGTGAACTTTCCCATCGATGAGGATCACGGGAATTTCTTCACTGTAGCGAGCGGCCAACTTGGGATCATCTAAAATCGATAACTTCTCGAATTCAATATCACGTTCTAAAATAAGATCCTTGATCACACCTTCAGCAACGTCACATAAATGACATCCAGGTCTTCCAATAATTGTCACTTTCATAAGAACGGATTCCCTCGCTCAATGAGCAGGCGTTCCAACGTCTCTGAAATCTCCCCACGAATTTGCTCCGCAAGATCGAGATGTTGAATGGGTTCATCTTCTATCTCGACCGTAGAAATAGGAGTACCAAATTCAATGATCCACTTCGACGGAAGCGGGAGCATTCCGAGCGGACCAAAGGCGGGGAAAGTGGGAGTTATTGGAAAGTAAGGTAAGCCAAGAAGCCTGGCGAGTACCGGCACATTCGCCAGCATGGGGTAGGTCTCTTCGGCGCCCACGATGGATACCGGAATGATCGGTGCTTTCGCGCGCACGGCGGCATTCACAAACCCACCTCGACCAAATCGTTGAAGTTTGTAGCGATCTTTATAGAGCTTCCCCACTCCTTTGAAACCCTCGGGCCAGACACCCACCACCTCGCCATTGGCTAAGAGTCGTTCCGCATCATCCTGGCAGGCGAGGGTGACTCCAGACTTGCGGGCGAGGTCAGCAAAGAAGGGAGTGGCAAATACTAAATCGGCTCCGAGTCCGCGCATATGACGGTGACCTGCATCGTGAACTGCCACCTGTGTCATCAAAGAGTCGAGTGCAACCGTTCCTGAATGATTAGCAACTAGTAGGCAGGCTCCTTCTGCTGGCAGATTCTCAATCCCTCTTACTTCTACACGGAACCACTTTTCGTAAAGTACACGCAATATAGGCAGAAAAACTTGTTCGGTGAGTTCGGGATCGAAACCAAACTCATCGACTGAATAATCTCCACTCATACGTTCTGCGAGAAAATGCACGGATGGATCGAGAGTATCTCCAAGTAAATTGGATACTTCTGAAACCAAGTCCTTAGTTCCTTGTTGCACTATTTGTGAAAGTTCAGGGTTAAGTTTAAGAAATAGCCCGACAACGCTGGCTGCCAACTCGCCAGTAGCGTCGATGACATCGGAGACGCTCCCTTTCCTATTTTCCACGAAGACCAGCTCGCTTCGTGATTCGGTGAGCAACAAACTCTTCGAAGGTATCGCGCGAGGAAAAGTCAGCCGTAAATCCAAGAATGTCGCGGGCGCGATAGGTATCTACCAAACGACCATATTTAAGAAGCGAGAGCTGCTCGCGTGAAAGATCGACGACCCCAAGGCGACGCAACGTGCCACTTGCTGGGGAGAAGAATTGAGCTGGCAAACGAAGCAGTGGGCGCTTTGCCAATCGAGCTGCCTGACTGAGGGTGATAGTTCCTCCTCCTGCAATGTTAAATGTGCCACCTTGGTCTGTAATCACCGCGTGGTGCATCGCACGCACTAAATCATCTTCATGAATAAACTGCAACCGCGGATCATGCCCAAGAACTGCAGGCCATACAGACAACTCGAAATAGGTGGTGAGTGGGGTCACCATTTCAGGACCAATCACGTTAGCAAAACGAAGCGTTGTTACACGCACATCACTTCTCTGCCTCGCAAAATTGCGTACGTATCCTTCAACTTCATTTGAGTCTTTGGCAAAACCAGTCGTTGGCAAACGACCTGGCTGCGTACTCTCTCTAAAGAGCGCAGGATCTTTAGCGCTCGCGCCATAAATGGCGGTCGTAGATTTGATGATCACGTTCTTGACCGAAGGGGACTTCTTGCACGCAGCAAGAAGTTGCATGGATCCGATGACGTTAATTTCTTTCATCACAGTACGTCCACCATGTTCGAGCGGTGTGGAAAGCACACCAGCGTGCACGACAGTGTCAATATTGTGATCATCAATGATTCGGCTAGTAACTGGATTTCTAATGTCTGCCCGGATGAACTCCGCACGTCCAAAATCGTGGACAGGGGCAGTGATGTCTATCCCAATGATCTTCTCGATCTCCGGGTCGTTTGCCAGAGAGGAGAGCAGGGCGTTACCAAGGTAGCGGGCGGCGCCGGCTACAAGTACGCGCTTCATCACGCTCCGCCTCTCAACCCTGGGAAGTTGGGGAGATATCCCTAGGTGCCCCTTATTCTCCCCCCTCCGGCTGATACCGTCACCTTCATGCTCAGTCGTCACCTGAACAGAGCTCGCGCGGGCCTCATTACCGGAGCTCTACTGCTCTCCTTTATTAGCACGTGTGAGGTATCCCCCGCCCAAGCGCTCTCCGCACACACCAAGCCGGCCCTCAAGTGGGGCTACCTCTACGCCGGTGGGCTTACCAATGAGTTCGCCCCAGATACTCCACTTCCGCGCGAGAAGCGGGCAGTATCCAAGCCAACGACCATTTCTGTGCGGTACACAAATTTTCCCGAGCAAGCCAAAGTCGCCTTCGATGCCGCCGTGGGTATCTGGGCTGACCTCTTTCCTTCAAATGTGCCAGTAACCATTGATGCCACCTGGTCTAACTTAGGTGCTGGCGTACTGGGCTCTGCAAGACCCGGGAACTACCATAACGGGTTCACTAACGCACCGGATAAAGATCTCTACTATCCATCCGCCCTTGCCAATGCCATCGCTGGGAAAGATCTCGACCCCTCAAGTGCTGAAATTGTGGCGCGCTTTTCATCAGGCACGGTGTGGTATTTCGGCACCGATGGTCGGCCATCTTTTGGAAGATACGACTTAGTCACCGTCGTTCTTCACGAACTCTGTCATGGCCTCGGATTTCTCTCTTCCGACACCTACGATCCTTATTCCGGAATTGGCACACTTGATAGACCAACTGCTTACGACGCTTTCGCTCGAACTATTGATGACAAGCGACTCTCTGATTTGCCAACGCCCTCAGTTGAGCTAGGTCGCGCGCTTACAAGCACCCTTTACTGGGGTGGAGCCTTAGGAATCGCTGCAAACAACGGAACTAAACCCAAGATTTATTCGCCTACTCGGTACGACGATGGTTCATCAGTGAGCCACCTTGATGAAAGCACATTTCCAAGCGGCGATAAGAACTCCCTCATGTCCCCGCAGTTAGACGCTGGCGAAGTCATCCACGACATTGGTCCTATTGCGGTAGCCATGCTTGAAGACTTGCGCACTAAGCCTCCGGCAGGCGCCGTCACTGCACTTCCTTCGCCACCGCGGAATGTATCCGCACTCGTGGGTGATCGTTCGGTGATGATTAATTTTGACCCGCCCATCGATGCTCGAATCACCCAAGTTTCGGGATACGAAGTAACCACGATGCCAGGAGCGGCCTTAACAAGAGTCGAGCGTTCTCCAATTACAATTCCAAACCTTAAAGTCGGTACCGCTTATACATTTGCCATCAGAGCGGTAAATCCTTTAGGCACCAGCGTGGCCGCAGCAGCTGGTCCGATTACCCCACAACTCAGCTGGAAGACCTCTACCCTCGACATTGGCGCCGATCCATCCTTTACCGCAGCTACAACATGGCGAAATCAAACCGTCTTTGTCTATAACGATAGGCGCACCGGTTATCTCAAACGTGCCACTTTGGTGAATAAGAAGTGGGTCATCGAAACTATTGATGGAAACTCTGTCATTGGAGGCACCACTACAAATAATCTCGATGGAGCCCTGAGCACATGCGTCACGGGTCCGGTCAAAAGCCAGGTTCTCCATATTTTTTATTCAGATATGGAGGATAAGGATCTCCGCCATGCAGCGTTCGACGGAAAGAAGTGGAGTTACGAGATTGTTGATGGAAATGGTCTGCTCACTCAACCTGTCGAGGATCCGATTCGAGTACGCACTAAGAGCGATGTAAACGTGAGCAATGCATGTGTCGCCACTCCTGCCGGTCTCCAAGTTTACTATCGAGACGATAGTCAAGGAATTCTCTTAGGTGCACTTCAAAGTGGGAAAACGTGGCAGTACGAACTTGTCGATGGAGATCGCAAGACAGAGGGGCGCACAACCGGTGATGTGGCTTTTCATTTAGCAGCCACGGCAGTAGGAAAGAGCGTGCACCTTATTTACGATTCAGTAATCACAATTGACCGAGATCGCAAAGCGACGCAAGGCGATGTCCGACATGCAGTTCGTTCATCAGCAAATCCAGCGGATTGGAAGTTTGACACTGTTGATGCAGCAGACGCAAGATTCCCCGTCGCCGGATACGGCGTAGCCATCGGAGTAGTCGGCACCAAGGTTTACGGAACATGGCTAGCTGCATCCACAAAAGGGGCGGGTACCCCAGGCGCCGACACTCTTTTTTATAAAGAATTCACTGCCAGTGAAACTTCTCAGGTGATTACTTCGGGATTAGGTGTACCAACGTTGCCGTTAGCGATTGATGGCAGCAATGTGGCATTCGGCTGTCAAGGTCGTCTCTGTTCGGCAGCATTAGCAAGCGGAAACGGAAAACTCATCTCTGGAGTGGACACGACGCAGAGCCTGGGAGCAATGTGGGCCAAAGTGAGCAGCAAGGCTGGCCTGCTTGTAGGAAGCCCGCTCGGCCTACTCTGGCTTGCGGCTTAAGCGAACGCTGACTAAACCTTGTTACGTCGTTGAATACGAGTCTTCTTCAGAAGCTTGCGGTGCTTCTTCTTGGCCATCCGCTTGCGACGCTTCTTAATGACTGAACCCACGAGTAAACCTTTCGTTGCTGAAAGCGTCAGGCTATCGCTTTACCGCCCCGGAACCCGAATCCGGGTAGAAGTCGAGCAAGAGAAGTCCCGGGCCGGAGCCTGAAACCGTGAGCAACCCAGTGGAATTGGCCGCCAGTGCGAGCAGGGACTGGTCTCCCACTCTCGGGCTCACATGGGTCAGGCCAAGGGTGCGGCTGCCCGATTTGCTTGCTGAAAGGCTCACTGAGAGGGCATCAAGGCCCACCCCTTTGGTCGGCGGCGAGATGGCTTTGAGCTCACTTGGGCTTACCGCGAAGGCGAGCGCTATTGCGCCACCCACCCTGGGAGCCAGAGCCACCGGAGGAGATCCGAGCCACCGCCGTGTGCTGACCACTGCTCCCGTCTTGGAGAAAGTCGTAGTAACAATCTCCATCTTCTTTCCATAATCGACAGTGCCGGCAAGTACCGCTTCGCCATTAACGAAGGCTCCGCTCTCCCAGGAACGCCGAGTGCCCGAATTTCCACTTCGTTGAGTTTGCGTAATGGCTCCGCTCTTCACATTAACCACTACGGCTAAGGCGTCGACTTTGCCGATGGCAGGCTTACCTTTCCAAACATCAGTTGTTGATCCGGCCACTAATAAATTTCCCGCACTCAATGCAGTCGTCCGAATCGATGTTCCACTCTTGCCAAGATAAATTGGCGCCTTACATTGCAGAGCAAAATCACAATTCAGATAAAAGCCTCTCAGGGCTTTGCTCTCAAGAGTCAGGATGGTGCCGGCAATCCAGAGCCCAGTGTTATCAGAAACCACTCCAGTGGGTAGCACTGCAAACTTTGCACCAAAACTAATGGTGGTCTTTAGTAGTGCACTGCCATCTGAACGCACTCCTTGAATAATAAGTTGGCTCAGAGGCCTTGGCGCTGCCACTAATGGAGAAGTGAGCGAGACTCCATCAGGATTAACAGTGATCGGAGTATTTCCTGGACCGATAGTGGCGGGCGCAGGAGTCGTCATTACAATCGGAGCGGCTGTAACAGTCTCGCTTTGCGACGAACCAACAAGCCAAATGTTTCCACTTTGATCTAGGGCTGCGCCACCGAAAATATCGTTCTGCATCGTGCCAGCCCGATGACTCCATGTTGGAGCGAGGGTGGCATCTAGGCTTGCTACCCAAATGTCACTTCCTCCAAGGGCACGATCTGCGAAAACAGTTGAACTTTCGCTGCTCTCAAAAGTGGTACCAGCCAGGATCCAACCGTTCTTGGTTGAAAGGGCAATTGCCGCATCATCTTCGAGGCCGATTGTCAGAGTCTTCGAAAGTGACGTAGCCGCATCGGCGTTAGTGAGTGCACTACTCAGCAGCACGACAAAAGCCGCAGATGCAGCCAGGCCTATGGTGCGAGTGCGTTTCATGAGTCTGAGCCTACGGTCAGGTGAGGAAGATTGTGCGCAATCCAAAGAGCGTCAGCGCCGCACCAGTTACCCATGGCAACAATCTCGCCAACCACCCTGGGAGTTCCCTGCTAAATAGGTAGATCAAGATGGTGAACCAGAGGAGCCCCAGGAGAGCATGAATGGCGGCCAGCACCAGTGAGCGCCAGAGTAATCCGGGGCCAGGAGGGGCAAATTGCGGTAAGAGTGAGAGATAGAAGACACCCACCTTTGGATTAAGGATGTTGGTAAGAAACCCACTCATAAATCCTAAATTTGAAGTAGCGGCGCTCTTTGCATGCGTCGTGCGCAGCGCCGACCAACCCAACCAGAGAAGGTAGAGCCCACCAAGGATTGAAATGGTGCGGTATGCCTGCGGATACCTGATCAGTAAGGCGCTCAACCCTTCTGCGGTCGCGCCACCCCATACTAAACAACCAGCAGCTATGCCCACGCCAGTGATAAATGCAACGCGTTTACTTTCGGTACGAGCGGCACGGAGAATCAGCGCCACATCTGCGCCTGGAAGAATGGTGAGTAGGGCAACGAGAAGTGTGAAGCCGGCAACTTGAGTAAAAGTCATTATCCCTGTACTACTGGCCCTGCGCTAATTCGCGTGAACGATCACGAGCAGCTTCCATAGCCGAGAGAAAAGCGGCGCGAACTTTATGATCATCCAATTCACGAAGCGCGGCGCTGGTGGTACCAGCGGGGCTGGTGACATTTTCACGAAGAACACTCGGATGCTCACCAGTTTCATCGAGCATGGCGGCTGCGCCGACGACGGTTTGCAAAGTTAGGGCCGAGGCCGTGGCTCGTGGCAAACCAAGTAAGACTCCGGCTTCGATCATAGCTTCAACAACATAGTAAATATAGGCAGGTCCCGAACCGCTAATTGCGGTGACCGCATCTTGGTGTTTCTCGGCTATTCGAATTACTTTTCCGATACTACGGAGCAAATTCTCCGCATGAGCTAGATGGTCTTCGCTGCAGTGAGAGCCAGGAGAGATCGCTGTCATACCCTTGTCCACCAAAGCCGGCGTATTTGGCATCACGCGCACCACCGCTATTCCCGAAGGTAATTCAGCTTGCAGCGCGACCGTAGTAATACCTGCCGCCATCGATATAACTAGTGTGTCGCGGTGGATACTTGAAGCAACCTCCCGCAAAAGGTATGCCATATCTTGCGGCTTCACCACGAGGAAAACTGTTTCAGCGCCGTTGACAGCTTGCGCATTTGATGCGCTAGATACGCCAAACTTTTCGCAGAGATGTTCTAGACGTTCTGGGCGAGTATCAGTAATGACCACATCTGAAGGGGCATGACCTGAGCGCATCAAACCAGAGAGCAAAGCTTCGCCCATGACGCCGGCACCCAAGATGGCGATCGTGGCCATGACTACCCCCTAGAGATAAGCGAACGGAGAAAGAATGTCAGGTTTGCCGGCCTTTCTGCCATTCTCCGCATGAGGTACCCATACCAATCCTGCCCATACGGGACATAGATACGCACCTTCTCGCCGCGTTGCGCTAACCGAATCTGCTCTTCGGGGCGGATACCAAGCAACATTTGATATTCAAAAGTTCCACTTGCACGCTGTGAACGAAGCGCAAGTGAAGTAGCTATCTCAATGAGGCGAGGATCATGCGTTGCGAGCATGGGATAGCCATCACCCATCATGAGCACGCGCATACAGCGCACATAGGAACGATCAACTTCACTCTTCGATTGAAACGCCACACTGGCTGGTTCTTTATAAGCACCTTTACAGAGGCGAACGCGGGAACCTTCATATGTCAGATCCCGGCAGTCACCTTCCGTTCGCAAGAGATATGACTGAAGTACTGCTCCTACAGAAGGGGTCTCTTTGCGAAGCTCACGAAGAACGCCCAACGTGGAATCAGTAGTGGTGTGATCTTCCATGTCTAAAGTGACGGTAGTACCGATTTGAGTTGCAGCACGTACAACTTCAAATGCATTTTCTAATGCGATTTTTTCTCCATCGCCAGGAAGTGCCTGACCCAACGCTGAGAGTTTTACCGATACTTCAACATGACTAGCCATCTGGTGCTCGGAAATTAATTTTAAGAGAGTGAGATAAGCGTCCTTAGTTCCAGTGGCCGCATCACGATCGAGTACATCTTCACCGAGATGATCAACGGTAAGATTTAGCCCATCGTTGGTTAAGCGGTTGGCAGCCGCTATGACATCAAGTGGCTCTTCGCCGGCCACGAAGCGTTCGACAACGCCTTTGGTGAGCGGGCCTGTACTTACAAACTCACGAAGCTTTTCATTTCGACTTGCCGCCAGGATGGTGTCGCGTAACACGGTGTGCCTCTCTCTCGATGAAAAGCCTACTCCAGGTTTGCCCGAGCGAAAGCGAGAGATTCTGCCAAGATCACCAGGCGTTCCTCACGTGTGGCTACTCGCCTCGTAGAGACTTCTAAGACCACGGACTTCAGGCTGGTGGATGACTTCAGGAGGGCGAGAACTTCGGCGCACGGTTGCGTTCCGCGTCCAGGGGCCAAATGTTCATCTTGGGCAGAACCCAGTCCGTCGGCGAGGTGAAGGTGGACCACATTCTCCCTAGCGATTATCTCAAACGGATCTTCTCTAGAGGTCGCCGTGTGCGAGAGGTCTAGAGTCACGTTGTTATAGCCCATGTTGAGTACCGAGTAGTCGGGCAAGTAACCCGTAATTTCTCGATTTCGTGCACTCCATGGAAACATATTTTCGATTGCAATATCTACGCCACTTTCCTGAGAGAGCACGTTGATTTTTTCCGCGAAGTTTTTAGCATATTTTTTCTGCCATCTAAACGGTGGGTGCAATACCACGATCGGTGAACCGAGCCGCTGCGCTAATTCCACACTTTTGCGTACTTTCCCCCAAGGTTCTAAACCCCAAACGCGTTGCGTAATTAACAAACATGGGGCGTGTACAGAAAGCACGGGTAGATCAAAGTGTTCAGAGAGGCGCATGATCGAGCCAGCATCTTGCGTAGCTATTTCATTAGACACCATGATCTCAATGCCGTCATAACCAAGCTCTTTGGCGATGGCGAAGGTATCTGCCAGCGTCTCTGGAAAACAGGAAGCGCTAGATAAGCCAACTGGTGTACTCACTGATCGAGCCAATCCAATCGACGGAGAATGATTCCTTCGCGTAACGCCCAAGGGCAAATCTCAAGTTCTTCAATATCAAGTAGATCCATCGCAGTGTGTGCCACGATCGCGCCAGCTACTAGTTGATTGGCACGAGAAATAGAAACACCAGGAAGTTTGGCGCGCTCTTGAATAGACATAGAGAAAATACGAGGCAACCAATCTTCAAGCACATCGCGTTTAAGAAGTCTCGGCACCATCGGTCCAGATGTTGATGGTTCGGCACCGCAAATACGTGAAAGCGAGCGGAAAGTTTTGCTGGTAGCTACAGGATGATCGATCTGCCCCAGTGAAAGAATCTCAGGCACTATTTCCGCAATTGATGTACGCACCATGCGCCGCAAATTTTTGATGTCACTAGCATCGAAAGGATCTCCTTTGAGATGAGTTGCCGTGAGCCGACTTGCCCCAAGTGGCAGTGAGAAAGCTTCTTGCGGCTCCTCGTTGGTGCCACAGGCGACTTCAAGTGATCCTCCGCCAATGTCAAGGACAAGTAAACGGCCACTTGACCAACCGAACCATCGTCTGACAGCGAGAAAGGTGAGCCTGGCTTCATCGCCACCGGAGAGTACCTGCAACTCGATGCCGCACTCTTTGGTGATCTCCTCCAAAATCTCATCTCCATTGGCGGCCTCACGCAGCGCCGACGTGGCAAAAGCTAGTAGTTCCTCCGGGCCATGCGTGTCAGCTGCGGCTACTGCTCGTTGAATGGCAACGACCAGGCGATCTCGCCCCTCTCGACTGATGGCTCCGTTGGGAAGGAGGAACTCGGTCAGGCGTAGCTCTTCCTTATGACTAGTGGCTGGTATCGGGGCTGCTCCGCGATGGGCATCAACAACTAGTAGGTGGATGGTGTTCGAGCCCACATCCAGAACTCCAAGTCGGCGTCCCAAAATCGGTCCTGAAAGTGGCTCCACCGAGCGGGTATCCACCGATTCAAGACTCACGGAGATGAACTTACCGTGAGAAGACCGTAGGCTCACCTCTTGTGCCTCCTACGAAACATTCTCAGACCAACGAAGTAGCCCTTGATTTTGCCCGCGACTGGGTGGAGTTCCCAGATCCGGTGGATCCCGCCGAGTTATGGAAGTGCGATCTCACCTGGCTCACCTCGTCTTGGCAATGCATTTATGGAGCCGGTTGCAAGGGCATCTTCGAGGAGAGGCCATTCGATGGATGTTGCAGCCAAGGAGCGCACTTCACCGGAAAAGAAGATGAGAAGCGAGTCCGGGATTGGGCGGCGCGACTCACTCCAGAGACCTGGCAATTCTTTGCCGAAGGTCAGCCCGCGAAATCTAAGGGCAAATTAGACATCACCGAGAAGGATGACGAAGGCGATAAGAAGACTCGAGTCGTGGAAGACGGATGCATCTTCCTTAACCGTCCAGGATTTGCTGGCGGTGAAGGTTGTTCCTTCCACCACCTCGCGATTCGTGAAGGCGTGCACTTTGTCGAGACAAAGCCAGATGTCTGTTGGCAACTTCCACTCCGTCAGTCGTACGAAGAACTTGATCGAGGCGACGGAAATAAGATTTCAGTCAACGTCATCGGTGAATTTGATCGTCGTGGTTGGGGTGAGGGCGGCGAAGAACTCGACTGGTACTGCTCCGGTAATCCCGATGCACATATCGCTTCAGAGCCGCTTTACATCACCAACAAGACCGAACTGATTGCCATGATGAACGAGAAGGCTTACGAAGTGCTGGCTGATATTTGTGACCAGCGCATGGCAGCACAATCAGCACTCAAATCTCGAAATCTTCCACTCTTCATCGTGCACCCAGCGACTCTCGAAGCCGATCGGTTAAAGAAGTAACCGCAATGGCAAAGCCGGATCTCTACCGCTGTACGGAATGTGGTTGGAGTGGCGTGAAGTGGCTCGGGCAATGTCCCGAGTGCCAAGCATGGGGCTCTGTAGATGAAGTGGGCGGAGTGACCAAGGCTTCTTTGCAACCAGGGCGCATCATCACGCCAGCCAAACCCATCGCAGAGATTGACGTAGCGTCTGCAATTGCGCGCTCTTCAGGTGTTCCAGAATTAGATCGCGTACTTGGCGGCGGCATCGTTCCGGGCGCAGCAATCCTCCTTGCTGGTGAGCCCGGTGTGGGTAAGTCAACACTGCTTCTTGCAGTAAGTGCCGAGAGCGCTAAAGCGAATATGAAAGTACTTTATGTAACGGGCGAAGAGTCCGCCTCCCAGGTCCGCCTCAGGGCCGAACGACTCAAAGCACTTCACCCCAACCTCTTTCTCGCTGCTGAAAGCGATCTCGGAGTTTTGCTCGCCCACGTTGATCAAGTAAAACCAGATTTATTGATTGTCGATAGTGTCCAAACAATCTCTACTCAATCGGTAGATGGTTCACCCGGCGGAGTGACGCAAGTTCGCGAAGTTGCCGGAGCCCTCATTCGAGTCGCGAAGGAACGCGCTCTCGCAACCATTTTGGTGGGACATGTGACGAAAGATGGCTCTATCGCTGGACCCAGATTGCTTGAGCATCTTGTTGACGTCGTCCTTAATTTCGAAGGTGAAAAACACACGCGCCTTCGCCTAGTACGTGCGATCAAGAATCGCTTTGGTGCTACCGACGAGGTGGGGTGTTTTGATCTCAACGAAAATGGCATCGAAGGTTTAGCTGATCCCACAGGACTCTTCTTAAGCCGACATAGTGAGCCAGTCCCCGGCACGTGCATCACGGTGGCCATGGAAGGACGCCGTCCATTACTCGCTGAAATTCAAGCACTTGTCGGGGGCGCATCAAATAACACCAACCCTCGGCGAACAACTAGCGGACTAGACAATGCGCGCGCGATGATGACCCTTGCAGTTCTTGAACTTCGCGCCGGAATTCCCCTTGCTGGACGAGATACATATCTCGCCACTGTAGGTGGCATGAAATTGACCGAGCCTGCCGCCGATTTAGCGCTTGCGCTCGCCGTGGGTTCAGCAGCTAAAGGCTTGGCTCTTCCTTCAGATCTCATCGCACTCGGTGAGGTAGGTCTCGCTGGTGAAGTCCGCAAAGTAAATGGAATTCAGCAACGACTCAATGAGGCTGCCCGACTTGGCTTTACGCGCGCCATCGTGCCCGACCTCAAAGGTGAGTTAAAGATTCCCGGGATGGAGATCTTAGAAGTGACTCGTCTTACAACGGCATTAGAACGAGTTCGCCTTACGTGAGCGACCAAGATTCGGTGATCGAATGGTTCCTAGAGAATCAACGTGATCTTCCTTGGCGAAAGAGCACTCCATGGGGAGTGCTAGTCAGTGAGTTCATGCTCCAACAGACGCCGGTCAATCGCGTTCTTCCTAAGTGGAAGGAGTGGATGGATCGCTGGCCTACCCCTCCTGATTTGGCGCAAGCCACAAGTGGCGAAGTGATTAAGGCATGGGATCGACTGGGTTATCCAAGGCGAGCTCTTCGCCTTTACGAAAGTGCGCAAGTAATTACTGCAAATCATGATGGTCAGGTGCCATCCACTTATGAGGAGCTGCTCGCCCTTCCTGGTGTGGGCGATTACACCGCCGGCGCAATTCTCTCCTTTGCATTTAGTACACGAGCCGTCGTACTCGATACCAATGTGCGCAGAGTTATTACCCGCTGGCACCAAGGCGAGGAATTCCCACATTCCTCACTCTCTAAAGCAGAGCGCGCACTCGCTGAAGAATTAGTCCCAAAGAGAAGTGCGCTATGGGCGGGTGCAACTATGGAATTGGGAGCTCTCATCTGCACGGCAAAGAAACCACAGTGCATCGAGTGCCCACTTCACGACACATGCGCATGGCGAGCAGCTGGCTACCCAGCAGGTACGCCGATGCGAACTCAAGGCAAGTGGCACGGGAGCGATAGACAATGTCGTGGCACCATCATGGCCGCTATCCGCCAAGGAGAAACTCAGATTGCTGCCATTTCTTGGCCAGATGCTGAACAACTCCAGAGATGCATTGCCGATTTAGAAAGAGAAAAGCTGTTAGTAACTTCTACTTCGCACGTGAAATTGCCTTAACTACTTTTTCGTGTATCCAACTGGGCACTTAGGCGAAGAGGCAGTTACCTTCTTGACCGTCTTTCCCTTTACACAACTGATCGTCTTCTTCGCAGCCACTTTAACCGGGGAGACTATGACTGGAGTCGATACCGCAGGAGCCGCATTTACCGGTGCCTGGGCAGGTGCCTGCTTGATAGTGGCAGCCTGAGCTTTGAGATTCAAGAGATCTTCAAATGAAGTACGGCAGCCTTGCTGCCCATTTGCCTTATTGCCCGCGTTTAACCCATTCACCTTTACCAGCAGTCCACCCAATCCAGCGGTCTGGTACGTCAGCAATCTGTCATAAGAAATTACCAAGTTGGGTTCCGTACTTACACCAATGACTGAATCTGCAGCAGGCACATACGAGGCTGTTTTGGTGAGGTCTTCACTACTTTTCGCAATGGAAACCACCCACTCAAAAGAATCCGCCTTAGCCACCCCCATCAAGTCGTTTGCGGCAGTGGGAGTCGCCGCGTAGTGCACACCATCAACATCCACTGAACAAGTCATTGTGTAAATCACAGGAATTTTCGACGTTACATCTCGCTTCCACGTATCACGGGAGAAGTACACGCCATTGCTCCACTCCCCGGTTCCAGCCGTAGATATCGCACGAACTTTCACAATAAATGAATTGCCACCGAAGGCTATTGTGTTAAACACTTCATCTGGAGTTAATGAAAAACTTGTGGAGCTTGTCGACTTGGCAGGTTTCGGCTCCAGCACATTGGCGCCCAGTGGCGGAATGGGTGAGTTGGCGGTGGTGTCGGCTAAGCCAATCTCAAAAGACGTAATTGGCGCATCAGATGCTGGGGAAGAATACGTTCCGACAATATTTACACCTTCTATGTTGAGCGCCAAATTGCTTATGGTCCCTGGGAGATTCGGTGCGATAGCGATTTGAATCTTTGATTGAACCTTTTCAGAAAGATAACGTGAAAGCAGCCCATTTGTAGAGAGCGTGTACTTAGTTTCAATCAGTAATGTATGCATACCCATGGCGTTTTTTTCGCAAATTTGCATACTCACAAGAGTGGTTGGCCCAACCGGATTCCAATTGTAAGCCGAGATTGATGTGCTCGAAATCCTCTTGCCAGCATCGGTCCAAATTTCAAAAGATACTTCGACACCCTTTGCCCGATCACCAACAATCGAATAAGGAAGTAGCGCCCTGATCGGAAAAACGATATTCCCACACGGATAAGTCGTCGTTTTTGGGAATTGAACGCTCGTCGGAATGTCCCCAGACCAAATATCTCCTACGCCAGAGGTCTGGAGGCTTGCGATTTTCCCAACCAAAGGTACCGACGCCAACGTCGTGGCGTCTTCACCGGCAAACGCTGCAGGCGCACCAAGAATCACGAGAAGTAGCGAAGCTACGAATGCGAGTGGCTTTTTCAGACGCATATATCTCCTAGCCTCGTTCTTCATGTTTCTTTAAGTTGATTAAGCGGGGTCGCCACTCTCTTCAAGTGGTGCAGTATCGGCAGGACTGTCAGGGGCGGTCGCCTTTGGCTCACCCTTAAAGGTGAACTTGCGATCGCTTCCTTCGCCTTCGACATCGACCACGATGATTTCGCCAGCCTTGATATCGCCAAAGAGAATCTTCTCCGAGAGCAAGTCTTCAATTTCGCGTTGGATCGTGCGACGAAGTGGACGGGCACCAAGAACTGGGTCATAACCACGCTCGGCCAACAATTGCTTAGCAGCCGTGGTGAGTTCGATGCCCATGTCTTTGTCCTTGAGACGCTCATCGAGACGGCCAATCATCAGATCAACGATGGTGACGATCTCATCTTGCGTGAGCTGATGGAAGACCACGATGTCATCGATACGGTTGAGGAATTCGGGGCGGAAATGAGTCTTCAGCTCATCGCCTACCTTCGCCTTCATCCGCTCGTAACTCGTTTGGGTATCGCCAGCGTTCGCAAAACCAAGGTTAAGGCCCTTTGAAATATCGCGGGTACCGAGGTTGGTGGTCATGATGATGACGGTGTTCTTAAAGTCGACTGAACGACCTTGCGCATCGGTAAGGCGACCATCTTCAAGTACCTGAAGAAGTGAGTTGAAGATATCTGGGTGTGCCTTTTCGATTTCATCGAAGAGCACAACAGAGAACGGCTTGCGACGCACCTTCTCGGTAAGTTGGCCACCTTCGTCGTAACCAACGTAACCCGGAGGCGAACCGAAGAGACGAGAAACAGTGTGCTTCTCGGAGTACTCGCTCATGTCGAGCATGATCAGCGAATCTTCATCGCCGAAGAGGAACTCGGCGAGCGTCTTAGAAAGTTCGGTCTTACCTACGCCTGAAGGACCAGCAAAGATAAAGGATCCACCTGGACGCTTGGGATCCTTTAGGCCGGCACGAGTACGACGGATGGCCTGTGAGAGCGCCTTAATGGCTTGCTCCTGGCCAATGACGCGCTTGTGAAGTTCGCTCTCCATACGAAGTAGTCGTGAAGTCTCTTCTTCAGTGAGCTTGAATACTGGAATACCAGTCGCGGTAGCGAGAACTTCAGCGATGAGTTCCTCATTTACCTCGGCAACGACATCCATATCTCCGGACTTCCATTGCTTTTCGCGTTCGGCTTTCTCGAGGAGAAGGTTCTTCTCCTTATCGCGCAATTGCGCAGCCTTTTCGAAATCTTGACCGTCGATAGACGATTCTTTTTCGCGGCGTACGTTGGCAATGCGCTCATCGAATTCACGAAGTTCTGGTGGAGCCGTCATGCGACGAATACGAAGACGTGATCCAGCTTCGTCAATAAGGTCGATTGCCTTATCTGGAAGGAAACGATCGGCAACATAGCGATCAGCCATGGTGGCCGCCGCAACAAGTGCGCCATCAGTAATGGAAACTCGGTGATGGGTTTCGTAACGATCGCGAAGACCCTTCAGGATTTCGATGGTGTGAGCCACAGACGGCTCTTTGACCTGAATTGGTTGGAAGCGGCGCTCAAGAGCGGCGTCCTTCTCGAGGTGCTTGCGGTACTCATCAAGAGTGGTGGCGCCAATGGTCTGGAGTTCGCCGCGTGCAAGCATCGGCTTAAGAATGCTGGCGGCGTCGATTGCGCCTTCTGCTGCACCAGCACCGACGAGTGTATGGATTTCGTCGATAAATATGATGATGTCACCGCGAGTGCGGATCTCTTTGAGCACTTTCTTTAAGCGCTCTTCGAAATCACCGCGGTAACGGCTACCGGCAACTAGTGCACCGAGATCGAGAGTGTAGAGCTGCTTATCTTTCAGCGTCTCCGGCACATCGCCCTTCACAATTGCTTGGGCAAGACCTTCAACAACCGCGGTCTTACCAACGCCTGGTTCACCAATCAATACGGGGTTGTTCTTGGTACGACGTGAAAGTACCTGCATCACACGTTCAATCTCTTTTTCACGACCAATAACTGGATCGAGCTTTCCTTCACGTGCTGCTTGCGTGAGGTTGCGACCGAATTGATCCAAGACGAGAGATGTTGAAGCGGTGCCTTCAGCTGGACCACCAGAGGTTGCACTTTCTTTTCCTTGGTATCCAGAGAGAAGTTGAATAACTTGTTGGCGCACACGATTGAGATCGGCGCCAAGCTTGACGAGAACCTGCGCTGCTACGCCTTCGCCTTCGCGAATCAATCCAAGCAGGATGTGCTCAGTACCGATGTAGTTGTGGCCGAGTTGCAAAGCTTCACGGAGAGAGAGCTCGAGTACCTTCTTGGCGCGCGGCGTGAATGGAATGTGTCCACTAGGGGCTTGTTGTCCTTGCCCAATGATCTCTTCCACTTGAGCACGTACGGCCTCTAATGAGATGCCGAGTGATTCAAGCCCTTTAGCGGCGACGCCTTCACCTTCGTGGATCAATCCCAGAAGAATGTGCTCGGTGCCGATGTAATTGTGGTTGAGCATCCGGGCCTCTTCCTGGGCCAAGACGACAACTCTGCGGGCGCGGTCGGTAAATCTCTCAAACATAGGTACCCCTCTCTCCGTTTAGCCTAACGCTCGCCCGGCTGAGTTACTTCCCCAGTTTTATTGCTCAGCCTGAATGGCGGGGTATTTACGTTTAATGTCCTGATTAGGCGTTATGTCCGAGGTCTCAGGTGATCCTGATTTTCAAGTGGCGGCGGTCACTTACCCGAGGGAAGATTTACCAGCCCCAAAACCCGCACTACGACCGCCTTACGACGGCAGTGCCCCGACTGCCCCATCATTAGAGAGAGAGAAGCTAATGCTGCAACTGTCCGACGGCCAATGGAGTTCACTCTTTAACGTGTTCTCCTTCGGCCTCATTTCAATGTTGGCATGCACCGTATTCACCCTCGTCTCACAGAGCCGAGTTCTCCCCAAGTACCGCGCTGCCCTTGTCATGTCTTCGATGGTCACCTTTATCGCTGGTTACCACTACTGGAGAATCTTCAATTCATTCGAAGGGTCATCAAAGGGAAATGCCGTCACAATCGGTACCGCCCAAGGAGCATTCAACGAGGCCTACCGCTATGTCGACTGGATTCTCACGGTTCCACTTTTGCTTGTTGAGGTAATTGCCGTCCTCGCTCTTGCTCGCCAAGCATCAAAGTCACTCATGACCCGACTCGTTCCTGCATCGGCGGCCATGATCATTCTTGGCTACCCAGGCGAAATCTCAACAGTCACAAGTGAAAAAGTAATTTGGGGTGTCCTCTCGACACTTCCATTCCTTTACATTCTCTGGGTACTTTTCATTGAGTTGACTAAGTCACTTGGTAATCAACCTGAAGGAGTCGCAGCCACCGTTAGCCGACTTCGTCTCCTTCTCATTGGAACCTGGGGCGTCTACCCAATTTCGTACCTCATCCCAATGATTATTACCAACCCAACCGCTACGGAAGCGGCAGGACTCTTCACTGCACGGCAAGTTGGTTACACGGTTGCTGACGTGCTCGCAAAGTGCGTGTTCGGTCTAACGATTTACAAGATCGCTCGCATGAAGTCTGCTGCAGAAGGCATGGCAGAATCCCACTAGTAAGAAATTCTAAAAGTGAAAGGGAGAGTGGCCTGGCTACTCTCCCTTTCACTCTCTAAGGAGTCAGTATGAAGTTGAGCTACCTTCGAATGTTGGCGTACTCCATGATTGCAGTTGGACTCATCAACTGGGATTACCAGCGAGGGAATCCACACGTTATTACTCACAGTCTCATCATTATTCTGCCCGGAGTGATTTTGCTTCTCTCCACATTGATCAACCCGCTTCGCAAGCTCGTAACTCTGAAGGGCTATGCGATTCTCTGGTTGGCAATCGCGCTTTTAGCGCTCACTTACGCGTTTTTAAACTGACGCAACAACTCACGCGGTTCAGACTCGCCGTTCATCTCGGCGAGTGAGGCAACGACTCCTTCGCGCTCGGCCAATGCCCATACGCCCGGTATCGGCGCTGCCAACTCCTGCTGACTGGCATGTGGCCGGACGCGACCAGGGATAAATCTGAGTCCGGGAAGACTCACTCGACGGTCTGGCAGATAAATCTCGCTCGCGAGCACCATCGCCCCCGCACTCGCCCCCCAGATCGCCGGGAGCCCGGCGAGGAAATCTCGGTGAGGCAAGAGCGCTTCCAGAAGAAGTCTTGGGGAACCTCCAGGCAGCACTAACACTTGAGCATCGCGTACGTCGGTAATTCTGTGCGCGCTACGGCCAAGAGAGGCAAAGTAAGCAATTGCATTCTCCGACGTGATTTCTGCCGCTCGCTCATGCTCACTGGCGCCAGCGAAGATCGTAATTTCCAAATCGGGAATGAGTGAGAGGAAGTATTGATCCATTTCCCGGCATTCATCAGCGAATTCTCCGCCGCCTTGGATGCAAATAATCATTAAAGATGTTTGATCATGCGGGAATTGCCAAGCGTATTTGGTTTCACGCTCTCAAGATCAAGGAATTCTGCGATACCGGTGTCGTAAGAACGCAGGAGCTGCTGGTACACCTCGGGCGCAACTGGTGATCCTTCGATTTCTACAAATCCATGACGACCGAAGAATTCGGTTTCGAAAGTAAGGCAGAAGATACGAGATACACCGATGGTGCGTGCACGTTCAATAATTGTTTCAAGAATTTGGTGTCCCACACCTTTACCGCGAACGCTTTCATCCACAGCAACGGTACGGACCTCTGCGAGATCCTCCCAAAGAACGTGGAGCGCACCGCACCCCACAACTTTTCCGTCTTGCTCGGCAACGAAGAATTCTTGAACATCTTCGTAGAGCGTTACGGTCTCTTTGGAGAGCAATTTACGTTGAATTGAATAGAAATCTACAAGCCCACGAATGGCAGAGATATCTTTGGTGCGTGCGGGGCGAATGGTGAATGTCATGTTATTCCGGCTTTACCAATGGGAAGAGAATTGTTTCTCGGATACCAAGCCCGGTGAGCGCCATCAGCAAACGATCGACTCCCATGCCCATGCCCCCCATAGGTGGCATGCCGAACTCCATGGCGCGCAAGAAGTCTTCATCGAGTTGCATCGCTTCCGCATCGCCCTTAGACGCCAAGAGCGACTGTTCGGTGAGACGTTCCCGCTGAATGATGGGATCAACTAATTCCGAGTAACCAGTAGCCAATTCAAAGCCATCAACGTAGAGATCCCACTTCTCGGCCACACCAGCCTCGCTACGGTGCGCACGTACCAACGGCGAAGTATCTACTGGGAATCCGCGGACGAAGGTGGGTTCCTGTAATTGATCCTTGCAGAGATACTCGAAGAGCTCTTCGGCGAGCTTGCCGGGTATCCACTTCGGATCAACACTGAGGCCCACTGCTTTTGCGTGCTTGAGTAATTCCTCATATGAAGTAACGCCGGTAACTTCGGTCCCGAGCGCCTTTGAGATGGCACCGAAGAGTGAGATCTCGTGCCAACTACCGCCTAAGTTACGAACTGTGCCATCGGCATGGGTGACCACATGGGATCCGAAGACGTTCATCGCTGCTTCTTGAACCAGACCTCGCGTGAGATCAGCGATTGAGTCCCAATCTCCAAAAGATTCGTAGCACTCAACCATGGCGAACTCTGGGGAGTGACTCGAGTCTGCGCCTTCGTTACGGAAATTTCGATTGATCTCATATACGCGCTCGAGCCCACCGACCACGCAACGCTTGAGATAAAGCTCCGGGGCGATGCGTAAATAAAGATCCATATCGTAAGCATTGATATGCGTCACGAAAGGTCGCGCCGTTGCACCACCGTGCAAAACTTGAAGCATTGGAGTTTCTACTTCAATAAATGTGCGTGCATGGAAAGACTCGCGTAACGAGCGCATGACGTTGGGGCGAAGCCTTGCAACATCGCGAGCCGTATCGCGCATGATCAAATCGACGTAACGCATGCGCACGCGCGTCTCTTCAGAGAGCGGCTTATGTTCTACCGGAAGCGGACGGAGCGCCTTTGCCGCATGCATCCATGAACTTGCTAGAACCGAAAGTTCTCCGCGCTTAGAAGTGATGACCTCGCCTGTCACAGAAACTAAGTCGCCAAGGTCGACATCGCTCTTCCACGCAGCGAGAACTTCTTCGCCGGCACGATCAAGAGAGAACATGACTTGAAGTTGGGTGCCGTCGCCTTCGCGAAGCGTGGCAAAGGCGAGCTTGCCGGTATCGCGCTTAAAGATGACCCGGCCAGTGACGCTCTCGGTCTGCCCAGTGGCAACATCGATTTCCAGATCGGCAAAGCGTTCGCGCAGCGCCTTTAAGGTGGTGGTGCGGGGCACCGCGACCGGATACGGCTCGGCGCCGGCAGCAATCAGGCGGCTGCGCTTTTCGCGCCTAATCCGCATTTGCTCGGGAACATCATCCTCAAGCTCGGGCTTAGATTGCTCGGTCATAGATAGAGAGCCTAAAGGTCAGTTGCGGGCAAAGACCAACTCAAGGCCGATCAGAGTGAGGTCGGGTTCATGAAATTCGATGGTTTCGCTAATTCCAAGCACCAGCGGGGCTAACCCACCGGTGGCAACCACCACCACCGGGCCAGCGTCTAATTCTTCGGTAATTCGACGAACCAGACCATCCACCTGCCCGGCAAAACCGTAGATCATGCCTGATTGCAAGGCTTCGACGGTGTTCTTGCCGATCACAGAGCGGGGCTGGACAAGCTCCACCTTGCGAAGTTGGGCTGCTCGCGAGGTGAGCGCGTCAAGGGAGATCTCGATGCCGGGAGCGAGCGCGCCGCCAAGGAATTCACCTTTTGCTGAGACCACATCAAGGTTGGTGGACGTACCAAAGTCCACGACGATTACAGCCCCCGCTTCTCCGAAGAGAGTGTGCGCCGCGAGTGTATTGACGATGCGATCTGCGCCGATCTCCCTCGGATTATCTACGAGGAGTGGCACACCGGTCTTGGTGCCTGGCTCGATGATGACGGTATGAATATCGGAGAAGTACCGGGAGAGCATCGTGCGAATTTCGCGCAAAACGGCGGGCACAGTTGAACAGACACATATACCTGTGACTTTGTAACCGTCTAAGAGTGCACGGTATTGCAGCGCTAACTCATCAGCGGTGTCTCGTGAATCGGTTTTCACGCGCCAAGAGGCAACCAATGCACCGTCTTCGAAAACACCTAAGACAGTGTTGGTATTTCCTACGTCAATTGCGAGCAGCATCTGCACTCCTAAAGTCGACTCCGATATCGATATTCATTACTGAGTGGGTCAGGGCACCGACGGCGATGTAATCGACGCCGACTTCTGCGTACTTACGGGCATTCTCTAACGTGATTCCTCCGGAAGCTTCACTCTTTGCACGTCCAGCGATCTGGCGTACTGCTAGATCGCACATTTCGGGCGTCATGTTGTCGAGCAAGATGAGTTCTGCTCCAGTAGCTACGGCTTCTTCTAACTGTGAGAGCGAATCAATTTCTATCTCGACCGGGACATCTGGAAAGCGAAGTTTGAGTGCAAGATGAGCGGCCGTAATGCTTCCGGCCGCCACGATGTGGTTGTCCTTGATCATTGCCGCATCCGAGAGCGACATCCGATGATTTACTCCCCCACCCATCCGTACCGCAAATTTTTCAAAAGCACGTAACCCAGGTGTGGTCTTTCGAGTATCTCTTACATGGGTCTGGCTGCCAGCGAGCACGTTGGTCCATGCACGCGTTGCCGTGGCGATGCCACTCAGACGTCCGAGAAAATTGAGCGCACTTCGTTCTCCAGTTAATAAACCTTGGGCGGGGCCTATCGCGGTGAAGATAACTTCCCCCGCCCTGGCTTGAGCGCCATCGCGCATAAAGTCCACGAAGCGAACTTCACCCTCGCACGCCTCGAGCAAAATAGCTTTTGCGATCACAATGCCAGCGACTACTCCATCGACGCGCATCCGGAAATCAGCATGGACAACCGCCGCACTTGGAACGAGTGCGGCGGTTGTGACATCAACGCCGCCATCTAAATCTTCTGCAAGGGCACGTTGCGCCATGTGCACTACAAACGCGGGATCAAGACCGAGCGACGTGATGGTTGCGTTCAAATCATCAGGAAGTTGCATGAGACACCTCTTCGTATGATTCGTGCCATTCGCCGTTGAAGTGCTCGACTATTCGTCGCTCCCACTTGGTGAGCGTTTCTGGAAAATCTTCTCGCCAGTGTGAACCGCGCGTCTCTGCGCGGCGAAGGGCCGCCCGAGTCAAACCTGTCGCAATTAAATGGAGATTAGTTACTTCCCATGCCTCCACACACGGCGCTACATCGCGAGAACGATCAGCAATTTCCTGCAAACGATCAAGCGTCACACGCAAGGAATTACTACTACGCAGCACGCCGGCACCTTTCGACATCGCATCAGCGATCAGGGGGCGCATCGCGGGGTCGATAAGCGGCGCGGAGGCATCCGATTGCACAGGTTCGCTCGCGGGTGGCAAATTCTTCTGAAGGTCATCGGCAATGCGTGCGCCAAATACCAATCCCTCAAGGAGCGAATTGGACGCCAGACGATTAGCACCGTGAACACCCGTGCAGGCACTTTCGCCGCAGGCGTATAAGCCAGGAATGGTGGATTGCCCAGCTAGGTCAACCCGAATTCCACCAGATGCGTAATGGGCAGCTGGGGCAATCGGAATCAAGTCTTTATGTGGGTCGATTCCATGTGCCATGCACGAGGCCAAGATCGTTGGAAATCTCTCTTCCCAATTAAGGTGTCGACCATCAAGCCACATATGCGGCTTACCGCTCTCCATCATGGCGCGCATAATCGCCTTAGCAACCACATCACGCGGCGCTAAATCTTCGAGTGGGTGCACGCCTTTCATAATGTGGTTTCCATCGAAATCGAGAACCGTGGCGCCTTCTCCGCGTAAGGCTTCGCTAATCAACGGTTGCTGTCCTTTTGCGTTGCTTCCTAAGTACATAACCGTGGGATGGAATTGCACGAACTCAAGATCTGCAACCGCAGCGCCTGCACGTAAACCCATGGCAACACCATCGCCAGTTGATACAACTGGATTAGTGGTTTGCGCATAGATCTGACCCATGCCACCCGTTGCAATAACCACAGCTCGAGCGAGCGCCTCTCCGACGCCGTCTCGCTGTCCGGCACCGATGACATGCAGTGTCACACCACAAATCGCGCCGGACGCATTCTTAAGTGCATCGATCACCAACGCA
>CAFBQF010000004.1_pt1 | contig 28605 bp, 28 predicted proteins | sample 7269931 | NCBI WGS metagenome assembly CAFBQF01 (sample SAMEA6814175, study PRJEB35770) | freshwater metagenome | biome: Freshwater; feature: Freshwater reservoir; material: water | place: Czech Republic | collected 2016-11-09 | depth 30m m
GTTCCCAAACAATCAGCACCAGTATCGCCCCCACCAATGATTACCACATTCTTGCCAGCTACATTGATGGCCGGTTCGCCTTCAAGTTCTCCGAGTCCTTGTCGATTCCCCCACGGCAGATATTCCATCGCTTGATAAATTCCGCGGTACTCGCGACCCGGAATCGTAAGATCGCGCGCACTCGTGGCCCCCACCGCAAGCACGACAGCGTCATATCTAGAACGCAATTGCTGGCCCGTGATATCAACTCCCGCTTCGACGCTGGTACGAAAGCGGGTTCCTTCGGCAGTCATTTGCGCTAATCGACGATCCAAAATGTTCTTCTCCATTTTGAATTCAGGAATTCCATAGCGCAGTAATCCGCCCACTTTGTCAGCCCGTTCAAAGACCGCGACCGTGTGACCAGCGCGGGTAAGTTGCTGTGCAACCGCGAGACCAGCTGGACCTGAGCCAATAACTGCCACTGTCTTGCCGGTAAGTCGATCTGGCGGAAGGGGAACAACTGCGCCACTCCCCCACGCGTCTTCTATGGTCCGTAGTTCAATTTGTTTAATAGTGACGGATTCACCCGAGATGGCGAGGACACATGCAGTTTCACAGGGCGCAGGACATAGCCGACCAGTGAACTCTGGAAAATTATTTGTAGCGTGAAGTCGATCAATGGCTTCGGCTTTATCGCCGCGCCACATTAAATCGTTCCACTCAGGAATTAAATTTCCGAGTGGGCAACCCTGATGACAGAACGGAATTCCACAGTCCATGCAACGACCAGCTTGGTGCTGCAAAGCCTCCAGGGGCTGGACTTCATACACTTCACGCCAATCTTTGATACGGATATCTACCGGCCGACGCTTTGGCGTTTCGCGATCAGTTGTCATAAAGCCTCTTGGGTCAGACACGAGATGCCTCCATTACTGCCTCTTCAACAGAACGTCCTTCAGCCTCTGCCCGAGCCATGGCGGCCAGCACTCGTGCGTAATCCCTGGGCATCACCATGGTGAACCTGCCTATCTCGAAGTGATCAAGCAATTCTTGAGCAAGTGGTGAACCTGTCTCCGCAAAATGTTTGAAAATCAGGTCTTTGAGAATTTCAGCTTGATCCGCAGGAACGGGAAGTAGGTCAACCATCTCTATATTTACTTTGGCTTCGTCTAGGTCAAGAACGAATGCTCGTCCCCCTGACATGCCAGCGGCAAAGTTTCTTCCGGTACTTCCGAGGACCACAACCGTGCCGCCGGTCATGTACTCGCATGCATGATCACTGACGCCTTCAACTACCGCGCTAGCTCCGGAGTTTCGAACACAGAAGCGCTCTCCCACCTTTCCTCGCAGGTAGATCTCTCCGCTCGTCGCCCCGTACCCAATCACGTTGCCAGCAATGATGTTCTGGCTGGAATCAAAGCCCGCCCTCTCATCAGGACGAACCACAATTTTTCCTCCTGAAAGACCCTTGCCTACATAATCATTACTGTCTCCGAAGAGGCGAATAGTGACACCTCGTGGAAGAAAGGCACCAAGTGATTGACCTGCTGAACCATGCAATGTCAGCGAAATAGTGTCGGGCGGTAGACCGCGTCCGCCAAATCGTTTTGTGACCGCACTTCCTAGCATGGTTCCTACCGTGCGATGAACATTGCGCACAGGCAAAGAGATCTCGACGGGAGTGCCCTCTCGCAGAGCTACTTCGGCTAAGTGGATGATTTCTCTATCAAGCGCCTTGTCTAGACCATGATCTTGCTTCTGCGTGTTCAATCTGGCAGATCCCGTGGGTAAAGTCGGCAAGTGCAGTAATGGCGTGAGATCAAGTCCGCTCGCCTTCCAATGATCTACTGCCTTGGTGGTTTCCAAAACCTCTACCTGCCCGACCGCTTCAGCTAAGGTTCGAAATCCTAAAGTCCCCAAGAGTTCGCGCACTTCTTCTGCGATGTACTCAAAGAAAGTTTCCACAAACTCCGGCTTACCCGAGAACTTGGCTCGCAGCTCGGGGTTTTGAGTAGCGACTCCGACAGGACATGTATCCAAGTGACAGACTCGCATCATGATGCAACCTGAAACCACTAGCGGAGCAGTAGCAAAACCAAATTCCTCTGCGCCAAGGAGTGCGGCAATAACAACATCGCGGCCTGTCTTCATCTGACCATCTGCCTGCACCACGATGCGATCACGGAGATTATTGAGCAAGAGCGTTTGCTGAGCTTCCGCCAAACCTAATTCCCAAGGCGCACCCGCGTGCTTGAGAGATGTGAGTGGCGAGGCTCCGGTTCCGCCATCGTGTCCAGAAATGAGCACCACGTCGGCGTGCGCCTTACTCACACCGGCCGCGACCGTACCTACACCCACTTCGGCTACCAATTTTACGTGAATACGAGCGTCGGGATTTGAGTTCTTCAAATCGTGAATGAGTTGTGCTAAATCTTCGATGGAATAAATATCGTGATGAGGCGGCGGGGAGATGAGACCTACACCTGGAGTTGAGTGCCGCGTTTTTGCTATCGACGGATAAACCTTATTGCCCGGCAGCTGCCCACCTTCACCGGGCTTTGCCCCTTGCGACATCTTGATCTGCAGATCATCGGCATTGACGAGGTACTCACTCGTAACACCAAAGCGTCCCGAAGCCACCTGCTTAATGGAAGAGCGCTTTGAATCACCATTTGACATCGGAAGAAAACGCTCGGGATCTTCCCCGCCTTCACCTGTATTCGATTTCCCACCGATTCGATTCATAGCAATCGCTAAGGTCTCGTGTGCTTCTTGGGAAATGGACCCATAAGACATCGCTCCTGTAGAGAAGCGCTTCACAATCTCGGAGACACTTTCGACTTCATCAATAGATACCGCCGTACGCGACTTAAACGCGAACAGTCCGCGAAGTGTCATGAGGCGTTCGGATTGCTCGTCGATGCGATTCGTGTAACGCTTGAAGATCTCATATCGCCGATTACGAGTGGCGTGCTGAAGTAAGAAGACTGTGTCCGGATCAAAGAGGTGTGGCTCGCCATCACGGCGCCATTGATATTCGCCACCTACTGGAAGACGAACTGTGTTCGGAACTCCACCATCAGTGGGATAAGCAATGTGATGCCGAGCAATCGCTTCATCGGCGATGACATCAAGGTTAACTCCGCCTAAGCGCGAAACGGTGCCAGCAAAATATTCAGAGACGAGCTCTTCATCAAGGCCGATCGCTTCAAAAACTTGCGCACCTGTATAAGAGGCCACCGTGCTTATGCCCATCTTGGACATTACCTTGAGAACTCCTTTGCCAAGCGCCTTGATTAAATTGCGCACAGCCTTCTCAGGAGTGATCCCTGGGAGTTTGCCTTGATGTACTAAGTCTTCTGCACTCTCCATCGCTAGATAAGGATTGACCGCAGCTGCCCCAAACCCGATAAGGAGTGCAACATGATGCACCTCTCGAACATCGCCTGCTTCTACAACCAGGCCCACTTTTGTGCGAGTTTTCTCGCGAATGAGGTGATGATGGACAGCAGAAGTAAGAAGCAACGAAGGAATCGGTGCATGGTCTGCGTCCCCATCGCGATCAGAGAGGATAATTATCCGGGCGCCATCGGCAATCGCGATGGATACCTCGCTTCGGATCTCTTCAATACGCTGACGCAAGGCGGTTCCACCACCTGCAATCGGAAAGAGTCCGCGAACCCGATGCGATGCGAGCCCTGGCAAGTCACCATCAGCGTTCACATGGACAATCTTGGCCAACTCATCGTTATCAATGACCGGAAATGGCAAGACGATCTGTCGACAAGATGCAGAGCTGGCGTGAAGAAGATTGTTTTCAGGGCCAATAGTCCCGGAAAGTGAGGTAACGAGTTCTTCACGAATTGCATCCAACGGTGGGTTTGTTACCTGGGCAAAAAGTTGAGAGAAATAGTCAAAGAGCAAACGAGGACGCTTCGATAGGACAGCTATGGGAGTATCCGTTCCCATAGAGCCCAAGGGCTCTCCACCCGTTTTCGACATGGGGGAGACTAAAATACGAATCTCTTCTTCCGTATAACCAAAAGCGCGTTGACGGCGTTGCACTGAAGCATGCGGGTAGACGATGTGCTCACGCGCAGGGAGATCCTCAAGACGAATGAGACCGGCATGCAACCACTCGGCATATGGCGCAGAGGATGCTAGTTCTGCCTTGATCTCCTCGTCAGGAATGATCCGACCAGCGGCGGTGTCAACGAGGAACATCTTCCCTGGTTGCAGCCGACCCTTACTGACCACATCTGCTGGTGGGATATCGAGAACTCCCACTTCGCTAGCTAGTACAACTCGATCTTTAGTAATCCAATATCGAGCCGGACGCAATCCATTTCGGTCGAGAACGGCGCCAATTTGGGTGCCATCTGTAAAGGTGACGCACGCTGGCCCATCCCAGGGTTCCATCAGTGCCCCATTGAATGCATAAAAGTCTCGTTGTTCTTGGGGCATTGTCAGGTTGTTCTCCCAAGCCTCTGGGATCATCATTAAAATCGAGTGTGGAAGTGATCGTCCACCTAAGTGAAGCAACTCGAGGACTTCGTCGAATGAGGCCGAGTCGCTCCCGCCTTCCGCGCAGATGGGAAATATGCGCGTAATGTCGCCAGGGAGAATGTCGCTAGCTAAAAGAGCTTCACGAGCGCGCATCCAATTCCTATTTCCCTTCACCGTATTAATCTCCCCGTTATGTGCGATAAAACGATAAGGGTGAGCCAACGGCCATGATGGAAACGTGTTGGTGGAGAATCGCGAGTGCACCAGTGCGAGGGGTGATTCCATGCGCTCATCCGAGAGTTCCGGAAAGAATGATTCAAGTTGCCCCGTAGTGAGCATGCCCTTGTAGACAATGGTTCGCGCGGAGAGCGATGGGAAATACACCTTAAGCTCGTGTTCAATTCTCTTACGAGCCACGAATGCGATGCGATCTAATGCAATATCCCTTTCGCCGTTTTTGCCGATAACAAAGACTTGTTTGAATTCGGGCATCACCGATTTTGCGGTGGCGCCCACCCCCGTGGGATCGATCGTGACATCGCGCCAGCCGAGGACATTCATGCCCTCTTCTTTAATAATCGCGTCAATTTTTTCGATTGTTGAAACGTCACTCCCCTGCGGCAAGAAAGCAATCCCGGTGGCATATGCGCCCACATTCGGTAGTGACATCCCGGTGACAGCTCTGAAGTAAGCATCAGGAATAGAAATCAAAATGCCTGCACCATCACCACTATCTGGTTCGGCACCCGAGGCGCCTCGGTGCTCAAGGTTTCGAAGCGCCGTAAGGGCATCGGCGATGATGGCGTGCGAAGCGAGGCCATTGAGCGCGGCTACAAATGCAACTCCACAAGCATCCTTCTCAAAATCTGAACGGTAGAGCCCTTGGGAACGTGGGAGATCGCGAAGGAATACGCCATCGTGAGATGATGAAATACTTTTGTGCACGGCGCTGTCTCCTTGAATTGACCTTATGGAAAGGCGGGTGGGACAACGCTGGCCCAGAAGAAATCTATCAAATCTTCGTAGAAATTCCACTTTCTGCCGGCGGTAGACGTCGCATGAGGAACGCCACGGCCCATGCCCCTACCAGGGCACTCACCCACACATTCAATCGAAGCCCGGCAATGAGGTGAGCCTCATCGATCCGTAGCGATTCAATCCAGAGGCGCCCGAGACAGTACAGCGCCACATAGAGGGCAAATACTTTGCCTGCAGTGCGCACTCGGTGCTGTGAATCGAGCCAGAGGAGTAGGAAGGCGACGCCGACGCACCAGAGTGATTCATAGAGGAAAGTGGGTTGGAAGGTGAGGTACTGAGAGAAGCCCGCAGGGCGAAGTTCTACAGGAACTTCGAGCGCCCACGGCATGGCGGAAGGCTTACCGAAGAGTTCAACATTGAACCAATTCCCCCACCGGCCAATCCCTTGTGCCAGCAAAAGCCCAGGAGCGATCGCATCAGCAAAATCAGCAAAGGTGAGGTCACCGGAAGATTTTCGGCGAAAGGCAATCCACGCCCCTAAAGCGCCGATAGAAATAGCGCCCCATATTCCTAAGCCGCCCTCCCAGATTTTGATGACATCCAGGGGATTACCCCCAGCCCCAAAGTACTTCTCGGGAGTAGTGACGACGTGATAAATGCGGCCACCGATAATGCCGACCGGAACTGCAACCACGGCAATATCGCTCACAAAACCAACTTCGCCACCGCGCGCAATCCAGCGACGTTCAGTAAGGCGAAGCGCAACAACTATGCCCAGCAAAATGCAGAGCGCATAAAAATGAATCTTGAGCGGCCCTAGCGAAATAAATGAAACTGTAGGAGATGGAATAAACGCCGAAATCATTTTACGCCAGCGTCAGCCAGTGCCTTCTTGAAGAGCGCCGCATCAATGTAGGCGCCACCATTGCGATCGATTTCTTTTCCATTAATCAAGACCGTGGGGGTTTGGTTGATATTACTCTTCGCGCCGTCAGCAGCAATGTTCTCTACCCACTTCGCGTACTTACCCGATTTCACACACGTCTCGAAGGTGCTTTGCTTCAGACCAGCCGCTACACCAGCCGCAGTGAGGCGACTCAGGCCCCAGTAGCCAGAATTCTCAGGCTTCTGGTTCTTGAAAAGGTAATCGTGGAATTCCAAGAATTTGCCCTCGTCTGCCGAGCAGGCACTCGCGTTTGCCAAAATGACGGATTCAGCACCGAGGAAAGAGAGGGCGTGGAAGACCACTCGGGCTTTACCATTTTGCGCAAGCTCGCGCACCTGAGCCCCGTTAGCATCTTCGAAATTCTTGCATGCAGGACATTGAAAGTCCTCCCACACATCAATTTGAGGCTTGGCTGTGTCATTGAAAACTAAGCCGTATCCATCCATTTTCGAAGCAATCGAGGGGGCGGCTACCGTGCTATCAACCTTGCTCTTGACAAGAGAGATCGTCACACCAACGATGACGACGAGCAGAATGGGAGCAATGACGGCGAGCGAGACAAGCACGCGACTTCTGCGGGCTTTTTTGGCAGCAGCCTCGGCGAGCGCCTTGCGTTCTGCAGCCGCTGCTAAACGCGCCTGCGATCGGCTCTCTTTCGACTCTTCAGCCATCGTTTAGCTCTCCTTCTCATCATTTTCGGACTCATCTTCGTAAGGATCTGCCATTATTCTGCCACTCCCCCACGAATCAAGCGACCAGCGCGTGCCAGGTCGCCAGAGCAAGAATGCCCCACAGGCAAAGAAGAGCAGGTCTCTAGCAATCTCACTGGCGTAAGCGGTCTTTGAAGGATCCACCGCGCCGCCGCCACCAAAGCAACCGCAATCAATACTCAGGCCTCGGGCCCACGCAGAACCCACTCCAATGATGAAGATCAACATCATGCCTGCACCGAGAAGCGCACCTAGGCGAATGTAGAGACCAAGAATAAGGATGAAACCAACACCAATCTCTATCCAAGGAAGTGCATAGCCCACCGGGTTGGCCACCGAGACAGGAAGTAACTCATAGGCACGTACGGCCGCGGCGGCCTGGTAAGGATGAAGTGCCTTGAGGCCACCAGCTACAAGAAGCGCGCCGCCAAGAATGACGCGAGCGAGAAGTGCAAGGAGATTGACGCCCGAGTGGTGACGAGCGTGGGAGTTAACGTCCACCGACGTGTGAAACGGTACGTTTTTGTCCATAGCCCATGCTGCGCAACACGAGACCGGCGATTCCGCCCAGCACGCAAATGACCATACCTACCCAGAAGATCAGCGGTGAGGCAATCACCACGGCGACAGCCGCGACAGTGCTACCTACCAACATGATGATGACCGCTGTCCAAGCAGCCACAGTTTGGCCGTGGTTATCTTCGTGTGGGGTACTCATCCGTGCGCCTTCTTCCATTGACGGTCTCAAAGTGAATGTAGATTCATCTTACTAAGAGTTGGGTAATTCTTCCCCCGCTGCAGGCTCCCTCAGCGTCGGATCTTGGCCTCGGTCTAATTGGGCCCACGCATCACCCCGGCGGTAGTCGTACCGACTGCTTGACCTACTGGACCCAGCAGATACACCGCCTCGTCGGAGCGACCGGCGCGACCAAATCGTCCACAGTGTCCAGAGCGCACCCGCTCCCAGCAAAGGTGCTGCCATCGGCAACGCTCCGCTCGTCCCCCAAAGGCGAACTCCGCCTACCATCATGAGCACACCCAGCCCTACTCGATAAATCATGGACGATCGCTTCGTCCCGTAAAGCAGGTGCGCTCCCCCGTATGACAGGCCGCGCCTTTTTGTTCTACTTGGTAGAGAAGCGTGTCCCCATCACAATCGAGCGAGATCCGCACCACCTGCTGCACATTCCCGGAGGTGGCACCCTTCGTCCATATCTCTCCTCGACTACGACTCCAATACGTGGCCAGACCTTGAGTTTGCGTGAGCTCAAGTGCCGTGGCATTGACCCAGGCGAGCATGAGTACCTCACCGGAGGTCACATCCTGGACGATTGCCGGAACCAGGCCTTCGGAGTTCCATCTAATTTCTGCGGTAGAGAGATCGAAGTCAGCCATAGTAGAAGCCTCTCAAAAAAGGAGGGCTCGTGTGCGAGATTAAATGCCGAGGCGAGAATTTTCGAAAAGTTGAAGATCCATTGATGCACCCAAGACAGTCACGTGAACGTTGGTACTTCTCCCTGAGATGCGCAGCAAGATATCGACCACGTCTCCGCGAATGACAACTTCGCCACTGGCGGGCGTAAGCGCTCCTGCCGGGTCGGGGCGAACCTTTACCTTTGCTCCCCTAGTCATTAATTGCGCGGCTCCTCGAAGAATTCGACGCACCTCTTGTTGACCCTCGTCTGGGAGTACCCGGGGCTTCCAATCTGGCTGCGCCCGCAACACATCCTCATGATGGATCAACATTTCAGAGCCATTGACTATCGCGTCTAAGTAGCGCATGGGATTCCACGCCGGCGGGCCACTCTCAAAGAGGCGAATATTTGCATCAAAATCATCTGCCAATTCCAACGTCAATCGCTCGGTGCGCGCACTTAACGTTGGAACCAAAATTCCCAAGGCAGCCACTGGCTTGCGTTCGCGTAAAACTAAGTGAGCGAGCAGGTCTGATGTGCGCCATCCTTCGCAAAGAGTGGAAGCAGTCGGGCCGAGCTTGCGGAAGAGTGTTACCAGGGCAAGGCGCTCGGTATGCGCTAGTGATTCAGACATAGCTCGAGGTTAGACGAGAAACGCAACTTCAGCGAGTGGTGATGCCCGCCGAGCGCAATGCGTCCTTTACCTCTCCGATGCTCACTTCCCCGAAGTGGAAAATGCTCGCCGCAAGAAGTGCGTCAGCTCCCGCGCGGGCCGCGGCGACAAAGTGTTCAGCTTTGCCGGCTCCCCCACTCGCAATTAATGGAACTGAGATTCGGTTACGCACCTTCGAGATCATTTCAATATCGAAACCGTTTTTAGTTCCATCAGCGTCCATGGAGTTGAGGAGAATCTCCCCAACTCCCAATTGCACTGCTTGCGACACCCACTCGAGGGCGTCAATACCTGCGCTCTCCCGACCCCCGTGTGTGGTCACTTCAAACCCGCTAGGGCTGTTCATGTTTCTTCGCGCATCCACCGAGAGCACTAATACTTGATTTCCAAAGCGTTGCGATATTTCAGAAATCAATGAAGGTCTCGAAATAGCGGCTGTGTTTACCGAGATCTTGTCGGCCCCGGCCCTTAAAAGTGCATCTACATCATCAACACTGCGAATACCGCCACCCACAGTGAGCGGAATGAAGAGTGTTTCAGCAGTACGACGAACAACATCGAGAACCGTGCCTCGATTGCCGCTGCTCGCAGTGATATCGAGAAAGGTGAGTTCATCAGCTCCGGCAAGATCGTAGCGAGCAGCAAGTTCGACAGGATCGCCCGCATCTTTCAAGTGCGCAAAATTTACGCCTTTCACGACTCGACCATTGTCAACATCAAGGCATGGAATAACACGAACAGCTAATGTCATCGCGCACCTGCAGCTTGCAGCGCCTCTGGAAGAGTAAATGCTCCTGAGTAGAGCGCCTTGCCAATAATTGCTCCTTCGAGCCCCTCGCCCACGAGCGCACGCAACGCGATCACATCGGCAAGTGAGGAGATGCCGCCGCTTGCCACCACGGGGCGCGAGGTCACCTTCAAAACTTCACGTAGCAATTGGAGATTGGGGCCCTGCAGAGTGCCATCCTTGGAAACGTCTGTCACGACATACCTAGCGCAACCATCTTGATCAAGTCGGGCAAGGACATCAAAGAGGTTGCCCGCATCTTCCGTCCATCCTCGAGTTGCCAGAGTGTGTCCGCGCACATCTAATCCAACTGCAATTCGATCACCAAACTCTTCAATACAGCGCTTTGTCCACTCAGGATTTTCTAGGGCTGCAGTACCCAAATTGACGCGTGCACAACCAGAGTCAAGCGCTTCACGTAAGGACGCGTCGTCTCGGATACCCCCAGAAAGTTCGACTTTGATACCCACTTCGCCAATGACGCGGTGCATCATGGCACGATTTGATCCGCGACCAAAGGCCGCATCAAGATCAACAAAGTGAATCCACTCCGCTCCTGCTTGAGCGAATGCGATGGCCGCTTCAAGTGGATCTCCATACACACTCTTCTCGGAGAGTTCGCCTTGGGTAAGTCTGACAGCTTGACCGTCGACCACGTCGATCGCCGGAAGGAGGATCAATTCATTTCCCATTATCAATTCCGCCGTTCCACAATGAAAGTGCGGATGAGCGGTAGCACAAGCAAGGTCAGCACAATCCCACCAATTGTGGCTTCTGGAATGAAAAGCCAAATGAAGAGATTAATAATGAGTAGAAAAAAGGTAACAAGAAGTGCACGTCGACGTGTGCGGCGCGCAAGAATGCCTGGTCTTTGAGTCGGTGTAAACCGATCCTTGATGCGCGCCTTACGAACCCTCTTCTCACGTCGCGCGTCTTCGCGCTGAGAGGCCGCCAGAATGCGTGCCGAGCGTTCCCGCTCTTGGGCTTCTCGGCGCATCGCGCGTTCGCGACTCATCATTTGCCCCTAGATGGGCTAGCTGGAAATGTATTGATCCAGTTACGCAAGAGCGAAATACCAGCGGCTCCCGACTTCTCCGGGTGAAATTGCGTAGCGGAGAGCGCTCCATTTTCTACAGCGGCGAGGAAACGCTCACCGTGGTGACTCCAGGTAAGAATGGGAGGCGCCATGCGTTCCGATGGAGGCAGCTCCCACATCTTTGCTGCATAAGAGTGTACGAAATAGAATCGTTCCCCGCCGAGTCCTTGAAAGAGTTGCGAGTCTGGCGAGGCTTCCACGGTGTTCCAGCCCATATGAGGAACTATCGGCGCAATGAGTTCAGTGATTTCACCTGGCCATTGCGACAGTCCTTCAGTGGTGATGCCATGTTCGATGCCGCTAGTGAAAAGAATTTGCATTCCGACGCAAATAGCCAAGACCGGCAAGCCACCTGCCAGGCGAGTATCAATCACTTGATCACCACCAACAGATCGCAATGCCTTGGCGCATGCATCAAAAGCACCAACTCCAGGAAGCACCACTCCGTCTGCCGCAAGTAAATCTGCATGGTTCGAGGTGACCAACACTTCCGCCCCCGCCGCCATCAAAGCGCGCTCGGCAGATCGAATATTTCCTGAGCCGTAGTCAAGAATTGCGACGGTCGGCACCCTCAGAGGGATCCCTTAGTCGATGGCACGCCCACTACGCGATCATCAAGGGCAACGGCATCGCGCAGTGCGCGGGCAACCGCCTTGAATTGAGCCTCTACGACGTGATGCGCATTTCGCCCTTCCAGTACGCGAACATGCAGGCATACCCGCGCCTCAGCAACGAAAGATTCCCAAATATGTCGCGTCAATGTGGTGTCGTATGTTCCGATCAACTCCACTATCTCAGGCTCACGGTGTACTAGATAAGGGCGCCCTGAAAGGTCAACTGCTGCCTGGACGAGACATTCATCAAGAGGAACGAGTGCATCACCGAAGCGGCGAATACCGGCTTTATCGCCGAGCGCCTCACGGAGTGCTTGTCCCACAGCCAATGAGGTGTCTTCAACCGTGTGGTGCGCATCAACATGGGTATCACCAGTCGTGGTAACAGTTAAATCAAATCCAGAGTGCTTGCCCAGTTGGCCGAGCATGTGATCGAAAAAAGGAACTCCAGTATCGACGGTAACATTGCCGGTCCCATCGATATTCAATTCAACCGTCACGCTTGACTCCTTCGTGACGCGCTCAACCCGTGCTACTCGAGCCATCCCTACCCCTTACTCTCACTATTGGTATTCGCAGTATTGGCTTTAAGGATCGCCCGTAACGAATCTAGGAAAATCGTAGTCTCTTCTGCGGTGCCAGCCGTCACCCTGAGCATCCCAGCGAGTCCCATGTCTCGGATGAGCACTCCTCTGGCCACTAAGTCCTTCCACACTTTTCCGGCATCTTGCAGACCGCCAAAGAGCACAAAGTTGGCATCTGAAGATTCTGGAAACAACCCCATCACAGTCAATTCGGAGACCAGTCGATTCCGCTGCTCCTTGATGCGTTCTACATTTTCTAAGAGCAGCGAAGCATGTCGAAGCGCGACCAGTGCGATCGATTGCGTATGCGCTCCCAAGTGATAAGGCAACCGCACCAACTGGATGGCATCCACTACCGACTCATCACCAACCAGATATCCGACACGAGCTCCAGCAAGTCCAAATGCTTTGCTCATGGTTCTTGAGACCACCACATTTTTAGCGCGAGAAAGTAGAGCAAGCGCGCTCTGCGATTTATCTCGTAGGAATTCTCCATAGGCTTCATCTATCACAATGAGCGTATTCGGCAGTGCTGCTGCAACGTCAGAAATAATTTTGAGATCTAACGAGGTACCCGTTGGATTATTTGGTGACGTGAGGAACACCATGTGAGCCGATGCATCCGTTGCCTGCGTGACGATGGATGCCGCGGTCAGAGAAAAACCTGGGCCGCGAGCCCCGTCGATCCAGGCCGTTTGTGTGCTGCGAGCAATGTTGGAGTGCATCGAGTAACTGGGCACAAAACCAATTGCCCTTCGATCATTCCCACCAAAGGCCATGAAGATCTGCTGAATGATCTCGTTGCTTCCGTTAGCCGCCCATACTTGGCCGACAGAGAGAGCGGGCGCGCCTTGTGATGCAAGGTATGTGGCAAGCGCGCCACGTAATTCAATCGCATCTCTATCCGGATAACGATTGAGTCCAATCGCTACCTTCGAGATCTCGCGCTCCACCTCAGCCACCACCACATCTGGAAGTGGATAGGGATTCTCATTGGTGTTCAGTCGCACCGTGACATCTAGCTGAGGAGCGCCATAAGGGCTTTCGCCTCTCAGGTCATCTCGAACAGGGAGCCAATCTGGCCAAACTTTTTCAGCCATGCAACCGCTCACCCTTCTCAAATCGGGCGCTAATCGCTTCCCCATGCGCCGGTAAATCTTCAGCTCGGGCGAGTGTGATGACAAACTCTCCCACCTCTTGAAGGGCAGCCTTGTTGTACTCAATCAAATGAACTCCACGTAAAAATGTTTGTACTGATAATCCGCTCGAATGACAGGCGCAACCGCCTGTAGGAAGTACATGGTTGGACCCAGCGCAATAATCTCCCAAAGAGACAGGCGAGTGCGGCCCCACAAAGATGGCTCCAGCGTTCTTTACTTGCTCGGCAACTTTACGCGCGTCTTTCGTTTGGATCTCTAAGTGTTCTGCTGCATAGGCATCGACAACTTCGAGCCCCTGTTTGATATCACGAACCATGATGATCTTGGATTGAGTTCCGGCCAATGCAGCGGCGATACGTTCGCCATGCTTGGTCAGCGAAACTCGCTGCGCGATAGCAACTTCGACTGCATCGGCGAGTGCCTCACTTGAGGTCACCAAGACGGCGGCTGCCAACGTGTCATGCTCTGCTTGGCTAATAAGATCTGCCGCAACATGTTCGGCATCTGCTGAATCATCGGCCAACACTGCGATCTCGGTTGGTCCCGCTTCTGAATCGATACCGATGATGCCGCGCAAATATCTTTTTGCGGCAGCGACGTAAACATTTCCAGGTCCAGTAACAATATCTACCGGCGCACAACCGTCTTCGTATCCATAGGCGAACATGGCGATCGCCTGCGCGCCACCGACAGCATAAACTTCGGTGATTCCGAGGAGTCCACACGCCGCAAGAATGGTGGGGTGCGGATAGCCGCCATGATCTCTTTGTGGAGGCGAAGCCACTGCGATGCTCGCAACTCCGGCGATTTGAGCGGGCACCACATTCATCACCACGCTACTTGGATACACCGCTAAGCCTCCAGGAACGTAAAGTCCCACACGTTCTACAGGAATCCATTTCTCAGTCACAGTGCCGCCGGGGGCCACTTCTGTGGTGTGCTCGGGGCGGCGCTGATCTTCATGCACGACGCGAGCACGACGAATGGACTCAAGGAGCGCCACACGCACGTCGGGGGCTAGCGCACCTAATGACGCACTAATAACTTCCTGAGGCACGCGCAGGGAGGGAGGACGAATTCCATCGAATTCCATGCAGAGGTCAAAGAGCGCTTCCGCTCCACCTGAAGCAACGCGATCAATGATCGGCTTAACCGTGGCGAGAACGCTCTCGACATCGACTCCGGCGCGCGGCATGAGAGAGCGCAAATGACCACGATCAGATCGATGATCCATGCGCAGATCAACTCTCTCCATCGTGACACCTCCACTCCCTTGACGCTCCTAGTCCCAGTCTAGATGAGGGCTCAGGATGCGGGATTGCAATTCTCCTCTACGCTCATAAACGTGGATGTGATCCCAATCTTCCCCCTCTCAGTCCTGCTGGTTCCTGGATTGGTGCTGCCGCTTCACATTTTTGAGCCTCGCTACCGTCAGATGGTCAGTGATCTCATGGCCCTACCCGCCGAGAATCGCGAATTCGGTCTCATCTCTCTCTACCGTGATGGAGAAGTATCCCGGGACGGGGTCGCGGCGATGGTTCGGACGGGCACAGCTGCCCGCATTGATGAAATCACCGACTTGGGTGATGGACGGAGCAATATTTCAGCAGTGGGCACTCGGAGGTTTCGTATTTTGGAACTTCTCCCAAGTGATACCTATTTCAAGGCGCGAGTGGAGTGGTTGACGGAAGACATCACCACAAAGAGTTCTGGATTGGCAGGTGCCACGATGAGGAGCTTCCATCAATACGCAGAAGTTCTCACAATGAACGGTCTACCACAAATCGAGGCGCCCAACGGGTTACCAGATGACCCAAATCTTATTTCCTATATCGTTGCGACCTCGGCGCTTTTTGATAGTCGAGAAAAGCAGGAGTTGCTAGACATAGACACTACGGATGAACGGCTCAAAAAATCACGTGAACTTCTTGACCGTGAACGTAAAATCATTTCCACTATTCCGTCATTGCCAGCGTCAGATCTTGCAGATAGCGAAGTCTGCCCAAACTAGAACCTACAAAGATCAGCAAGTATCGCGTTAGTGGCACGAAGCAAACCCGCCGGTGAAATTTCTATATCAAAACCTCGTTTGCCACCGCTCACGAAGATTGTGTCGAATAGTTGAGCACTCTCATCTATTGCCGTAGGCAGCGCCTTTCGCTGGCCGACTGGAGATATGCCACCTACGACGTAGCCAGAACTTCGCTCCGCGGAAATCGGCAAGGCCATCTCGGCTCGTTTGAATCCCAAAGACATCGCCAACTTTTTGAGATCGAGTTTCTCACTCACCGGGATGACGCCGACAACCAACTTCTCACCCGAATCCGCAACATTGGCCATGAGCGTTTTAAAGACTCGCGCCGGATCTACTCCAAGCGCTACGGCTGCCTCGAGGCCGAATGATTCAGCGCGCGCATCGTGATCATAAAAGTGATCTACCCAACTGATTGAGAGTTCGCTCAAAAGTTTGGTCGCTGTAGTTGCTGGACTCACACCAGACAGCCTGCCCCAAAGAGCGCCTTTAGGTCAGCGCTTAGAGATGGCGTGACCCGCACTCGTAAACCTTCTTCAATCTTAAGAAGCGTGCTCTGTCCGGCACTTTCTAACCGAACTTGCACATCGGTAGTCCCCGGATGTGTTCTGAGAATTTCCTTGAGTCGTTCAACATTCGGTTGTGTACAAAGCGCTACCGGCATAGTGACACAGAGGGGACCGCGCGCGCCCACGGAAATATCAGGAACCGTCATTTCCATCGCAAAGAGACGAGCTTGCTCTTCGCGCTTGTCTACTCGGCCCCGAATAATGACGATCGAATCTTCGACAAGAGAATTTGCATGTGCGTTATAGGCATTAGAGAAGAAATTGACATCGATGACCCCTTCAAGGTCTTCAAGTGTCACGATGGCCCATGCATCACCTTTGCGTGAGACCTTGCGTTGGATGGCGGTAATGAGTCCACCTACGGACACTATCTGCTCGTGCGCCACATCCTCGCTAGCCAATGAACTGATGCTTCGATCAACTTGTCTGGCCAGTACATGCTCAACTCCGAGCAGCGGATGGTCTGAGACATAGAGTCCAAGCATCTCTCGTTCGTAAGCAAGGAGTAGCGACTTTTCCCACTCATCAATCGACACTTCAATGTCCAAGCCAACTGTCTGGCTTCCAGCAGGACCCGCCGCTCCAAAGAGATCAAACTGGCCAATCGCTTCAGCACGCTTATTTTCCATCACGGAATCGATTGCTTCCATGTGCACAGCCATCAAGCCTCGACGAGTATGCCCGAGAGAATCGAAAGCCCCCGCTTTGATGAGTGATTCCACGGTCTTCTTGCTACACGCTTGCGCATCAGCCTTAGCAAGGTAATCGCCAAAATGTGCAAATCTTCCCTTTTCATTACGAGCACCCACGATGGAAGCCACGACGCCCGCGCCTACATTTCGCACTGCAGCCAAACCAAAGCGGATATCGGTATCTCGCGGAGTAAAGTCAGCGTCCGACTCGTTGACATCTGGGGGAAGAACTTTAATACCCATGCGACGACATTCATTTAAATAGAGTGCGCTCTTATCTTTATCGTCACGCACACTAGTGAGCAAGGCAGCCATGTATTCAGCAGGAAAATTCGCTTTGAGGTAAGCGGTCCAGTAAGAGACAAGCCCATAGCCGGCTGCGTGTGACTTATTGAACGCATAGTCCGCAAACGGAACAAGAGTGTCCCAAAGTTTCTTTATCGTCTTTTCCGAGTAGTTATTGGCGATCATTCCATCCCGAAAAGGAACGTACTCCTTATCGAGGATCTCCGCCTTCTTCTTACCCATAGCTTTGCGAAGAAGATCTGCAGCTCCGAGAGAGTAGCCAGCGAGCCTCTGTGCCAATCGGATAACTTGCTCTTGATAGACAATTAGGCCGTAGGTATCCCCCAACACTTCATGAAGAGCTTCCGCAGCTTCTTCTACAAGAGGTTGGACTGGTTTGCGATTGTTTTTTCGGTCCGCGTAATCATTATGTGCATTTGCCCCCATGGGACCAGGTCGATAAAGAGCCAAGACAGCCGTGATATCTTCGAAGGAATCCGGCGCTAACGATCGAAGCAATGCACGCATAGGACCGCCATCGAGCTGGAAGACGCCGAGCGTGTCTCCCCGCGAGAGCAATTCGTAGGTTTTCAAATCCGTCAGTGCCAATTCTTCGAGGACAACTACTTCTCCGCGGTTGGCTTTTATATTGATTAAGCAATCGTCGAGCACGGTGAGGTTTCGAAGGCCTAAGAAATCCATCTTCAGTAAGCCGAGGGCTTCACATGCACCCATATCGAACTGAGTGATGATCGCGCCATCTGCTTCTCGTTTATGCACCGGAATAACATCCATCAAAGGCGTTTTACTTAAGATCACACCAGCTGCGTGCACACCCCATTGGCGCTTGAGCCCCTCGATGCCTCGAGCAGTATCGACCACACGACGAACATCTGGGTCGGACTCGTAGACCGCACGAAATTCACCTGCCTCTGAATACCTTTCGTGTCCGGGATCAAAGATTCCCTTGAGAGGTATGTCCTTACCCATGATCGACGGAGGTAAGACCTTTGTAACTCGATCCCCCATGGCAAAGGGATAGCCGAGGACACGTGCAGAATCTTTAATCGCTTGCTTCGCCTTAATCGTGCCGTAAGTGATGATCTGCGCAACATGTGTACTTCCGTACCTGTCTGTTGCGTATCGAATCATTTCGCTACGACGGCGCTCGTCAAAGTCGATATCAATATCCGGCATAGAAACACGTTCCGGGTTGAGGAAACGCTCAAAGAGTAAGCCGTAGGGAATTGGATCAATCTCAGTGATGCGCAGCGCCCACGCGACGACGGCGCCGGCAGCTGAGCCACGACCAGGACCCACACGAATGCCGTTCTTACGAGCATGCGAGATGAGATCAGCTACTACAAGGAAGTAGCCAGGGAAACCCATCTGCTTGATAACGGATAGCTCAAAAGCGGCACGCTCTAAATACTCTTGAGGGGCGCCGTTTGAAAAGCGATATTTGAGCCCCAGCGCCACTTCTTTCTCGAGCCATGAATCTTCGGACTCCCCTTCTGGAACAGGGAAATTCGGCATGAGATTTGCGCCTTCATTAAATGAAATATCGCATCTTTCGGCGATCGCCAATGTGGCGTCACAAGCTTCTGGGAAGTCGCGGAAGATGTGGCGCATCTCTTCGGGCGATTTCAAATAGAACTCAGTTCCTTCGAACTTAAATCGCTTAGGGTCTGCGAGGTTCGATCCCGATTGAACACAGAGAAGAATTTCGTGAGCGTAAGAATCTTCTTGCGCCGTGTAGTGCAAATCATTTGTGGCTACGAGAGGAATCTTGAGATCTTTCGCGAGCGCCAATAAGTCATCATTGACACGTTTTTCGATCTCTAATCCGTGATCCATGATTTCGCAGAAGTAATTACCTTCACCAAATATGTCCCGAAAATCTGCAGCCGCCTTCTTGGCGCCCACTTTGTCTCCCATGCGTAATCGGGTTTGCACCTCGCCACCAGGACATCCTGTGGTTGCGATCAATCCTTTACTAAAACGCGAGAGTAATTCACGATCCATACGTGGCTTGTAGTACTGCCCTTCAAGTGAAGCTAACGAAGAAAGTTTGAAAAGATTATGTAGCCCCTCGTTATTCTCCGAAAGTATCGTGAGGTGCGTATAGGCACCGCCACCAGAAACATCATCCTCGCCGCCTTGCGCCCATTTCACTTTCTTACGATCAAAACGACTCTCCGGTGCCAAGTACGCCTCAATGCCGATGATGGGATTCACCCCTGTTGCCTTGGCTTGCTTATAGAAGTCATAAGCTCCGAAGACATTCCCATGATCAGTCATGGCCAGGGCAGGCATCCCCATCCGGGCGCTGGACTCAAAGAGCTCAGTCAGTCGGGCCGCCCCATCGAGCATGGAGTACTCGGTGTGGACGTGGAGGTGAGCAAAAGAGGACACGACTAGGCAGGGTAGTCCTCTTCGCTACTGCTCACTTCGCAGGCGCGCGAGTCCACCCTCGAGGTCGAGAGGATAGGGAGAACTGAAACGTACTAACTCGCCGCTCGTAGGGTGTTCAAACTCCAATTCGCAGGCGTGTAGCCACTGGCGGGTGAGACCCAGACGGTCAGCCAAAGTGGGATCGGCCCCATAGGTTATATCTCCCACGCACGGGTGGCGCAGGGCTGACATATGGACCCGAATTTGGTGGGTACGTCCGGTCTCCAGATGAATCTCGAGTAGAGAAGCAGCTGGGAAGGCTTCCAACGTCTCGTAATGCGTAATACTTTCGCGCCCGCCTTCCATCACGGTAAAACGCCAATCATCTTTGGGGTGGCGACCAATGGGAGCATCCACGGTGCCTCGACTTGGATCAGGATGGCCCTGAACTAGCGCGTGATAAATCTTGGTCACCGTGCGTTGGCGGAAAGCATCCTTGAGTCGGGAGTACCCGATCTCAGATTTTGCAATGACCATCAAACCGCTAGTACCTACATCTAACCGTTGGACGATTCCTCGGCGTTCCGCAGCCCCTGAAGTGGTGATGGAAACACCTAATGCAGCCAAGCCACTCAATACATTCGCACCGCTCCAACCCACACTGGGATGAGCAGCCACACCAGAAGGCTTGTCGACGACGACGAAATGGTCATCTTGAAAGACGATTGCCAGGTCAGGAATTACGTGCGGAGTGATGGAGAGCTCTTGAACCGCTTCCGGTATAAGCACGTCAATCACCATGTCGGTGGAGAGTCGATCTGATTTTCCAAGCCGCGCACCATTTCGAGCCAACGTGATTCCACCTTCGGCGAGCACCTCAGCTGCCCGCGTACGCGAGAGTCCAAGCAGACGCGAAATTCCTGAATCGACCCGCTCGCCGTCAAGACCTGCAGGAATAACTATTCGTCTTTGATCAGGCATCTGTTCGCTTTCGTTGGAAGAGTGCAGAGATAACAATGATGCTTGCCGCGATCACCACGGCAGAGTCGGCGATGTTAAAAATTGGCCAATGGGGCAACTCAATCCAGTCGACGACGTGCCCTTTCATGCCACCGGGCGAGCGAAAAATCCGATCGCTGAGATTGCCCAAAATGCCACCAAGGATGAGCGACATGGGCAACCAAAGTTCTTTGCTCCGTCCCCCAAAGAGTGCGATCGCTACTCCCACTAAGAGTGAAAAGAGCGCCAGGTAAAGGGTGCTCCCCTGACCCATACTGAATGCCGCACCGGAATTACGGACGTGCGTGAAGTGGAGTAGACCAGGAATCGCTTGCACTCGATGTCCATCGGAGAGAGCAGAGATGGCCCAAATTTTGGTTGCCTGATCGAGCAGAAGTACGGCACATGCAATGGCCCAGCCCAGCCGGCGCAATGGAGCGGCGGCGGCGTAGATCTTGCGGAACATAGGCTAAGTCTCTCAGGCTTCCCCTACGCATCACACCTAAGCCCGTTAATTCGGAAAATACAGGTTGTGATAACCGATTAAACGGCATATTCTCCGAATTATGACCGCATTCAAGCGAATAGCCATCTTGGCGGCCTTGCTCTTGATATCCGGCGCCCTCACGGCGCCTTCCTCTCACGCGCTCTCCGGGAAGTGCACCAGTGGGTTTGCCGCCGTCGAAGGCGTCCGTTATACCTGTGTGGCAAAAAAGTGGCAGGTGGCCAAATTGCAAGGGACCCTGGTGGTCTTAGCCGCATCTAGCTTGACCGATGTGGCACCAGACCTGAAGAGAGCATTCAAAAGAATCTATCCTGGGGCCGATCTCATCTTTTCTTTCGGTGGATCTGGCACATTGGCCCAGCAAGCTATCAACGGAGTACCTGCGGATCTCTTTCTCTCAGCGGGACCTGCGCCGATGAAACTCGTTGCTGAGAAGAATGCGCTGGCAGGATTCGCGCGTGATTTTGCTACCAACTCACTTGTAATCGCGGTACTCAAGGAGAACCGTTTGAAGATTTCGTCCTTAAGTGACTTTTCTCGATCCAAAATAGCCATCTGCGCACCTGAGGTTCCATGTGGCGTGCTTGCTCAAAGTGTCGCAAGGGCAGCAAAAGTTTCCCTCAAACCGGTCACTCTCGAATTAAACGTCAAGTCTGTTGAAGCAAAAATTCTGTTGGGAGAAGTTGACGCGGGACTTATTTATCGCACAGATGTACTTTCAAGCTCGGAATTGCTTGCGATTGAAATTCCAGAGGCGGTGAATTTAAAAACTATTTATAGCATTGCTCCACTTCCTAGCAGTAAATCAAATATTTACACTAGGGATGCCTTTATTGATTTCCTACTTTCCAGCAAAGGAAAAGCTCTTCTTTCCAAGGCTGGATTTGCGCAGCCTTAACGACGTTCTTCTCGTTGCTTGCAGACCATGCACAGCGTGGCGCGTGGAAAAGCCTGAAGGCGGGCCTTGCCAATCGGATTCCCACAGAGTTCACAGACCCCATAAGTGCTATCCGTAATGCGTGCCAATGCTCTCTCGCATTGCACCACCATGTCACGGTTGTTGTTGAGTAATGAGAGTTCATGTTCACGTTCGAATGTCTTCGTACCCGCATCAGCTTGATCATCGCCCGCGCCATCGCCTGAATCCCTCAGGAGATCATTAATTTCAATTTCTGCCGCGGCCAATTCGGCCCTCAGGCGCACAAGATCTTTTTCAAGCTCTTTCTTAATTTCATTTAATTCACTCTTTGTCCAAGGTCCTTCGCCTTCTTTGACAACTAAAGGCTCTGGCGCTCCTTTGAGCGGCTTGAGAGTGGTGCCGCCTTTCTTCTTCGCTGGCTTTGCACTAGGAAGCATCACCAAACGCGGGGCCACAATTCCATGCGGGAGTTCGCTCTCACTCTTCGCTGGAGTTTTCTCCGGAGAGGCTGGTGCAAGAATCTTCTTCGCTGGAACCTCTTTTTTCACAGGAGCCTTTGCTGGCGCAGCCTTCTTTACCGGCGCAGCCTTCTTCGCGGGAGCCTTTGCTGGCGCAGCCTTCTTTACCGGCGCAGCCTTCTTCGCGGGAGCCTTTACTGGCGCAGCCTTCTTCGCGGGAGCCTTTACTGGCGCAGCCTTCTTTACCGGCGCAGCCTTCTTCGCGGGAGCCTTCTTTGCTGGAGCCTTTACTGGCGCAGCCTTCTTCGCGGGAGCCTTCTTTGCTGGAGCCTTTACTGGCGCAGCCTTCTTCGCGGGAGCCTTAGCGGGGGCCTTCTTCGCTGCTTTGGCGACGGGCTTCTTGCTGGGCACCGTAATCTCCTTCACCGCTCATTTTCTGCTGAACACTTCGGCTAACTGGGGGAAGGGTAGCCGATTACTTGTGCGAGGGGATGGTCCGCATCGCCCAAATCTTCTTCATGACTTCCGAACGCGCTCCGGGGTCAAGGGAGATCTCCACCACTTTCGAGCGAAAAGTGGCTCCTTTCACGATCCGTATTCGGGTTTTGCCGATCCCTAGGGCTTTTGCCAAGGCAGCGATGGCGGCCATATTTGCCTCGCCATCATGGGCCTGTGCGGTGATAGCAACGGCGATTTCCTCGCCTACAAGGCCACCTACCTCGGTCCTGGAGGCCCCCGGCTTTACCCGAATAGCCAGCCTGATCGAGTCCTCATCGCTCACAAGAAGATCCTACGACCGGTAAACTCATCGCTGTCTACCCTTGAACGTTGACGGGGACGAGTAACTTGCGCACGATCAGGAGCGATTCGGGGATGGTGTAAGCCCGAAGATTAACCGCAAGCGAAAATCACCCCCCGAGTCACAAGTGCGACAGAAGAGTGGCGCTGCAAGGCGCAAAGTGGGTGGTACCGCGGCGAAAGTCGTCCCTCTGTAGAAATATCGAACTCACATAGTTCGACCGACCAGAGGAGTGCGCATGACGGATACCACGAGTGAAAAGTTTGGACCCACTCAGTGGAAGTCCCTCCCCACGCAAATCAACTTGGCTGATATTGACCGACATGTGCTCCGTTTTTGGGAACGCGAAAGAGTTTTTGCCCGTTCAGTAAGTGAACGCGAAGGCGCCGATACCTGGACTTTTTACGAAGGACCACCCACCGCAAATGGCATGCCTGGAACTCACCACGTCGAAGCGCGCGTCTTCAAGGATGTCTTTCCACGGTTTCACACCATGAAAGGTCGCCACGTCATTCGCAAAGCAGGCTGGGATTGTCACGGATTACCCGTGGAGCTTGCTGTTGAGAAGGAACTCGGTTTCACCGGAAAAGGAGATATCGAAAAATACGGTGTAGCCCCATTCAACGATAAGTGCCGAGAATCTGTTCAACGCCACGTGGGAGCTTTCGAAGAGATGACCACACGCATGGGCTTCTGGGTAGATTTTGATGCCGCCTATTGGACGATGTCTCCTGAATATGTCGAGAGCGTCTGGTGGTCACTTCAACAAATTTGGAAAAAGGGTTTGCTTGTGCAAGACCACCGTGTGGCACCTTATTGCCCTCGATGCGGCACCGGACTCTCCGATCACGAATTGGCACAAGGTTATGAAACGATCACTGACCCATCGGTATTCGTGCGATTCCCTATCACCGAAGGAAAGTATGAGGGCGTCTCTCTTCTGGTCTGGACTACCACACCATGGACGTTGGTAAGTAACACCGCCATCGCCGTTCATCCACAGGTTACTTATGTAGTGGCATCTGATGAATCCGGCGAGAAGTTCATTGTGGCACAGCCCCTACTTTCAGTCCTCGGCGATGGCGTCACCATTCTTGAATCCGTGCAAGGTTCCGCGTTGGAGCACACGAAATATTCTCGCCCTTTTGATTGGGTAGACATTCCAGACGCACATTACGTAGTGCTTGCCGAATACGTAACAACAGAAGATGGAACTGGTCTCGTACACCAATCCCCCGCATTTGGCGCAGACGATTTTGTAGTGTGCCGTTCATATGGTCTACCCGTGGTCAATCCAGTCAGAGCAGACGGCACCTTCGAAACCGCGATTCCGCTGGTGGGTGGCGTTTTCTTCAAAACTGCCGACAAAGCCTTGGTGAAGGAGCTCAAGGCTAAGGGATTACTCTTTCGTCAGCAGCAATACGAACACTCATACCCTCATTGCTGGAGATGCCATACCCCGTTGATGTATTACGCACAACCATCCTGGTATATCCGTACTACGGAAATCAAAGATGCACTGATCTCCGAAAATGAAAAGACTGACTGGCACCCGGAAACTATTCGCAGCGGTCGCTATGGAGATTGGCTTAACAACAATATTGATTGGGCGGTCTCCAGGAATCGATATTGGGGAACCCCTCTTCCTATCTGGCGTTGCGAGGACGGTCACTTGGAGTGCTTCGGTTCTCTTGCCGAACTCGGTGCTCGTGCCGGCGAAGATCTCTCTGTACTCGACCCTCATCGACCCTTCGTCGATGACGTGACCTTTACGTGCGCTCAATGTGCCGGCGTGATGACTCGTGTTCCCGAGGTTATTGACTGCTGGTATGACTCCGGAGCCATGCCGTTTGCGCAATGGGGATATCCGCACAAAGAAGGAAGTGTTGAAAAGTTTAATGCTGCCTATCCTGCTGATTTCATTTGTGAAGCCATCGACCAAACACGCGGATGGTTTTACACCCTCATGGCGATTGGCACCTTAGTTTTCGAAAAGAGTTCTTATAAGACAGTGCTCTGCTTGGGCCACATCCTCGACAAAGATGGCCGCAAGATGAGCAAACACGTCGGAAACGTCTTGGAGCCCATCTCTCTCATGGATGAACATGGAGCCGATGCAGTTCGATGGTTCATGTTGGCCGCCGGTTCACCGTGGCAATCGCGCCGAGTCGGTCATGATGCCATTACCGAAGTAGTACGCAAAACATTGCTTACCTACTGGAACACAGTCTCCTTCTTGAGCCTCTATGCGCGAATTGCAAATTTCGATACCACCAAGCCAATCCCTATCGAGGATCGATCCACCCTCGACCATTGGATTATTTCTGAACTCAACTCGATGATTGAAACCGTGGATGAATCATTAACCGATTTCGATTCACAAGGTGCAGGTCGCGCTATTGCGTCGTTTATCGATAATCTCTCGAACTGGTACGTGCGTCGCTCTCGACGCCGTTTCTGGGATGGCGATCCGGCAGCGCTTGCAACCCTCTTCGAATGCCTCCGCGACCTCACGCTTGTGATGGCACCCTTGGTTCCCTTCATCACCGAACATGTTTGGCAAGAACTTGTCCAACCAGCAGATCCAGATGCTGCGCTCTCTGTTCACTTAGCCGATTTTCCCAAAGTGCGTCATGGCCTCATCGATCAAAGTTTGATCGCGCAGGTGAGTCAAGTACGTCGCCTCGTGGAACTCGGTAGAGCCGCCCGCGCCGAATCGAACATCAAGATCCGCCAACCCCTTGGAAGGGCGCTCATCTCAGCTTCTGGATGGCAGGCACTCAGCGAAGAACTTAGAAATGAGATCTCAGACGAACTTAACGTGCTGCATCTAAATGACATTTCAGAGGTTGATGTCGTAGACCTCACGCTCAAGCCAAACTTTCGAACCCTGGGAACGAGATTTGGAAAAGAGACCGCAACCGTCGCGGCTGAAGTGGCAGCCCTAGATGCGCCTTCTCTCGTCTTGACCCTGCGCAAGAACGGAAAGACTTTGGTGGGCGATCGCGAGATATTCCTTGAAGACGTAATCATTACGGAGACTCCCCGTTCTGGTTGGACCTATGCATCTGACTCTGGTGAAAGCGTGGCGCTAGACCTCACGATCACCCCAGAACTTCGCTCCGCAGGAATCATGCGCGAAATCGTTCGCAGTGTTCAAGATGCTCGGAAAATCTCGGGATTTGAAGTAAGTGACCGCATTCTGGTGCGGTGGTCAGGCGAATCAGTCCTCGATCAAGTTATCAAAGCCCATGGTGCAGAAATTATGCGTGAAGTACTCGCTCTTGAGCTCACACGTGAAGAAGGAGAGCACCCTCATCAGAACGACGATATTGGAATGCGCTTCTCGGTATTCAAAGCCAATTAGAGAAGCGCGAGGATTCGCACACCCGATCTGAGAACGCTCACAATGACAAAAAGAACTAAGAAGGACAGGTCAAGGCTGATGCCACCCAAGCGAAGTGGTGGTATTCGGCGGCGGAGCAGGTTCAGTGGCTTGTCTGTGACGACATAGATTCCAGTGATGAGAACTAACACGAGACCTTTAGGACGCCAAGAGCGTGCGAACATCCGCACATACTCGAGTATGAGGCGCGCCAAAAGAAAATAGAGAAATAACTGAAGAACGAGGTCTACAAAACCAAGTACAAAGACCACTAAGTCGACCGTTAAGACTGATTGAAGAAGGATGCCTCCGCGGCCGCACTCTTCTCTTCCAACGAAACGCTTACATTTGCAGGCGAAAGCAAGAAGACCTTCTGCGTCACGCGCTCAATCGAACCATGGAGACCAAAAGCCAGGCCAGCTCCAAAATCAACGAGTCGCTTGGCGTCTGCATCCGTCATGTCCGTCACGTTCATGATGACTGGGACGCCTTGACGGTAATGCTCGCCGATCGTCTTTGCCTCATTGTAATTGCGTGGATGAAGGGTGACTATTTTATTGAGTGGGCGCTCGATGGGCTCAACATGGGATGTTGCCATCGGTGCCACCGTGCGTACATCGCTCACCGCAGCTGGTGCTGTATCGCGGCGAACTCTAGCCATATCAAAAGTAGGTCGACGCATTACCTGCGTCTCTTCGATGACTGCTTCACCATCAAGTACCTCATCTGCATCAACTAAACCGAGGTACTTAGCCATTTTGCGCATGCTGTTTGCCATGGGACAAAACGCTACCCGAATGTAGGACGTGATCCGAGTATTGACGAGCCAACCCGTACGTGTGTCGCGCCAAATTCGATGGCTGCTGCAAGATCACCGCTCATACCAGCAGAGCACCACAATGCCCCAGGGAATTCACGAATAAAGTCAGCGCGAATCGCTTGCAAGTTCTGAAAGGCCGCCCGAGGGTCCTCACCGAGCGGAGCAACTGCCATAAGACCCGCGAGATCAACCATCGGAGAGGTCGCCAACAGCGAAGCAATCTCAGAAAGCTCAGATCTGCGCGCCCCCGCGCGACCTTGCGCTCCATCGAGGGAGACCTGGACGAGAACGCGTAGTACCTGCTCTCTACCTACTACCCGCTTTACAATCTCTTCAGCCAGTTCAAGACGATCAACCGAGTGAATCACAGAAGCCCACTCCAGCACGGACTTAACTTTTTTTCGCTGCAGCTGCCCAATAAAATGCCAGTTCATCGGCGCGAGCACCTCGGAAGCTTTTGCTGAACCCTCTTGCTCGCGGTTCTCCCCCGCATCGAGTACTCCGAGGGCCGCCAAATGTTCAACATCACTTGTCGGGAAGTTTTTCGTAACGACCACCAATGTGATCTCTTCAGGTTGCCGGCCAGCCGCACGCGCCGATGTCGCGATTTCAGCGCGCACTGCATCGAGGCGCATCCTGATTTCATCGCGGCGACCTGACATAGGAGAATCTTATTGCGCCGTAGGTAGAGAGATAACACCGGCGAATCGTCCAGTCACACCATCACGGCGATAGGAGTAAAGGAGTGGGTCTTCGACGGTGCATGAGTGATGATTCGTTACCCGTACCTCCATCTCGGCTAGTAAGACCATCAAGGCACTACTGAGATCCAAAGTGAGCTCCTCTCTTCTCAACACTGCGTTCGGGTGGATAGCGCCGAATTCAGTAGCAATTTCTTCTCCCACGACATAGCAGCCTGCACAGATATGAGGACCAATCTCAGCCAAAAAAGATGCCGGGGTTAAAGAACGCATCTGGCCGACTACGTTTTCAACAATTCCATTAATCGCCCCGCGGCGACCCACATGAACAGCAGCCGCAACACTCTGGGATTCATCCCAGATGAGGAGTGGAATGCAATCCGCCACCATGACGGCAAGCCCTAGACCTGGCGTCATCGTAATCAGCGCATCGACCGTGGGATCGGGGATCACTTTATCGACCTGTCGCACTTCAGCTCCATGCACCTGATTCATGTACTGCATAGGCACACCAAAGTGCTGGCTCAAGCGATCACGATTCTTTCTTACCGCAGCTGGATCATCACCCACATGCAAGGCGAGATTAAGGGAGTCGA
>CAFBQF010000006.1_pt1 | contig 26330 bp, 24 predicted proteins | sample 7269931 | NCBI WGS metagenome assembly CAFBQF01 (sample SAMEA6814175, study PRJEB35770) | freshwater metagenome | biome: Freshwater; feature: Freshwater reservoir; material: water | place: Czech Republic | collected 2016-11-09 | depth 30m m
GGTATCGCCACTTGGGCGCGGCCGCCAGTCACTACAGCACTCGCTGCAAGTACGGTGGATGAGATTTCGGGCGGCAGATACGAATTGGGGCTCGGGACTATGCCCGAACATTGGAACCGCGATCATTACGGCATTGATCCCGCTCGGCCCTTAGTGCGTATGCGCGAATACATTGAAGTCATTCGCTTAGCGTGGAAGGCCCATGGCGGTCTCTCCTGTGATTTTGAAGGTGAGTTCTACAACGTAGCGGGCTACCGAAGGATGATCCCGCCATTGCGAGATGAGATTCCTATCCATCTCGCCGCGACTCGTCCTGGCATGGCCAGGCTCGCTGGCGAAATCTCCGATGGCGTCTTAGTGAATTGGCTCCATACCCAGGAGTGGCTCCACGAAGTGTTAGAGCCTGCCTTTGCTGAGGGGGTGGCGCGGGGCAGCAGATCGCCACAGCGCTCAGCGATGGTTAGGGTCTTGGTGGAGCCAGATCCGGTGAAGGCGCGCGACCTGCTGCGGCCCTCCTTCGCCATGTACCAACAGGTGCCTTACTTTCATGAGGTGGCCGCCTCGGGCGGGTTCGTGGGCGCTGACCTGGCGGATGGGTTAGTCGATGCCATGACAGTTCATGGTGATCTGGACTCCGTGGTGGGTCAATTACAGGAGCGCTACGGGAAGTGGGCCGATTGGCTTGAACTCACCCCACCAGGTGCGGTGGGTGGCGACGCGTTGGCGACCGCCTACCAGGAGCTCTTCCGGGTAGTGGCCAGACTCAACTCGGCTCCCTAAAATTCACCGGGAAATTCACCGGGAAATTCACCGTAAAATCCACCGGGAAATATCTCTGCGAGCCTCTTGACCTCGGCACGATCTGGCGACAAGATTACCGGAACAGCGTTCCGCAAGGTGGAACCAAACGGCTCGCTCCCTACCCTGCTTGGAGGATACGTGCGTAAAACTCGTTTCGCGGTTGGATCGCTTGCAGTAGCGGCCCTCGCTTTTTCAATTATTCCAGCGCAAGCTGCCGATAGTCCGGGCCTGGTACCTAAAGGCACTTGGAACTCTGGCCTGAAGGAAATCACCATTGGCCTTGAAGCTCCGATGACTGGCGTCTTCGCCGTGCTCGGTGTCTCGCAGAAGAACTCAATGACTATCGTCGCCGATCAAATTAACAAGGCCGGCGGCCTCGGTGGAGCCCAAATCAAAATCAGAGACCTCGACGATGGTCTTGCTCCAGCCAAGGCTGTAGCCAACGCCAAGGAATTCGCTACTGACGACACCGTGAAGTTGGTTGTCGGACCTTCGATCACTGCTTACTACCAAGCTGCTGCCCCAGCGTATGAAGCCGCCAAGAAGATCAACTGCCAGCCGGCAGTTGCGGCCGGAAACTTCGCTGATTATAAGTATGGTTTCCGCTCACAGGATTTCTACAAGGATGACATCAATGGGATGCTCGCCGTGCTTCAAGATAAGGGCGTGAAGAGCTTCGGCATGATCTACGAAGCAGGCGCCACAGGTACCGACTTCCATGCATATATGACCACCGTGGCTGCTCAATTCGGCATGGTCTACATCGGATGGCAACAGATCACCTCGACTGCGACTTCACACAATGATCAAGTGGCGAAGTTCATTGATGCTGATGCAATCTGGATTTCCAGCAACGCCTACGGCGCCCTTTCTGCCAAGGCCGCTAAGGCGCTGAATTTCAAGGGTCTCGTTGTGGGTGGTTCTGGACTTCAGAACGTCGCATTCCACGATGCGGGTGGCGATGATTTTGCCGGCACATACATGGCTGCGCCTAACTATCAATGGCCAGTGCGCGATAAGTCAAAGTGGATGCCAGGTTACAAAGCACACGTTGATGCCATCGTCGCTGCTTATGGCACGAACACTGGAGCCATCGCGGGTGCAACTTCGCCTAAGGGCACTGCGCTCGCCGCAGACTGCGTCTATGCGTACGCAGTTGCTGCGAATAAGGCACAGTCATTCGATCCCGACAAGGTTCTTGCAGCCATGAGCACTTTGGATATCCCTGCTAATCAAACTCCTTCAGGTAACCGGATTCATCCAGGACCTGAGCACAACTTCTACCAGGCTGATGCGATCCACATCTATAAGTGGATGAAGGACGCAAATGGTTGGTACACGGAGGAGCAAGTGAAGGACGTCGTGCAGATCGCCAAGGTCGTTGCTGCTGCTAAGGCAAAGGCCAAGGCTGGTGATGCTTGCTCAAAGGCTGGAGCTACAGCGAAGTCTGCTGCCGGCAAGACCCTCAAGTGCACAAAGGTCAAGGGCAAGCTCGTCCTCAAGTAAATAGGGAACGAATTGAAAGGTGGGCTGAGACCTCTAACGAAGTCTCAGCCCACCTCAATTTTAGAGTGGGGCCCGACAGTAAATTCACCATCAAGGAAAGTTTTGGAGGTCACGAAATATGAGTTTGCAAGCGCTCTTTGATGGTCTCTTTAGTGGAGCTATCTATGGCCTCGTGGCACTTACCCTCACGATCACCTACCAACCGACGCGCATCATGAACTTTGCCCAAGGGGAGACCTTCATCCTCGGAGCTGCCGTGGGTTTTGAACTCATAGGCGTTTATAAAATGCCCTGGCCAGTAGGCCTTGCCGTCATGTTGGCTCTTGCGGTTGTGATGGGCCTGATCATGGAACGTATGGTGATGTTGCCAGTACAACTTTCTGGCAGTCGGTTTGCGTGGATTATTGCCACACTGGCCGCAGCGCTCATATTTCAAGCAGTTTTCTCGATTCGGTATGTGGGTGACACGCTCACTTTCTTCCCGATCGTAGATAAAATATTTTCTATCGGAGGCGCTGCGGTAAGTGCACAGCAAATTATTGCGGTCGTAGTCTCTTTAACAATCATCGTCGTTTACGACCAATTCTTACGCCGATCGATTTATGGTCGCGCTATGCGCGCGACGGCGCACAATCCTGATACCGCGATCATCCTTGGCGTCCCCACCAAACGTTTAGTGGTCGGCGCTTTTGTGGGAAGCGCCGTTCTTGGAGCGCTCGCTGGTTTTCTCTGGGCCCCAGAGAATTTTGTGAATCCAGCAAACGGCTTATTTTTCACCATTAGTGGTTTCACGGCCGCGGTGATCGGCGGTGTCGGTAGCCCTCGGGGCGCACTCTTTGGCGGTCTCATAGTAGGGCTGCTGAATAGCTTCGCCGGCGCAATCTTTGGTGGCATCGCTGCAGGTATCGCAGTCTTCATTGCGTTGGGTCTGATCTTGATTCTCAAACCCGCCGGGTTATTCGGCAAGCCGATGGATGGTCACTGATGAAAATGGTAAATGTTTCACTGCGGGGTTTAGGTCTCATTCTCATTACTTTGTTACTTCTCTTTCCTTTTTGGGCAAACTCAACATCTAATCCTGAGTCCTACATGAATGTCATCATTACTGCAGGCACCTCTGCGGTGCTGACAATCTCTCTCAATATATGTATGGGCTATGGCGGTCTGCTCTCACTTGCCCACACTGGCATGCAGATGATGGGTGGGTATGCCATTGGCTTGGCCATGCTTAACTACGAGATTGATCCTTGGATCGGTATTTTGATCGCTGCGCTGGTGAGCACAATCTTCTCGGTCCTCATGATTCTTATTAGTTTGCGCGCGACCTATCTTTATTTTGGCATGATTACGCTCGCAGCCAATTTGATTGCCATGGAGGGCTTCAGGAACGCGCTCGGAAATGATGGCCTTATCTCTGGTCTCTATCTGCCGGCATTTCGTGGTGAAGATCTGACAATCAGGCAGTTTTACTACGTCACCTTGGCCATCTTGGTCATTGCATATGTGGTTCAACGCAACACCGTTCTCAGTGGTTTCGGTAGAGCGACCATGGCCTTGCGGGAGTCGACTGACACCGCTAGTGCGTTAGGCGTCTCACCCAGCGTTCAAAGGGTGAAAATCTTTGCGATCGCGGGAGGCCTCGCTGGAGTTGCAGGAGCCATCACGGCAATGCAAGGCGGTTTTATGGCGCCAGAAATTGGCGACCTCAACGGTGGCTTAATCTTCTTCGTAGGGCTCTTCATAGGCGGCGTGGGTACGCTCTTCGGTCCGCTTGCGGGAGTGGGACTCATCGCTGCTATTGATTTTCAAATTCGATTTGCTGGAGCTTATCGGACCCTCATTCTTGGAACCATCCTCTTGCTCTGCATGATGGTCCTCCCTCGTGGCATTGTGGGAACCTTCAGGGCTTCAAAGATGGGTTCCCCACAAGAGCTTGCCGACGAGCCCACTATTGTTGAGGAAGAGATCATCACGACTCCCACATCAGCAAGTGGTTCGGTGGCCATTGAAGCTATCAATATCGTTAAACATTTTGGCGGCATAAAAGCAGTCGATGGAGTTTCTATTTCCATCCTAAGTGGACGTGTTCACGGCATTATCGGTCCAAACGGATCGGGCAAGTCGACATTAATTTCGTGTATCACCCGATACCACTCGTTAACAGATGGAGAGGTAAAACTCTTCGGAGCAGAGATGCCTAAATCTCCGCATCGAGTGGCTCGCGCTGGAGTGACGCGAGTATTTCAGATTCCTCACCTTTTTGAGCGGGTATCGGTGCGCGACAATGTGCTCACGGGCATGTACTTGCATGAGAGGTATTCCTGGATTGAAGCCGTACTGCGACTTCCACGTTATCTTTCAAGCACCCGCGCCGAAGAGCGGCAGGCTGCAGTACTTCTTCGGGTAGTCGGATTGGGCAGGAAGGGCGAGATCGCTGCTGCCAACTTGAGCCATGGGCAGAAGCGACTTCTTGAAATTGTACGTGCGGTTTCTGCTCGGCCTAAAGTTCTCATCTTGGATGAGCCTGCGACTGGTTTGACTCAGAGCGAACTTGGGAACCTCCACAACCTCATTCTCTTCTTAAAGAATGAAGGGCTTGCGGTGGTGCTCATTGAGCACAACGTCGACTTCCTCATGGGATTGGCAGACATTGTGACGGTACTTGAGAGCGGCAAGGTTATTGCTGAAGCTCGCCCCGAAGAAGTGCGTAATGACTCGCGGGTGGTTGAGGCTTACCTCGGGCGTGCAGATATCTCAGAATTGATGGGGGAGTAATGCTTCTAGAGATTAAGGACCTTACCGTTGCATACGGCGGGGCAAAGGCATTAGACAACCTGAATATCGGGATCGAAGAGGGCGAGTTTGTGGTACTTCTTGGATCTAACGGAGCGGGCAAGACCACCACGCTCCGCTCCATTTCAGGACTGATTAAGCCCTCCCAGGGAGAGATAATCTTCCAAGGAAAAGATCTATTAAAGACCCAAAGCTTTCGCCGTTCCGAACTGGGAATTGCACACGTGCCCGAGGGGCGTCAAATCTTTCCTGATCACACGGTGGCAGAGAATCTTCAACTCGGTGGTTTTACTACACGCAAGGATGTGTCTAAAACGAACGCGGCTCTAGATGAAGTCTTTCAGCTCTTTCCGCGGCTTGCCGAACGTCGCGACCAAAAAGGTGGCACGCTCAGTGGCGGTGAAGCCCAAATGCTTGCGGTGGGACGCTCTCTCATGGGGAAACCACGTCTCTTGATGCTTGATGAACCGAGCCTTGGCCTCGCGCCGCGTCTGGTGATTGAAATGTTTGGCTACCTCAAGCGACTTCATAAGGAGAAGGGCCTCACGATTCTGCTCGTGGAGCAACAAGCTCGCTTAGCTTTGCAAATTTCACAGCGCGGATATGTGCTTGAACGTGGCGTTGTTGCCATCAGCGGCAGATCCGAATCGCTCAAGGACGACCCCGCAGTTGTCGCTGCGTATCTCGGTCATACAGGCTAAAGATGGCACGCGTGCACCTAGATGCAGAATTGGTGAGTGCACTTGAGACGCTCAACACGCCTGGAAAATGGGTTCACCTCGCCACGGTCTCGCCCGACGGCGGACCACATGTCACTCCAGTAGTACTGGGATATGACAAGGATGCGCTTTATCTCAGCGTCACGGGAAAGCAGAAGAATAAAAATATCGAACGTGACCCTCGTGTGTGTATCTCGATCTCACGTGAAGGCGATCTTGCGCACCTCACGATCTGGGGCGAGTGCGAACTTTCAGTCGGTCCAGCGGCACAAGAGAAGTGGGAGTGGCTCATCCGTTCGACTCTTGGGGGAGAAGCGCTAGCTGGCATGCAACGCACGCTTTCCAACGAGGGGACACAACTTGGTGTGGTTCATCCAAGTCGCTACCGGATATATGGGTTGAACTCATGACGTTTATCACTGGAGTAACAGGTGCCTTTGTGGGTGTGCAAGATTTTGCTCCGCACTTAGAATTTTGGTGTGGCGAGCTCGGTTGGGATAACTGCAAGAGTGGGGTGATCTCCGCGGAAGTAGCTAAGAAGGTATACAACGTTGAGGGAGAGATCGAAGTAAAGGTACTTTGTGCCGCGGGATCCGACACCGGTCAGGTCTACCTTTTTCGCACGCAGAATGCTGGTTCGCTTACGGCTCGCCATCCACACACGAGTGAACTCGGCTTTCATGCGCTTGATCTCTATACGAAAGATAGCGCGGCCACGTATGAGCAGATGAACAAAGTGGGCCACAAATGGGTGCGCGAACCTGAGGCGTATCAGGTACCGCTCGGTGAGACAGTTGTCGAAATCACCGAAGCATTCCTCTTCGGCCCTGAAGGCACCGCAGTGGTCTTTGTGGAAGCCAAGAATGCCCGCGTTACTAAGGCGTGGGAGGCCAATCCAGATCTCCCTTACACGGAGCTCACTTCAGTGGTCTGTGGCGTACGTGATCTCGAAGGCCTCACCGCCTTCTTTGGACCTGAAGGTCTGGGAATGGCGAAGTGGTATGACGTAAGTTTCACTTCAGAGGGCCTTAATAAGATGGCGCAGCTTCCTGCTGATGCTGAAATCACTTTGGTATTCCTTGCCGGAGAGAGCACTGCCCGCATCGAAGTGATCAAGGTCAATAACGTGGAGCCACCGCGTGATCTGCGGGCTGAACAGCGCCCCGGCAAAGCACTCGGCCACGCTGGGTGGTCTTTTAAAACGCACGATCTCGACGGTGCATTGGAAGTAGTTACGAAGCAAGGTGGCGTAGTGCTCTCAGCTCCACTGATTACCGATGATCCGATCCACGGCAAGGCTCGCCTTGCTTCTGCTGAAACACCTGAAGGCGCGTTCATCGAGCTATGGGAGGCCATTTAATGGAGCAACATGCCTGGTCTGGTCGGATTGATTACATTCACGACGAACGCGGGGAACGTGGTCGCGAATGGTTTACCGTCACGACACATCAAGATGGGCATCGTGTTGTGCGAGCGCGTTGTGAAATGGATGACACCGAGATCATGAGAGACGTCACCTACTCGATGAATGGTTTTACTCCTGAAGAGGCGTACATCCGAATTGTGATCAAGGGAAAGCATGAAGGTTCTGGCTGGTTTACCTTTGATGAAAACGAGGCGCGCTGCGAAGCGATCATCGCGGGTGGTGGACGCGTGAGCCAAACGATGAAGACCCCCGGCCCAGCCGCTTCGTTTGGTGCGCACCCAGTTCTCTGCGATTGCTTGCACGCATCGCTCTATAAACATGGCGGACCCAAGCGCCAGCGCGTTACCAATATTTTGAACTCTTCGCACTCGCCTGACGGTTCCACCGGACCGATGTTGGGGGAGTGGGAGTTCGATATCGAATTCATCGGAGAGGAGCGCATCACGGTACCTGCGGGAACTTTTGATACGTATCACTACACCTACCACTTGGATCACTACGGTTGGGCACCTGAGCAAGTCTGGGTGATGCCCGGTTCTCACCAGCTAGTTAAAATTTACTGGGATGTCTTGAAGACTTCGTACGTCCTCGCTGAATTGAATGGAGACCCAAGATGACACGCACTTTGGAAGATTTCCTGCATGGCGTTACCGGCGTTTGGGAGGGCACTTATGCCCACCATAATCCCGATGGGACTCTGATTGAGAAGTACGGTAGTCGCCAAGAGACTCGCTTGATTGGTGAAGAGTGGTATGAGCGCATCATATATACGCGTGAGGGTAAAGAGCCAGAGATTTTAGATTTCCGAGCCAAAGTGCGTGGCAATGACATGCTCTTTGAAGATGACGACTTTATGGGTCGTACTCATATCGTCGATGAGCAGACTTTAATGTTTCCTTATCACTGGAAGAAGAATCCTGATCGCACCATCTTGGAAACAATTCATAATCTCACCGGCGATTACCGAACCCGGGTATGGCAAACCTTTGAACATGGCGCAATCGTGAAACTTACCCTCATTGAGGAACGGCGAATCCCCAAGAGCTCACCAGCCGCGCGCATTGCTGAATGGTTCTAGAAGAACTTCATTCCTGGCTTAGCGATTCCAAGTATTGCGGCGATGATGACGCAGAGCCAGATGAGGTGCACCCAAGGAATGGCGCGCTTCATCGATGCCGTCAAAGCGTCTTCGGCTTCTGGGGTCGAGCCCTTGCTCATGATTGAACCAAAAGCAGGGCCGAAGGGAACTAGAGCTTTGCGAATTCCTACTCCACCGGCGATGGCAATCGCGTAAACGAGGACTTTGCCGCCGAGCCACTTGGGATTAGTGGTGACGCCAAAGGGCTCGCTGGCGATGATGGTGTACAGCGCCATGCCGGACAATCCCACGATAAGGCCGTAGCGAATGTAGAGATCGACTTTGCTGAGGAATGGATTCTTGCCGTGGGTGCGGTATTGCGTGACCACCATATAGAGCCACGCGAATGAGAGCACCCATGAAACCGTCGCAAGTTGCCAAGTAAGCCAAGCGACTCCCTTGGGATCCGTTGCCATTAAAGAGATGCCGCTGGGAAGAAAGAGCACAAGGCAGATTCGAGGAGAGAGATCGACAGCTTCCATTACTTTGGCAACGGTGGCACGCGTCTCGTTAGTGAGGTCGCGTCGCACTACAAATTTACTGGAGTAGTAGACGCCGAGATCAGCGCCTAACCAATAGACCAGCAAGAAGACGTGGATGATCAGCCATAAAGATTTAAAAGGCATTACATTCCATCGCCATCCCAGCGGCCGCGAGAACGCGAGCGCACGGGGAGAGTCGAAATGATTGGCACGGGGGTTTCTTGGCCAATATTTTGCTTGTAATTGCGGCCAGTACCCCAGTTATGCGCGCGATCTGTGCGCTCCTCTGGATGTTCTAGCACAGAAGGTTCTGGCCATTCGGCCATGACATCGTGTGAATGATCGTCATGAGCGTGACCATGATCATCAACGAGACCCAGTGCGCGAAGGCTGGGGTCCACGTGCGTTCCGTGTTGATGGTAATCCTTATCTGGCGCGCCTTGCGCGCGCTGGAAAGCAACTGAGTCTTCCATTTGCTTGAGATCGTGTGCGGAACGTGCACTGGGACGAGCAGCCAAATCCCAGCTCGATTGGGAGTAGGTCATGCGGCCGCCATCGGGGCCGTAATTGACGGCTTCTCCACCCCAGCGGAGCCATTCATTCTGGGTGTACCAGTTGGTGAGTTCGCCATCTGAGCGAAGGAGCCACGTGGCACCGCCTTCGAGAGAAACAAAGTGACCGTGCTTTACTCGAGCGGGGCGGAAGAAGTACGTGCCGACATCGAGATCACCGAAGTTATAAGACATCTTTCCTTGCAAGGTATAGGCCTCTTCGTAGCAAGGGTGATGGGCCAGACGGTGATCGGTCCAACCCTCTTTTGAGTGCACCAGGCGGGTGTAGAAACCGGTGACTGGGTCAACGTGCAAATACTTAATAAGCAAGCCAGGTTGTGGTCCGGCGTTAGGAACTTCGGTCCAATTCATCGCACCACTATCAACTACGAGAATGTCGCCGTAAGCATCAGATTTGCGACCGACATGTGCGTTTTCGGTGCGATCAAAACCCGCATCGCCGAATTCGCGGTAATGCAAAATTTGGGTGCCCTCTTCGAAGACGATGGAATCCATCGGAACGCCTTTGGGTGCATGGATGTAACCGCCAGGACCAATCTTTTGGTTGCCCAGTGTCATGGAACCTGACATGACGTAGTACTCGGTATCTGCATGGTGGAGACCAGGACCGCGTCCCCACTTTGATTGGAAATCAACGCGCATTGAGGAGGAGCCATCCTCTTCGTCCACTGAGAGATTACGTTGATGCGCTTTGCCTTCCCCTTGTGGAAGTTCCGCGGCATGCCAGATGTAATCGTGTTCAGAGATCAGTTCGACGTGTGGACGCATTGTGGCTCCTCATAGATATCCGATGAATGTTCCTTCTGGTGGAACGCTGTTTCATCAGCCTATCGGGGCGGGATTTCGCAGACAAGGATCCTGCAAAGGTTTTTATCTACGATTCACCTGGAGCGCTCTAGGAGAAGTGCACCTTGAGATCGCGCTTGACGATCTTGCCGGCCGCATTGCGAGGGAGGGCATCGATGACCACGGTCTCTTTTGGCATTTTGTAGCCGGCGAGCTTTCCACGGAGGTGGGCCTCGATGATCTCGTGGTTGAGGCTCTTGCCGGCGCGGGCGACAACTACTGCCACCACGCGCTCGCCCCATGTCTCATCGTTAATACCAATGACGGCACACTCTGCAACGCCGTCATGAGTCGCGAGGACTTCTTCGATCTCGCGTGGATAAACATTTGCGCCGCCAGTGATGATCAAGTCTTTCTTACGATCCACGATGCTGATGAATCCTTCTTCATCTACGACCACAACATCACCCGATGTAAGGAAGCCATCATCAGTAGTGCAGGCAGCGGTGGCCGCCGGATCGTTGAGATACCCATTCATTAAGTAAGGGGAGCGGCTGAAGAGTTCGCCTGACTCACCAGGATCAACGAGCGAGCCATCTTCGCGCACCACACGTACTTCGGTCATGAACCAGGGATGCCCCACCGAGCCTGCCTTGCGAAGCGCATCTTGCGGGCGCGAGTTTGTCACAATACCGGCTTCGGTCGAACCATAGAGTTCGTGCACGCCAGTCTGAGGAAATACATCGAGTACCCACTTCTTCAATGCAACGGGAAGTGCAGCAGCATTGAAATAAAGAGTGTGTAACGAAGAGAGATCGCGACGCGTGATGGCTTCATCGCCGAGTGCGCGCATCATTTGTGCATGCGTGGGTACCAGGAACATAGATTCAATTCGTTGATCCTGAACCATTTGCAAAGTCTCATCTGGATCGAACTTCCGTTGCATCACCACGGTTCCGCCAGTAAATATCGGCGCATAGCCAAAAGCGAATCCCGCTCCGTGATACATCGGCGCCACCCCGACTGTGCGCGTATTGGGACCAAGGCCCCATTCGAGTGCGGTGGCATAGAAGGTCAGCGAACGTGACCGGTGGCTAATCAGGACGCCCTTGGGCTGTCCTGTAGTTCCTGATGTGTAGGTAATACAGAAGGGATCACTTTCAAGTGTGGGAATTCGAGGATCAACTGCATTAGATGTGGCAAGAAAATCTTCGTAATTCTTTCCTACGTCATTTCCGTCAATTGCAAAGATGATTTTTGGTAGTCCACTTGATGGCAGGTTTCCTGCTAGCGCGGAGTCGACGATGATCGCTTGAACACTTGCATGCTCAAGCACGAACGCAATTTCGTTGGCTACTTGACGCGGGTTTAACGGAACGAGAACCAGGCCGGCCATCGCAAGACCCGCGGCGATCTCTGGATATTCAAAACGATTTCCGAGGAGAAGTGCGACAGCGTCACCTTTCTTGAGCCCAGCTTTTAATAATCCGGAAGCCAGGCGCGAGGCGCGTTCGTTGATGGCCCCAAAGGTAACTGAGCGATCACCATCGATCACCGCGACTTTGTGTGGGGTGGCATGAGCGAACTCACGGATTCCATTAGCAATGTTGAGTTGGGACCCACCAGGATGAATAGCCATCAGATCACTTTCAGTTCGATGAGTTTTTCTCGAAGAGCATTATCGCTCGGCTCGGTTAGATGTGTGCCATCGGGGAAGCAGATGACCGGGATGGAGCGCATGCCGCCATTGATCTCGATGACTCGGGCGGCGGCGGCGGGGTCAGCTTCGATATCTATATAGGTGTACTTCAATTGATGAGTTGACCCCAATTTGTCTAAGAGCGCCTTTGACCTCCGGCAATCTCCGCACCATTCGGCGCTGTACATCAAGATTTCCATGGGCACATCTTAGAGGCGGGAAAGTGGCCGAATTAAGCCCCCAGACTCTGATAAGAGCTGAGTTAAGCGTGAAACCCGCCCTAATTGGGTCGATTCCGCCCCCGCTGATAGATTTCCCCCGTTGGATAAGAGAGTTGCCGAGTAAAAGACCGGTAGCCGCCACGCGAGAGATAAGGGAGCGCCACATGGCACTCGAAAGTTCTGAGAAGAAGCAGATCATCACCACCTACGGCGCCTCTGCTACCGATACAGGTAGCCCCGAAGCTCAAATCGCGATGCTTTCCAAGCGTATCGATGACCTCACCGGGCATTTAAAGAGCCACAAGCAAGATCACCACAGTCGCCGCGGCCTGCTTTTGATGGTCGGACGTCGTCGTCGACTTCTTCAATACTTAGCCAAGACCGATATTGCGCGTTACCGCTCAATCATCGAACGTCTTGGTCTGCGTCGCTAATCCTCTCACTACCGCTTTATTGGCGTAGTAAGTAGGGCGACGAAAAAAAATCGCAACGGGTCAACAAGGATCCGTCCGAGTGTGCAGGTTGATCGCTCCTCGGTAGTGGCCTCCGGGATGAACGCCCGTGGGCTTCGATCGAAGACCGCTCTCCTGCCAGAAATGGAGATGACCCATGGAGGGTCAGGTTTACAGCGCCACGGCCGTTATTGATAACGGCACACATGGCACACGCACTATCAAGTTCGAAACCGGTCGCTTAGCTCGTCAAGCAGCCGGAAGCACTGCAGTTTATTTCGATGAAGACACCATGCTCTTCTCGGCAACCACTGCATCGAAGTCGCCAAAGGATCACTTTGACTTCTTCCCACTTACTGTCGATGTCGAAGAGCGCATGTACTCAGTCGGCCGCATTCCAGGATCGTTCTTCCGTCGCGAAGGACGTCCCAGCGAAGGCGCCATCCTCACTTGCCGCCTCATCGATCGTCCACTGCGTCCCTCTTTCGTAAAGGGACTTCGCAACGAAGTTCAGGTTGTTGTGACCGTCATGGCCCTCAATCCTGAAGAGCTTTACGACGTCATCGCAATCAATGCAGCATCAATGTCCACTCAGCTTGCTGGCTTGCCCTTCTCTGGTCCTATTGGTGGCGTGCGTGTTGCACTCATCGAAGGTCAATGGGTGGCATTCCCTTCACATCCACAACTTCAAAATGCCGTCTTCGACATGGTCGTTGCCGGGCGAATCGCAGGCGACGACGTCGCGATCATGATGGTGGAAGCCGAAGCGACTGCTCGTACCATCGATCTCATTGCAGATGGTGGGATTGCTCCTACTGAAGAAGTTGTGGCCCAAGGTCTCGAGGCTTCTAAGCCATTCATTAAGGCGCTTTGCGAGGCGCAAATGGAAGTTGCTTCTAAGGCTGCAAAGGCCACTGGCGATTTCCCTATCTTCCTTGAGTACCAAGCAGACGTGTACGAAGCTGTTTCAGGTGCTGTCTCGACAGAGCTTGAGAAGGCAATGACCATTGCTGGCAAGCAAGTTCGCGAAACAGAAATCGATCGCATCAAAGATGGCGTTAAAGCTGCACTTGCTACGCAATTCGAAGGTCGCGAAGGTGAAGTTTCTGCGGCATTCAAGTCGGTCACGAAGAAGTTGGTCCGCCTTCGTATCCTTCGCGACAAGGTGCGCATCGATGGTCGTGGACTTCGCGATATTCGCGAGCTCTCGGCCGAAGTTGCTGTTATTCCTCGCGTTCACGGTTCCGCGCTCTTTGAACGTGGCGAGACCCAGATCCTGGGTGTTACCACTTTGAACATGCTCAAGATGGAACAACAACTCGATACTCTCGATCCAGAGACAACGAAGCGTTACATGCACAATTACAACTTCCCACCATATTCAACTGGTGAGACCGGCCGCGTAGGTACTCCTAAGCGTCGCGAAATTGGTCATGGTGCTCTTGCTGAGCGCGCGCTCCTTCCAGTACTTCCATCGCGTGCTGATTTCCCTTACGCGATTCGTCAAGTATCTGAAGCCCTTGGTTCTAACGGTTCCACTTCGATGGGTTCTGTTTGTGCCTCCACGATGGCTTTGCTCAATGCGGGCGTTCCGCTGCGTGCGGCTGTTGCCGGTATCGCAATGGGCCTCGTCTCTGACGTGGTCGATGGCAAGATTGAGTATGTGGCACTCACCGACATCCTCGGTGCCGAAGATGCCTTTGGTGATATGGACTTCAAGGTCGCCGGTACGAAGGACTTCATCACCGCATTGCAACTCGACACCAAGCTCGATGGCATTCCTGCCAGCGTCCTTGGCGGTGCGCTGCAACAAGCACGCGAAGCCCGTCTCGAAATTCTCGAGGTGATGGCAGAAGCTATCGATGCTCCCGATGAGATGAGCCTCTTTGCTCCTCGCATCATTTCCATCAAGATTCCAGTCGATCAAATTGGTGCGGTGATTGGGCCTAAGGGCAAGATCATTAACCAAATCCAAGATGAGACTGGCGCCGAAATTTCCATCGAAGACGACGGCACCATCTACATTGGTGCCACTGTTGGAAGCGCTGCAGAGGCTGCCCGTGCGCAGATCAATGCCATTGCAAACCCCACGATGCCTGAGGTTGGCGAACGCTACCTCGGTACCGTCGTGAAGCTTGCTACTTTTGGCGCTTTCGTTTCGCTCTTGCCAGGCAAGGATGGTCTGCTTCATATTTCGCAGATCAAGAAGATGCATGGCGGAAAGCGCATCGAGAACGTAGAGGATGTCATGAATGTCGGCGACAAGATTCAAGTAGAAATCGCTGAGATTGATCCCAAGGGCAAGCTCTCGCTCGTTCCAGTTCTCGAAGGCGAAGCGGCAGCAAACTAATTGCGGTACATAACGAAAGGACGGTGCGTGCGATGACTATTCGCCGCACCGTTCTTCCGTCTGGTCTCCGGATTGTCACTGAAGAAGTCCACACTGTGCGCTCAGCTGCTTATGGTGTCTGGGCAAACGTGGGGTCCCGTGATGAGAGCCAGTCTGTGGCAGGGGCCTCGCACTTCCTTGAGCATTTGCTCTTTAAGGGCACCGCAACTCGCTCCGCCCTGGATATTTCTTCAAGTATTGAAGCCGTTGGTGGGGAAACCAATGCATTCACCGGGAAAGAAAATACTTGCTTCTACGCTCGCACTCTTGATCAAGATTTACCGCTAGCTGTTGAAGTTATCTCCGACATGATCACGTCCTCTTTGGTAACAAAGGCAGATGTCGATTCTGAGCGTGGAGTTGTCCTCGAGGAAATCGCCATGCGAGATGATGATCCCGGAGATCTCATCCATGATGTATTTTCTGAAACCCTCTTCGGCGACAGCTCGATTGGCAAACCAATCTTGGGAACCACGGACTCCATTAAATCGATGAGTCGCGAAGCGGTCTATCGCTATTACAAGCGCAAGTATCGCCCGGAGAATCTAGTCGTTGCGGTTGCTGGCAACATTAAGCATGACAAAGTTGTAAAGATGGTGAGCAAAGCTTTTGCACGCGATGGTTTTAGTGATGAAGTCGCTCTGCCTGCCGATATTCGCACCGCTAAGCGCATTAAACCGGTAGGTGTAGGAGCTATTGACGTGGTCAATCGGCCCGGAGAACAAGCGCATATCATGTTGGGTGTCGAAGGTGTCTCGCGTAGCGATGATCGACGCTTTGCACTCGCAATGTTAAGCATCGCTCTCGGCGGCGGCATGTCATCGCGCCTCTTTCAAGAGATTCGCGAGAAGCGTGGTTTGGCATATTCTGTGTACGCATTCGGGCAACAATTTGCTGGATCGGGAATTTTTAGTATTTATGCAGGCACTCAACCTGCGCGCGCATACGATGTCATTTCAATTGCTCGTGAAGTGATAAACGATGTTGTGGAAAATGGGCTCACCGAAGACGAGGTTGCCAGAGCCAAGGGAGCGGCCCGCGGGGGATTGGTGCTGGGGTTGGAAGATACCGGATCTCGCATGTCACGCATTGGAAAATCCGAATTGATGTATGGCGATCAAAAGAGCGTTGATGAGCTCCTCGCGGAAATCGAAGCGGTGACCCCTGACCAAGTACACCAAGCGGCGCGTGATTTCCTCGGCAAGCAACTCTCACTTGCAGTTATCGGCCCCTTCCCCGGTCGCGCCCAAAGCAAGTTCGCACGGGTAATGGCATAATTCACCACATGATACGAGTCGGAGTTCTCGGCGCCAAAGGGCGAATGGGCTCAGAGGTAGTTCGCGCGGTCACAGATGCCGATGACATGGAAGTGGTGGCTGCACTCGATCTGGGAGATTCACTCGACGCTCTCACTTCTGCTCAAGCTGAGGTGGTAGTTGACTTCACCCACCCTGACGCGGTGATGGCAAACCTCAAATTTCTGATAGCACATGACATTCATGGCGTAGTGGGCACTACCGGATTTGATGACGCCCGCCTCTCTGAGTTGCGCACCTGGCTCGCCTCGTCGAAGAGTGGCGTCATTGTGGCTCCGAATTTTGGTTTGGGCGCAGTCCTCATGATGCGCTTTGCGGAAAGTGCTGCTCGCTTCTTTGAATCCGTAGAGATTGTCGAGTTGCATCATCCAAACAAGGCAGATGCACCGAGTGGAACGGCGACACATACTGCTCAGCGAATTGCAGTGGCGCGTAAAGAAGCTGGACTCGGCCCACAACCTGACGCCACATCAAGTGGTCTCGCTGGCGCGCGTGGGGCAGATGTTGATGGAGTGCCAGTTCATTCAGTTCGACTTCGTGGATTAGTAGCTCATCAAGAAGTCATCTTCGGTGATCCAGGGGAGATCTTTACGATTCGGCATGACTCACTTGATCGCAGTGGCTTTATGCCAGGCGTGGTGCTTGCTGTCAGAAATATCGGTACACATCCTGGCCTCACACTTGGTCTAGAGAGTTTTCTTCACCTCTAAATTCATTTGCTATGAAGTTCATAGTCGATGCAAGAGCGCTGATGTCACGGCGGCAGCAACTACGACTACTGGGAATGGTGCGCGAAGTAAGAGAACCACAATTGCTACTCCCACACCGGCCGCGCGCTCGTCGAACACCAATGTTTGTCCAACACCGAAAGTTTGTGCGATTACAAGGGCGCTGAGAAGCGCGACGGGCATGAGGTTTGCTATGCGTTGTACACGTGGGGAGGAGAGCCATGCTTCTGGCATTGCCATCCCGGCATACTTCAATAAGAAACAGCCCACACTCGATATGAGAACGGTTGCCCAAATCATTTTTTGTCAACCCCGTTCTTCCAGCCAGCGATTACGGCGGCAATGGCGCTACTGATTACTGGAACTCCCACGGGCGCATGCGGTAGCAAGATCAGGACGGTAATAGCTGCAGCCATACCGACTGCCCACGGTGTGCGACCTTTGAGGCGCGGCCAGAGCAAACCTAGGAATGCTGCAGGCACGGCCGCATCAAGCCCAAATTGCGCTGGGTCACCTAACGCGTCGGCACCTAATGCGCCGAGCAGGGTAAATGAGTTCCAGAAAACATACACACCCAACCCAGTTACCCAGAAGCCGTGACGCATAGCGGGAAGTCCGAGGTGCTCTTGTGAAATCGCTACTCCGGTTGACTCATCTATTGTTATTTGTGCTGCTGCGACGCGCTTCAGGCCGCGCACTTGCAAGATCGGAGCCATGCGTAATCCGTAGAGTGCATTTCGTGTCCCGAGCAGGAGCGCTCCGGTGATCGCAGTGACTGCGAGTGACCATGAAGTGATGACGCCCACGCCAACAACGGCAAATTGTGAAGCACCAGAGAAGAGCAGTGCCGACAAAGCAAGCGCTTGCCACGGGGAGAGACCACTACTACTTGCTGCCGCGCCAAAGGCCGTTCCGTAGAGCCCCACCGTGAACGCCAAACTCACGCCATCGCGAGTAATGCGACGGCGTTCGCTATCGGGTAATTCAACCTCTTGGTTCACGAACCGTCGCTCTCACTAGGTGAATCTCGAAGTGAGGTTACCCAGCGGTGCTGTATGAGCGTCAAATCTGGGCTCTCTAAAGTTCGCGTGCGATCGCTCTTCCCCCAGCCAGCACTCTCGAGAAAAGTATCAAGCGCGGTGAGATCGCTCCAGATTGATAGGCCAGTAACTTCGCTGGCCGAAGTGTCTGCGATGGCGTTGAGTAAGCGGGAACCGTGGCCTCGCCGAAGAAGATCTGGATCAATGAGTAATTCACTTACTTCGTCAACGCTCTCCGAAATCGGTACGAGGCAGGCAAACCCTACGACGACCCCGTTTGAGAGGGCGACAAGAACTCGATGGCGGATGGATGGAGGAGAGGTAATTGAGCTGCGCCATTGGGATTCCATGTCAGCCAGGGACGGCAGTGGCAGGGAGGGAAGGTTGCGGGCGGACCAGGCTCGATGAGAGATGGCGGCGATAGAAAAGGCGTCGGTGAGATGAGCCACTCGGACCTCTTCGTTCGCGCGTGTTAGCTCTGGCATGAGTGCCTTTCTCCGTTACTGTCCAAGGGTGGACAAGATCGTATTTCGCTCAGATGTGACCGTCGAATTGGTTAAGGCTAGCGCTAGTGATGCCGATGTCATTTGGGCCGCCCGAGTCTCGACCGCCGGGGAGCAATCTCTCGAAGATGTCGGCTCGGATCCGGAGAAGGCAAAAGGTCTCATTAATTATCTAGCGCGTGAGCGTCACGGCTCACCCTTTGAGCACACTTCAATGACTTTCTTCATCTCCGCGCCGATCTTTGTCTTCAGAGAATTTATGCGCCACAGAATTGCCTCCTATAACGAGGAGAGTGGGCGCTATCGCGAATTGAAGCCAGTTTTTTACATTCCTGGTCCTGAGAGAAAACTCATCCAGGTGGGTAAGACCGGAGCCTACGAATTCATTGATGGAACTGATGAGCAATATGAAACTTCGGTAAGTGCGATGAAACGTTCTTATGTGGTCTCCTATGAGGCCTACCAGGAGATGCTAGAAGTGGGTATTGCTCGAGAAGTAGCTCGCACGGTCCTTCCAGTGGGGCTTTACTCCAGCATGTATGTCTCTATGAATGCCCGAGCCTTGATGAACTTCCTCTCGCTACGCACAAAATCGGAAGGCTCACACTTCCCTTCTTACCCTCAGAGGGAGATCGAAATGGTCGCTGAGAAGATGGAAGTGGTCTGGGCTGGGCTCATGCCTTTGACCCACGGAGCCTTTAATGCTGGCGGGCGAGTCTGTCCCTAGCGGGAGAGACCGGTATCGTTGCCTCATGAGTGATATCACCCCTCCCTTTGGGCGTCTGCTGACTGCCATGGTCACCCCGTTTAAGTCAACGGGTGAGATTGATTTTGCAGCGGTGGAAAAGATGGCCCATCACCTTGTGGATTCTGGTCACGATGGCATCGTGGTCAATGGGACCACTGGCGAAGCGCCCACTACGACAGATGATGAGAAAGATGAAATCATCAAACTCGTTGTGCGTGCTGTGGGCGATAAGGCCACCATTATTTCGGGTGCCGGAAATAATGAAACTGCGCACTCTGTGGAACTTGCCAAACGCCACGCTAAGGCAGGAGCACATGCGCTCATGGTGGTGACGCCCTATTACAACAAGCCGCCGCAGGCAGGCATCGAAGCCCACTTTAAAACGATTGCGGATGCCACTGATCTCAACATATTGATGTATGACATTCCCGCTCGTACGGGAGTTGCCATTGAAACCGACACCATCTGTCGTTTGGCCGAGCATCCCAAGATGGTGGCACTCAAAGATGCCAAGGGTGATCTGGGTGCTACCTCATGGGTGATTAAGCGCTCGGGCATTCCGGTGTATTGCGGTGACGACATGAATAACCTGCCATTGCTCTCCATCGGTGCGGTGGGATTTGTGAGTGTCTGTGGTCATGTCATTGGTCGCCCACTAAAAGAGATGTTAAATGCCTGGTTTTCTGGTGATCGAGTGCGCGCAACAGAGATTCATCACTCTTTGCTCCCGATCTATACCGGAACTTTTCGCACGCAGGGTGCGATTCTTACCAAAGCCTCACTCAACTTGCTCGGACTGCCTGGCGGGCATACGCGCCTTCCACTTGTAGACGCTACTCCGGAGCAAATTGCACAACTCAAGCTCGATCTTGTCGCTGGTGGTATCACTCTTCCCTCATGAGCCATTCGCATCCGGAACTCTCTGAACCATCAGCCCTAGAAAAGGGCACGACCCGAATTGTCGCCCTCGGCGGGCTGGGCGATGTCGGCCGCAACATGACGGTCTTTGAACATGACGGAAAAATCCTGATCGTTGATGCGGGAGTGCTCTTTCCCGAGGAAAATCAACCGGGCGTCGATTTGATCTTGCCTGATTTTTCGTATCTGCGCGAGCGTTGGGGGGATGTCTTAGCGATTGTTCTTACACATGCACATGAAGACCACATCGGCGCGGTTCCTTTCATCTTGCGCGAAGCGGGCGAGATTCCACTTGTGGGATCTCGACTGACTCTTGCATTTCTTGAAGAGAAACTAAAGGAACACCGCATTCGCCCTCGATCCCTTGAAGTGAAAGAGGGGCAGGTCGAACAATTCGGACCGTTCAATCTCGAATTCATTGCGGTGAATCACTCGATTCCTGATGCGCTTGCGATCGCAATCACCACTTCCGCCGGTCGAATTTTACACACCGGTGATTTCAAAATGGATCAACTTCCACTCGACGGTCGCCTCACCGATCTTGCCACTTTCGCTCGACTTGGCAGTGAAGGCGTGGATCTCTTCATGGTTGACTCCACCAATGCCGAAGTGCCCGGATTCACTACAAGCGAGCGAGAAATTTTGCCAGTGCTCGATCGGGTTTTTTCTAAAACCGAGCGTCGAGTAGTCGTTGCATCGTTTGCCTCTCATGTGCACCGCGTTCAGCAAGTGATTGATACAGCCGCGGCGCACTCTAGAAAGGTTGCGTTAGTCGGCCGTTCGATGGTTCGCAATATGCGTGTGGCTCATGAGCTTGGATATTTAACTATCCCCGATGGCGTTCTTATTGACGCGAAGCAGATGGAGAATTTCAAGGATAACGAGTTGGTACTCATCTGTACGGGTTCACAAGGTGAGCCGATGGCGGCACTTTCGCGAATGGCGAGTGGAGATCACCAAATTCGCGTAGGGGAGGGCGACACGGTCATCCTGGCTTCTTCTCTCATTCCTGGGAATGAGAATTCTGTTTATCGTGTCATCAACGGCTTAATGAGATTTGGCGCAAAAGTAGTTCATAAGAGCAATGCGATGGTGCACGTATCTGGCCACGCAAGCGCTGGCGAATTGCTTTACTGTTACAACTTAGTAAAGCCAAAGAATGTAATGCCGATTCATGGTGAGTGGCGCCACTTGCGAGCCAACGCTGATCTCGCTCGACTTACTGGCATTGCAGATGAAAATATCGTCACCGTCGATGACGGGGTGGTGGTCGATCTCCGAGACGGCCGAGTCAATATTGCTGGGGTAATTACGGTCGGGTATATCTATGTTGATGGGCAGAGCGTCGGTGACATCACTGAAGCATCGCTTAAGGACCGTCGAGTACTTGGGGAAGAAGGGTTCATCTCCATAGTTGTTGCAGTGGATTCCACCACTGGAAAGATCGTCTCTGGTCCAGATATTCATGCGCGTGGCTTTGCCGAAACTGAAGATGTCTTTGATGAGGTCAAGATCAAGATTGTGGAAGCACTTCGCAATGCAGCCAGTGATGGTGTGGGTGGTTCGCATCAATTGGCACAGATTGTGCGCCGGACGGTGGGTCAATGGGTCAACACCACTCATCGCCGACGCCCGATGATCCTGCCGATCGTGGTTGAGGTCTAGCCCGGCGCGCCTGCCCGTCCGATTCGCCCCATTCTCGTACTGTATTTGCGTGGCAGCTAAAGCCAAGAAAATTGCACCCCCTAAGCCTGGAAAAGGTCGAGGGTTTTTTGGCGTGCTTGTGCGTGTTTGGCGAACCATCGCTCGCGGATTAGGCGGTGGCGTCCGCTTTCTCAGCCGAGAGGCCCGCGACTTAGATCCCAGTCATCGTCGAGATGGCCTCGGATTGGGACTCATCGTGCTGGCGATCTTGGTGGCTGCGGGGGTTTGGTGGCATGTTCCGAATTTCTTCGGTGCATTCATGGATGGTGCCGCCCATGACCTTGTTGGCCGCCTCGCCATCTCGATACCGCTAGTACTCATCCTGCTGGCGATCCGCATTCTGCGTAAGCCGCAAGAAGGCGCTGCTACCGGACGTATTGCTATCGGGGTGATTATTTTTACTTTTGGAGTCTCCGGACTCGTTCATGTAGTTACAGATAATCCTGGACTCTCTGGCGCGCGCAATTCTGGTGGTTGGGTGGGTTATCTCCTCGCCGCTCCACTCTCCGCGTTAGTGACGAAGTATCTGGCCTTCCCGGTCTTACTACTTGTCATTATCTTTGGGCTCTTGATTGTCACAGCAACTCCGCTGCATGCAGTACCCGAGAAATTCCGAACCCTTATTTCACCACTCTCTACCCGCCTGGCTGACAGACGCGAAGCTCGTGAACTTCAGGAAGAGTTTGAAATCTCCGAAAGTGAACCTTTTGAGTCTCCCATTCTTCGCGAAGCAGAAGAGATTCAAGAAGACATTGAAGAAGAGTTTGAAGAGGAACTGGCGCAGGATGAATTAGTTGAACAGGTATTGGAAGCACTTGCTGAGCCGATTCGAGTAGCACCACCGGAGCAAGTGGCATCTTTCGAAGGTACCAAACCTGCAGACGCGCCAACTCAGATGGAATTTACTGAAGGCGCCGAGTACGTGTTGCCTCCATTAGATATTTTGAAAGCGGGTGCGCCCAGCAAAGCGAAAAGCGCGGCCAACGACAAGATCGTGGAATCACTCACCCAAGTATTTGAAGAGTTTCAAATCGATGCAAAAGTTACTGGTTTTTTGCGCGGCCCCACAGTCACTAGATATGAAGTTGAGCTAGGTGCCGCAGTTAAAGTTGAAAGGATTACAGCGCTTTCAAAGAATATCTCCTATGCGGTCGCTAGTAGCGATGTTCGTATCCTGAGTCCCATCCCGGGTAAGTCTGCTGTGGGAATTGAGATTCCTAATACGGATCGAGAGACCGTGTTACTCGGTGACGTACTCCGTTCAACGGTTGCTGGAAATGATCACCATCCCATGGTGGTTTCGCTTGGAAAAGATGTTGAAGGTGGCTTTGTCTGTGCCAATCTCACCAAGATGCCCCACCTCTTGGTTGCAGGTGCTACTGGAGCAGGCAAATCAAGTTGGATAAATGCGCTCGTCACATCAGTGATGATGCGCGCCACTCCAAACGATGTGCGCATGATCTTGATTGATCCCAAACGCGTAGAGCTCAACGCCTATCAAGGCATTCCGCACTTGATCACTCCCATTTTGACCAACCCCAAGAAAGCTGCTGAAGCGCTGCAATGGGTAGTGCGCGAAATGGATGCACGGTACGACGATCTTTCCAACTTTGGTTTCCGCCATATTGATGATTTCAACAAAGCGGTACGCAGTGGAAAACTCACTCCGCCACTTGGTTCAGATCGCAAGCTTCGTCCCTACCCCTATTTGCTTGTGATTGTCGATGAGCTGGCAGATCTTATGATGGTGGCTCCGCGAGACGTTGAAGAATCAATTGTGCGTATTACTCAGTTAGCGCGCGCGGCGGGTATCCACTTAGTCCTTGCTACGCAGCGACCTAGCGTCGACGTGGTCACTGGCCTTATTAAAGCTAACGTGCCTTCACGACTCTCCTTTGCAACTTCGTCGCTTGCCGACTCGCGAGTTATTCTCGATCAACCTGGAGCAGAGAAACTTGTCGGACAAGGCGACGGGCTTTTCTTACCCATGGGAGCTAGTAAAGCGATGCGTATACAAGGAGCGTATGTCTCAGAGCGCGAGATTGAAGCTGTTGTAAAGCATGTCAAAGCGCAACACGAACCCATCTATCGCGAGGATGTTTTCAGCGTCGGTGTTCAGCGCAAAGAAGTCGATGATGACATTGGTGATGATCTTGATCTGCTCATGCAAGCAATCGAACTAGTGGTCTCTACTCAATTTGGTTCAACTTCGATGCTCCAAAGGAAGTTACGAGTGGGCTTCGCTAAGGCCGGCAGATTGATGGATCTCATGGAAAGCCGCGGAATCGTTGGCCCCTCTGAAGGTTCTAAAGCGCGCGATGTCCTGATAAAGGCGGACGATCTCCCAGGGGTGCTTGCAAGTCTTTAATTGAATTTCATACGGGGTGAGGCGTGAGTTCTCGTTAAATTCGTTTAATGGTTAGCCATTCACGTCATCGTTGCGTATCCTTAGAGGCATAGTTCCGTAGGGGTATCCCCACCTCGAGGAGGATTTATGACCGTTGGCGCTCAAATCACGCAGGCGCGTATCGCCGCGGGCTTGAGCGTCGCCGAGGTCGCCGCCAAAGTACGTTTGCGTAATTCAGTGTTGGTGGCCATCGAATCAGATAATTTTGACCCTTGTGGTGGCGAGGTCTATGCGCGCGGCCACGTACGTTCGATAGCCACCGCATTAGATATGGATGTCAACGAGCTCATGGTTGCATTCGGTCTCCAAGTAAAACCTGCACCGAGCGCGCTCAACCAAATGGCATCCATGTTGCAGCCAGTGAAGCGCACGCTCCCGTGGGCACCAATCATGGCATCTGCTGCGGTGGTAATTGCCGGAGTAATAGGTTTCTCACTCTTTGTGGGGGGCGAGAATCGTGTTGATCCTCCGCTTGCATCGGCAGTAACCACGAATACTCCGCAAAATGATCCATCTATGGCGTCTAACACTCCTAGTGCGAGTGAAGCTACGGCGCTACTGACCGATGATGTCACCGTCGTCATCTCTGCAGTTTCTGGCTCCTCCTGGATCGCCATTACGAGTAATTCTGGAGTGCAACTCTTTGCTGGCATTCTTCAAAAGGGAGTTACCAAGGAATTTCAGGATCCGCAGAACCTCCGTGTAGTCATCGGCAATGCCGGAGCAGTCACACTCTCTGTCAACGGCAAGAAACTTGGCACACCTGGTGGCAGCCGTGAAGTGCTCCAATTTGATTTCGGCATCGGAGACCCTACACAAGGCTGATCCCGCTAAAGCTGCCTGAGTGGCCAGAGTTCACGGGTCCACCAACTAGGCTGGTGTTCATGAAAAAGGTCGCACTGGTCACCATGGGGTGCGCCCGGAATGAAGTGGATTCCGAGGAGTTAGCCGCCCGCCTGGAAAGCGATGGCTGGCTGTTAGTTGACGATGCCGCCGAAGCTGATATCGCAGTTGTGAATACGTGCGGCTTCGTGGAGAGCGCCAAGAAGGACTCTATTGATGCCATTTTGGAAGCTGCCTCGCACAAAGATGGTAAGCGCACTCGACGAGTGGTGGCCGTAGGGTGTCTGGCAGAAAGGTATGGCAAGGAACTCGCGCAATCTCTTCCCGAGGCCGATGCAGTTCTTGGTTTCGATGATTACGAAGATATTTCAGCGCGACTCGCACACATCCTCGAAGGTGGGATTATCGAGACTCATACTCCTCGAGACAGGCGCAACTTGCTCCCCATCGCGCCAAGTGAACGATCAGATGCACTCATCAAAATCCCGGGGCACGGCGAGCGCGTTGAAGATCTGACTGTTGCAGGAAGCGCCCCAGCGAGGCGCATGCTTCGCCGTCGGCTCGGTAACGAACCTGTTGCCTCAATCAAGATTGCTTCGGGGTGTGATCGAAGATGCTCCTTCTGCGCCATTCCTGCCTTTCGTGGCTCTTTCATCTCTCGCAGGCCGACTGACATTATTGATGAGGCTCGATGGCTCGCAGAGCAAGGCGTTAAAGAAATAGTTTTGGTGAGCGAGAACTCAACTTCCTACGGTAAAGATCTTGGGGATATTCGTTTACTCGAATCACTTCTGCCCGCGTTAGCGCTCGTGGATGGTGTTGATCGAATTCGTGTTGCCTACTTGCAGCCAGCCGAGGTGCGCCCAACATTATTAGATGTCATGGCGAGCACTACTGGTATTGCTCCGTATTTTGATCTCTCCTTCCAGCACGCGAGTGGTGAAGTACTTCGCAATATGAAGCGTTTTGGAGATAGTGAAAAGTTCCTCTCGCTTCTTTCACAAATCAGAGAGCGTGCTCCACTTGCCGGAGTGCGTTCCAATTTCATCGTCGGATTTCCAGGCGAGACCGAAGACGACTTTGAAACTCTGCTCCAATTCTTAGAGGCAGCCAGGCTTGATGCCGTAGGCGTCTTTGGA
>CAFBQF010000008.1_pt1 | contig 25735 bp, 25 predicted proteins | sample 7269931 | NCBI WGS metagenome assembly CAFBQF01 (sample SAMEA6814175, study PRJEB35770) | freshwater metagenome | biome: Freshwater; feature: Freshwater reservoir; material: water | place: Czech Republic | collected 2016-11-09 | depth 30m m
ATGGCCACTGTTCGACACCAAAAGGCATCAACGTGGGCGGCGCCACGAGGGTAACCTCGGCGCCCAAAGTGGCTAGCAGGAGAACGTTGCTTCGAGCCACACGCGAATGAAGAACATCGCCCACAATCGTCACGCGCACGCCGGCAAGGTCACCTTTGCTATCGCGCAAATGGCGCCTCATTGTGAAGGCATCAAGTAAGGCTTGAGATGGGTGCTCATGAGTTCCATCACCCGCATTAATAACCGAACCAGCGATCCACCCGGACGCTGCCAGTTGGTGTGCCGCGCCAGAGGCTGAGTGACGCACAATAACTGCGTCCGCACCCATCGCCTGCAGGGTGAGCGCTGTGTCTTTGAGGCTCTCCCCTTTGCTCACACTCGAACCTTTGGCGGTGAAGTTAATAACGTCGGCCGAAAGTCGTTTTGCAGCAGCCTCAAAAGAGATACGCGTGCGAGTGGAATCTTCATAAAAAAGGTTCACGATGGTACGTCCTCGAAGAGTGGGCAACTTCTTTACAGGTCCATCGACCAATTTGGCGAGCTCTTCTGCTGTATCAAGAATCAGAACTGCATCTTCATAACTGAGATCCGAGGCCGAAAGTAAGTGACGCTTCATTCGCCACCGCTTGCGGGAGTTCCTGAAATGCTTACTGAGTCGGTGCCATCCGTCTCTGTAATCGACACTCGGACATGCTCCTTGAGGGATGTCGGCAAGTTCTTACCGACATAATCTGCTCTGATCGGCAATTCTCGATGTCCGCGATCAACTAGCACAGCTAGTTGCACTTGGGAGGGTCGGCCTAACTCCCCCATTGCGTCGAGTGCTGCACGAATGGTTCTCCCTGAGAAGAGCACATCATCGACCAGCACAACTTTTTTCCCATCAATACCACTTGTGGGAATGACGGTGGGGAGCAGTGCACGGGCAGGTCGTGAACGCAGGTCGTCGCGATGCAAAGTTACATCGATTGTGCCTACTGGAATCATTACGCCTTCGATATCGGCGATAGTTTTTGCTAGACGTTGGGCAATATGAGCCCCCCGAGTAGGAATGCCAAGAAGAACTAGATCTCGCACTCCTTTGTTCTTCTCAAGAATTTCATGCGCGATGCGCGAGAGGGCGCGATTGATATCCCCAGAGTCTAAAACCTCACGTTGGGCAGCATCCATCGTTCTACCTCCTTCTCCGCCTCACAGGACGGCTCGTTAAAGGATGTGATCACAACCTATCCGAGAGTGCTTGCGCACTCGCATAGCCCTGCGCGTCGCGGCGTGTCGAGTCCACACCCCAAAAAGATCCTCTTGCCCTTGTGCCCCTTACCTCTCATAAGATCCACCCTCCCCCTATGAATCCGCATCCCCCGGCTATGAGAGGAACTCATGGAAGAAAAGGAAGTCCTCACCCCCGCCCAAGAGTTGGGAGTTCGCCTCCGAGAAGTACGCAAACAACAGAAGATGAGCCTCAATCAACTCGAGGAGCGGAGCAAAGGGCGATGGAAGAGCGTGGTAGTCGGCTCCTATGAGCGCGGCGACCGGGCCATCACAGCCGTCAATCTTGAGCGGCTAGCCGCATTTTATGGCGTCCCAGTATCGGAGTTCTTCCCAGACCCCACACCCGCAAAGCCGATCACAGTACCGGTGCGTCCACTCCTGGATTTAACAGCCCTACGTTCCTCAACGGCGTCCACCGTCTCCCCACTTAAGCGCTTTGCTCTAGGTATTGAGCGTGCTCGAGGTGATTGGAACGGCCAAGTACTCTCAGTGAGGCGGTCAGACATCTCATTACTCAGCATGCTGGCATCTATGTCACCTAAGGATTACATCTCAGCGTGCGTCTCAATCGGCATCATGCACACTCCGAAGAGCGACCATTAAAATTTCGCTTAGTCACTCGCCGTTCAAAGAAGAAGCGATGGGTGCGACTCGACCAAGTAAGCCATTGATATACCCAGGGGAATCATCCGTAGAGAGCGCTTTCGCTAGTTCGACTGCTTCATCAATTGCCACAGCCGTATCAATTTCGGATTGAAAGAGAATTTCAAAGAGAGCGATTCGAAGGATATTTCTATCCACCGCCGGCATACGCCCAATCTCCCAGCCTTGCGCGTAGGTTTCAATCACTTCATCAATGCGTGACCGATTAGCTAAAACGCCTTCTACTAGAACGCTGGCATACTCCCCCACTGGTGGATCGGCCTGTTCTTTGCGCGATGCCAGGATTGCTAATGCGTCGCCGCTTCGAATGTCGGATTCATAAAGCACATCAAGAGCACGCTTGCGGGCTTTACTTCGAGCTGCCACTTAGTTTGCGCGACCGAGGTATGAACCGTCGCGTGTGTCTACGCGGATCTTTTCGCCATTGTTGATAAAAAGTGGTACTTGAACTTCAACACCAGTTTCGACGGTGGCAGGTTTGGTACCGCCCGACGAGCGATCTCCTTGTAGGCCTGGCTCAGTATAAGTAATAGTGAGCTCTGCAGAAGCTGGCAATTCAACGTACAGCGGATTGCCTTCATGGAGCGCAACCACTGCGTCAGTGTTCTCTAGCATGTACTTAGTTGCATCTCCGACGGTGGCATCTGCGATCGTGATTTGATCGAAATTACCTTTATCCATGAATACATATCCGTCACCATCGTGATACAGGTAAGTCATGTCACGCTTTTCGACAATAGCAACTTCCACCTTGACACCAGCATTGAAAGTTTTATCTACAACTTTCCCCGAAAGGACATGCTTGAGCTTGGTGCGGACGAAAGCCGGACCCTTACCTGGTTTCACATGCTGAAAGTCAACGACATTCCATAGTTGACCTTCAAGATCGAGGGTCATGCCGTTCTTAAGTTCGTTTGTCGAGGCCACTTTGACTCCTGTATTCACCGGGCCACTCGGCCACGCCGGACGATTCTACCGTACGAGAAGATCAGACATTGCCTTCAGGGCTAACCGGTAAGAGTTCATACCAAAGCCCGCGATAACCCCATGTGCAACTGCGGAGATGACCGATACGTGACGGAATTCCTCGCGAGTATGAGGATTAGAGATATGGACCTCGATCAACGGGGCGGTAAGCATGGCAGCAGCATCACGAATCGCAATTGAATAGTGGGTAAAGGCCGCAGGATTGAAAATGACTGGTAATTGGGCGTCAGCACACTCATGAAGCCACTTAATGATCTCGGCCTCATCGTCGCTCTGCCTTACTTCTACTGCCAATCCGAGCTCCGCACCACTCACTTCGCAAATCTGCGTCAATTCTGCATAGGTCGTGGAACCGTAGACCTCTGGCTCTCTAGTTCCTAAGCGCCCAAGGTTAGGGCCATTGATGATCAAAACCTTCATGGTTGAAGCCTCTCATAGGCCTGCTTGAGAACCTCTTCATTTGGACCTTCCAGGCGTCGCGTACTCCCCAGCGCATCTAACACCACGAAGCGAAGCATTCCACCCCTGCTCTTCTTATCTATCGACATAGAGGCTCGCAGCGCTTCCCATGGACCGCTGTAAGTAAGAGGAAGTCCGAGGCTACCTAAAAGAGTGCGATGCAGTTCCACATCTGCAGAAGTGATAAATCCTGAGATCTGAGCAAGCTCAGCAGCGAAGACCATACCGATAGAAACCGCATCTCCATGGCGCATCGAATAGCGTTCCTGCTTTTCAATCGCGTGGCCAAGTGTGTGTCCGTAGTTCAAGGTCTCCCGCAATCCTGACTCCTTAAAATCTTGCGAGACCACGTCCGCCTTCACTTGCACAGCGCGACAGATGAGTTCTTCCAGTAGGGCAGCGTCCGTCAAAGTTCCAGAGCCAGCAGCAGCTACTAACTCTAGAATCTTCCGGTCCGAGATAAACCCACACTTGATTACCTCAGCTAACCCTGCAGATATATCGGCAGCGGGAAGCGAGGAGAGAAATCTTGGCGAGATAAAGACCGCTGTGGGTGAATAGAAAGCACCCACCAAGTTTTTCCCGGCGGTCGTATTGATACCAGTCTTCCCACCCACCGCGGCATCCACCATGCCCGCAAGTGACGTGGGTACAGCACACCAATCAATCCCTCGCAACCAAGACGACGCCAGAAAGCCGGCGAGATCTGTAGTCGCCCCGCCACCAATACCCACGATGCGATCGTTTCGAGTAAAACCAGCAACTCCAAGTTGATTCCAGGCAGACTCCAAAACAGCTACGTTTTTTTGCGCTTCCCCGTCAGGGGTGAGGATAAGAGTGGTGTTCGCGTGGGCAGATAGTCGCGCCACAAAGTTTTGAAGTGCTCCGCTTGCCAAAATCTCTGGTACTACTAATGCCACACGCCCCTCGGGCACAAAAGAGGAAACTAACGCATCGAAAATCTCATTTTCGATAATGACTTGATACGAACGATCTGCGGCCGCTACGTCGATAATCACGCGGTTGCCCCTAATCGCTCCGCTAAGGCATCCGCGATGATGTTTGCAGAAATCTCACTAGTGTCGATCTGGATAGTGGCTAACTCCTCATATATTGAGCGCCTTGCATCCATCAGGACTTGCCATTGGGCTCGAGGATTGCCAAGTAACAGAGGCCTGTCGCGATTGAAACCCACTCGCGGAGCAGCTCCCGCGAGACTTACTGCAAGGTAAACGGTTGTTCCACCCTGAGCGTTAAAGAGCTTAATAGCGGCACATACATCAGGATCGAGAATGGAACCACCACCCAATGCGAGCACACCTTCGCAATTCATCAGAGAGTCAAGCACCACACGACGTTCTATCACCCTGAAGGCCGGTTCTCCGTTGTCGACGAAGATATCAGAGATGGATTTTTCCGCATCAAGCTCAATGAGTTCATCCGTATCGGAAAATATTTGATCGGTGCGGTGGGCTACCAACCTACCGACAGTTGATTTACCTGAGCCCGGCGGACCAATGAGAAGTACGCGTGGAGCCATTAGTAACCTGGGATGCTGTCGAGGTAAGCGCGAATGTTTCTTCGAGTTTCGATAACTGAGTCCCCACCAAACTTTTCAATGATGCTGTCAGCGAGCACTAGGGAAACCATCGCCTCTGCCACCACTCCGGCTGCTGGCACTGCACACACATCTGATCGCTGATTAATCGCCTTGGCTGCCTCACCCGTGGAAACGTCTACGGTGTCCAGAGCCTTCGGGACGGTGCTTATCGGTTTCATGGCCGCACGGACTCGCAAGACTTCACCGGTGGACATTCCACCTTCAGTACCACCTGCGCGACCTGAACGACGAACGAATCTGCCGCTCGAACTGGGATCAATTTCGTCATGTGCCACCGAACCACGGCGCGTAGCAGTACGGAATCCATCCCCCACCTCTACCCCTTTGATCGCCTGTATACCCATGAGCGCCGCCGCGAGACGCCCGTCGAGGCGACGATCCCAATGAACATGTGACCCCAAACCAGGAGGCAATCCATAGGCAAGAACTTCAACAACGCCGCCCAGGGTGTCGCCATCTTTGTGTGCATCCGCAATCTCTGCTTGCATCGCTGCGCTGCCGACCTTGTCAAAGACGCGAACTGGATCGGCATCGACGTTTGTTGAATCAGAAGGTTGCGGAATCGGCGCATCATCTGCGACAGCTGCGGCACCAATCGAAATCACGTGACTTAAAATCTCGATACCGGCGACTTGTAAGAGGAAAGCGCGAGCGACGCTGCCAAGTGCGACTCGGGCTGCAGTCTCCCGCGCACTTGCCCGCTCCAATACCGGCCTGGCGTCGTCAAATCCGTACTTCTGCATTCCCACTAAATCCGCATGGCCGGGTCTGGGTCGAGTGAGCGGCGCATTTCGGCCTAAGCCTTCAAGGATCTCAGGGGCCACTGGGTCAGCCGACATCACTTCACTCCACTTAGGCCACTCACTATTGGCTACTTCAATGGCGATCGGGCCACCTTGAGTTAACCCGTGGCGCACGCCCCCTTGGATAGTCACCTTGTCTGCTTCAAAACTCTGTCGAGCCCCTCGTCCCACTCCCAGGCGCCGGCGGGCCAGGTCTCCATCAATGACTGCGGTGGTGACCTCAACTCCTGCGGGCATGCCTTCCAAAATCGCGACCAGGGCAGGTCCGTGGGATTCTCCAGCAGTAAGCCATCTCAACATGGATACATTCTGACAGAGCCGGCTAGCGCTTCGCTCCGATTTACCCCATTTAGCCCTGGTAGAAGAGCGTGACGAGAGTGGAAACGGCTAGAAACGGTGCGAAGGGCACCGACTTGGAGAGGCGATATCGCCTCACGAGTGAGAAAGCCCCACCCAGAGAAGCCGCCAAAGAGAGCATGAACAGGAACGCCATCGGTGATCGTAGGAGAAGCGCCAACGGAAAGAGCAGCTTGAAGTCCCCACCACCCATGCCCAGAGCAAGGGCGAGCACTCCCCAAAGGAGGGCAATGAGAAGAGCGAACCAAAGAGCCTTTGTAGCGAAATCACGGCTCACAACTGTAAATACCACTTCCCACAAAAAGAAAAACAGAGTCACTCGATGAGGTATGCGCATAGTCCTGATGTCCCAGAAAGAGAGCCCGATGAGAAAGATGAGCGCGCCAGATACTTCAATGATTCTTTGATGCATGCTCGCAGGGTAGTGATTTGGAAACCGACGTAAATTACTTTTCCACAGCTTCGAATAGATGTGCTTCCATCTCCTGTTGGTCAAAATCTAAGTGAGTCATGAGACGAATCTGCTCCACCGCTTGATACACCAGTAAAGTCTTTCCGCTCAGAACTTCGCACCCTCGTTCAGAAAGTGATTGGGCGAGTGGCGTGGGCCAGTTTCCGTAGAGTGCATCAATAAACATCTCGGTCCTCACGCCAATTGACTCATCTTCTATTACCCCGACGAGATCGTCACTCGCACCATCGGGTGTCGTCGAAATGAGAAGAGGATCAAGCAATGAATCTGCCCTCTCCTCCCAATCCCTAATGATGAGGCGATTTGAATTCCCGCCAAACGCTTTCTCGATAGATGCGATTCGATGTGCACTTCTTAAGTAAACGCTTACCTGCGCGTCGTAAGGTTCAAGGGCAGCCAATGCTGCTCTTGCTGTAGCTCCACCGCCCAGGATGGAAACATTTCCTAGCCGAGTTTGCATCCTGAAGATCTGTGCGAAACCAAGAACATCTGTATTGAATGCTCGCCATTTCCCGCCCTCACGAACAAGCGTATTAGCCCCACCTACGCGTCGAGCAAGCAGATCCACATCATCGGCTAGATCCAGCCCCTCCTCTTTCAATGGCATGGTGAGTGAGAGTCCGGCCCACGTATTGTCCAACTTCGAAACAAAATCCGAGAGCTCCGCTCTTGCTATCTCATGCCGCTCATAACTCCAGTCGAGACCAAGGAATGCATATCCCGCGAGGTGCAACTGAGGAGACTTCGAGTGGGCGATTGGTGATCCAAGCACAGCGCACTTCATGCCCCCACCTTAAAGGCCCCCGCGGCATAATTCTTATCGTATTCACTCTTCCAACGGTAGAACTCATTTTCGGATGCTGTGAATCGGGTATCACCTGGCTTCACCGTAATAAAAAAGATCCAAGGACCATCAGCTGGAGAGAGAGCGGCATTAATCGCCTTACTCCCCGGATTGCCAATAGGGCCGGGAGGCAATCCGTTCTGCTTGTAAGTATTAAAGGGAGAGTTCACGGCGAGATCCTTATTCGTGACTCTGATCCTGCCTTGTTCTTTAAGCGCATAAAGAACCGTTGTGTCTAACTGCAGGCGCATGCCGTCAGCTATGCGATTGTAAATTACGCGCGACACCTTGGAGAAGTCTGGTTCATCTGCCTCAGCCTGGATTAACGAGGCGATCGTTAACACTTGCAAAGTTGTGAGACCGGCCGCCTTCGCCCGCTCTTCGACTTGGAGTTCGTTTAATGCGCGCTTGGTCGTTTGAATCATCTCTGCGATCGCTGAATGAGCAGATGCGTCTCGCGGAAACGCATATGTTGCTGGAAAGAGTGCGCCTTCCACACTCCCCCAAGGAGTCTTCGCATCTTCGATGGCGGCTAAAAGTTCATTTTCGTCAAAGCCTTGACCGACCATAATCTTTAAGACATTGGAGATACGAGCCCCTTCCGGAATACGCACCACACCAACTAATCGGGAAGGATCCAATAACTCTTCTAGAACCAACTTCGAAACTTGGTGTGCATGAATTCTTCTTGTTCCAGGTTGCAATGAGAGTGAACGCTTATCCGCCGCAGCTACGTTGAAGAATGATTCCCACGTCTTCACGATCCCAGCTTTAGCCAGTGCGCGAGCAATATCGCTTCCCGACTCACCTGGTGAAATAGTGAAATCGACTTCGGCGGTAGAAGTATTAGCCGGGAAGTCGAGTTCAGGAGGGCGAGAAGAAAAATAGGCGATTGCTCCTATAGTCAACGCACCCACGAGGATGACGAGCAGTAATCTCGTTTTCAAGTGAGTACCTCACCTGGGAGCCGACCGTTCTTCTCTGAGTCAAGAGCGCCTTGCAAGATGATGACCGCCGTCGCCTGGTCAATAATCAACTTTGATGTCTTGGAAGTACGACCACTTTGGCGCAATTGCGCGGCAGCAGAGACCGTCGTGCTTCTTTCATCAACAAAGCGAATCGGTACACCACAGGTGCGCAAATCTTCCGCGAATGCCCGCACCAGGTCAGCTGATGTGCCTTCCGAACCATTGAGATGCTTGGGGAGACCTAGAACAATCTCAATGATCTCTTCAACCTCCACAATTCGGGACAACTCTTTGATGGCTACCTCGAGTTGAAGCGTTTCATACGGCGTTGCTAGCACACCATGTGGGTCGGAGATGGCAACGCCCACGCGCACACTTCCGTAATCCAGGCCTAGACGACGTCCGAAGCGCATTACTTAAGTGCTTGCACCGAAGAAGTCACGGTTGCTAATGCATCAGCAATCTTGGTGACATCGACACCGCCACCTTGTGCGAGATCATCCTTGCCACCACCACCGCCGCCGAGAACGCTGGCCGCAGACTTTGCCAACTCGCCTGCCTTAGCGCCCCGAGAACGTGCTCCCTCATCAGTTGCCACAATCATAAATGGCTTTGAATCCGCGTCGCCGGCAATAGCAACGACGGCATTCTTTCCCTTGAGTCGTTCTTTCAGATCAAGAACGAGTTTTCGCACATCATCCGGGCCAGCGCCGCTAGGGGCGCGATGGGCAATTAATGTGACTTCGCCAAATGACTTGGCGCCTTCGAGGATGGCCGCAGCACCTTCTAATAGCTGCGCAGCACGCACCGCTGAGAGGTCTTTTTCCGCGTCGCGTAAACGGGTGATGAGATTATTGATCCGCTCAGGAAGCTCATCAGTTCGTGCGCCCTTAATAATCTCAGTTAACGAATTAAGTAAAGTGTACTCGCGAGCCAAGAAAGAGTAGGCATCGCGACCAACCAAAGCCTCCACGCGACGTACACCTGCCCCAATCGATGATTCACCAAGTAATTTAACAATGCCGAGCTGGCCGGATCGCTCTGCATGCGTGCCACCGCAGAGTTCACTCGTCCAATCTCCGACGCTTACTACTCGAACACTTTCACCATACTTCTCGCCGAAGAGCGCCATCGCCCCCATCGCCTTGGCTTCAGGCAGCGACATGATTTGTGAAGTGACTGCGAGGTCGTCGGAGAGGATAACGTTTACCTGAGCTTCGACTTCCTCCATCATCGAAAGTGGGATTGCTCCAGTTGCCGCAAAATCAAAACGAAATCTTCCTGGAGCATTTTCAGAGCCAGCTTGCGTAGCTGTTTCTCCAAGATGTTCTCGGAAAGCTTTGTGAACCAAATGTGTCGCTGTATGTGCGCGAGATATTGCTCGGCGGCGATCAACATCAATCTTCGCATGAGCATTAGTGGAGATCGAGAACGAACCATCAATGACTCGACCTCGATGGACGATCAGGCCTGGAAGCGGAGTTTGCACATCGTCAATCTCGATGATGGCCCCATCACTCGTTTGTATCAAGCCTCCGTCGGCCAATTGGCCGCCACCTTCTGCGTAGAAGGGAGTCTGTTCGAGTACCACCTCGACCTCATCGCCCATTTGAGCGCTGTTCACCTTTGCGCCAGCTTTGAGAAGCCCGACTACCCGCGATTCGACATCAAGTTTTTCATAGCCAAGAAACTTTGAAGCGCCAGCACGCTCAAGGATTTCGCGATAGGCCGAGAGGTCCGCGTGTCCACTCTTTTTCGATCGAGCATCGGCCTTTGCGCGATCACGTTGCTCTTTCATTAACCGTCGGAAACCTTCTTCGTCTACAGAAAGCCCGGCCTCAGAGGCCATTTCGAGAGTGAGATCAAAAGGGAACCCGAAGGTGTCGTGAAGTTTGAAGACTTCATCACCTGTAATTTGTTCCGCGCCACTGCTCTTTGTGGCCTGTGCTGCTAGGTCAAAAATCTGAGTTCCGGCACGTAGAGTCTGCAAGAAGGACTCTTCCTCCGAGACTGCGACGCTTTCGATGCGCTTACGATCTACCTCGAGATCTGGGTATTGCGACCCCATGGCGAGAATGCTGGAATCGATCAGCTGACTCATGATCGGATCGTGAGCTCCTAGTAAGCGCATGTTTCGAACCGTGCGTCGCATCATGCGCCTGAGGACATATCCGCGGCCCTCATTACCCGGGGTGACTCCGTCACCAATAAGCATCGCACTGGTGCGTGCGTGATCGGCAATCACACGCAATCTCACGTCGGCAAGGGGATCGTTTCCATATTTAACGCCCGTGATGGAACTTGCCCGATTGAGAATCATCATGGTCGTATCAATTTCGTAAATATTCTCCACGCCTTGCAAGAGCGCTGCAGTGCGCTCTAGGCCTAGACCTGTATCAATATTTTTTGCTGGCAATTCGCCAAGTATTGGGTAACTATCCTTACCTCCGCCGGCGCCTCGTTCAAATTGCATGAAGACGAGATTCCACACCTCAAGGTAGCGATCTTCATCCGCAATCGGCCCACCTTCACGGCCATACTCGGGACCACGATCGTAATAAATTTCGCTACAAGGACCGCAAGGCCCGGGCACGCCCATCGACCAGAAGTTGTCAGCCATATCACGACGTTGAATACGCTCCTTTGGGACGCCTACTTTATGGTGCCAGATGTCTGCGGCCTCGTCGTCATCGAGATAGACAGTTACCCAAAGCCGCTCTTCCGGAAATCCAAACCCTCCATCAGAGATTGGCTTAGTGAGCAGCTCCCACGCCAGAGCAATAGCGCCTTCTTTGAAGTAATCCCCGAATGAGAAGTTTCCGCACATCTGGAAGAACGATGCATGGCGAGTTGTCTTTCCCACTTCATCAATGTCGAGAGTGCGCACGCACTTTTGTACGCTCGTGGCCCGTGGGTAAGGAGTTGCTAACTCACCCAGGAAATATGGCTTAAATGGAACCATCCCAGCATTGACCAACAGCAAGTTAGGGTCATCGGCGATAAGCGATGCTGAGGGCACGACCGCGTGATTAAGACCTAACGAATTGCCATTTTCAAAGAAGGCAAGCCAACGTCGTCTAATCTCTGCTGATTCCATTTAAAACTACTCTGAATGATGACGACGAGTGCGGCGGCGTGAATTGTCGTCATTGCCGCGTCCGCGCTCACGAGTGTTTTTACGGAGTCCTAATGAGAAAGCAGCCGCCTTCATCAAAGGCCCACTCAAAGTATCGGTGAATGACTGGGTCAATCCTGAGATGCTTTCAGTGGTGCTCTGCACATTGCGCGTGATCGCATCCACCCGCTCAAGTTGCGTGTTAGTCAGAGTGACCGTGGTGGTGACCTCATCCATGAGAGGCATTGTCTTCCCGCCTACCGCCTTAATGACATTCGAAGTCTCATCGAGCACTTTGCCAAGCTTCATCAAAGGCACGGCGAAAGCTAGGACAAAGATCAACAACGCGCCAGCGGCAACTAACCCCGCGATATCTCCACCGCTCATCTCTACCCCTACCCTTCACCCATCAAGATCGATTTGATCTTAATCAAACTCTGTCGTACCCGAGCTTCAAAGCCGCGCTCCGTGGGCTCATAATATTCCCGTCCTTGGAGCGCATCTGGCAGGTAAGAGCCGGCCACCACACCTTCTGGATAGTCGTGAGGGTACCGGTAGGGGGCGCTTTGGCGCGATTCCCGAGCGATATCGTCGCGAAGCGCCCCTGAGTTGGCATCGCGCAAATGGGATGGAATTGGTCCGGACTTGCCAGCCCGCACGTCAGCGATTGCCGCATCAATGGCAAGGTAAGAAGCGTTCGATTTAGGGGCGACCGCGAGATAGGCCGTCGCCTCTGCCAAAATGATCCGCGCCTCGGGCATCCCGATCAAGGCCACCGCATTCGCTGCCGCGACCGCAACTCCGAGCGCTCCCGGGTCAGCCAAGCCCACATCTTCGCTCGCGCTAATCATAAGGCGACGTGCAATGAAGCGAGGATCCTCGCCGGACTCCAACATACGTGCCAAGTAATGCATTGCCGCGTCCACATCTGAACCCCTGATGCTCTTAATGAATGCGCTTGCCATGTCGTAGTGGCTGTCACCGTCGAGCGAAGCGATCACGCGATCAACCGCCCGTGAGAGAATCACAGTAGTGAGATGCTCGCCCTCTGCAAGCAGCGCCACTCCCGCCTCCAAGTAGGTGAGCGCGCGTCGTGCATCTCCTTGTGCAAATGTGATCAACGCCGTCCGAGCTTCATCGGCCAGTTCGTACTTCTTATCGAGTCCTTGAGAGGCGGTCATTGCACGATCTATGAGTATTCCGATCTCCTGATCCGAATGGGCTCGCAAAGTGATCAGCAGCGAACGAGAGAGTAGCGGGGAGATAATAGAGAACGAAGGATTCTCTGTTGTTGCTGCCACAAGGGTGACCAATCTATTTTCTACCGCAGGAAGTAGAGCGTCTTGCTGCGCCTTACTAAACCGATGGACCTCGTCGATAAAGAGCACCGTCTCGCGTCCCGAGGAACCCAAATCAAATCTGGCGCGCTCCAATGCCTCGCGCACTTCTTTCACTCCAGCAGAGACGGCAGATATCTCCACGAACTCGCGCGCACCACTCTGTGCGATGAGTTGGGCAAGAGTCGTCTTGCCCGATCCAGGAGGGCCATACAAGATCACACTGGACATCGATCCTGGGACACCATCTATCAATCGGCGTAGTGGCGCCCCTTCACCTAAGAGATGATCTTGGCTGACCACTTCCGCGCGCGTGCTGGGTCGCATGCGAGCGGCCAACGGAGCGACGGTATTTCGGGGCGTATCGAAGAGCACCTTCTTAGCCTAATCGGGTTTACGATCAGTATGTGGCGACGCATCTCACCTTCCCTCAGTTATTGGCAAGTGCCGAAGAACTCTTTGGAGGCAATAACTACGTGCGGTTTGCTATCGCCGAGGACCGATTCGGCGATGCCATCATCGATGATGAGACCATTTGGATCACCAACAACGAAGGCTTCGGTATCGCCCTTGGACCACAAGCAAGTTCCCTCACTGAATGGCAACGCTTCACCCTCCCACGCGTATCAGAGCCCCCCGAGGGGTCTCTGATACGCGGAACGTGGGATTTCTACGCAGCTTCGCTCGTTCCCACACGCTCGAGAACATTGGCGATAACACCTCTCCCTGATGAATTGATCTCTGATTTCCTGGCACTCCATTCACCCGATGCCTCCGTCGCTCCCGGCGACTCAGAAGTGATTACTTGGGTACATGTGTCAGACACAAATGAACAAACCGCAGCGCTCGGCGCCATCGTCAAATGGCAATCGGGCGAACTCTGTCTTGCCTCAATTGCAACACATAGCGACCATCGCGGAAAAGGTCTCGCAACACGCCTTGTTTCGAAAATGGTAGAAACGTGCGCCTCTCTGGGTGCTTCGCGCGTTGGCCTAGGTGTCTACGCCGAGAACAATGCTGCCAAACAGGTTTACCAGAATTGCGGATTCACTCTCATCAACGAATTCACCAGCTACTCAAAGAGTTAGAGCAGCACTGGCAACGCGATATCGGGCTTGTTGTGTGCCAGATGAGCGTTGAGCGCTGCGACGTGATACTCCTCGAGAAGTAAGTGATTCTCTACACGTGCATACGGGCGGCCATCCACTACAGCACCTTGCGTGCCTTCAATGACTGCCGTTACATCCTCACCAGAAAGCGTCTTGAAGGTCTCCAAAGCATGTGCTACTGCCAGCACGGAGATGCGATGAGCCGCAAGCAAATCTTCCGATTTCTTCAACAACGTCGAAAGGTTGTCTTCAATGCGATCAGCGAGTGCTCGTCGCAATTCCTTAGCCGAATCCTCAGCACCTTTGCCCTGACCTCCTGGAGTACCCACTTCGAAGCGACGATTAGAAGCGTGTGACGAGACAGTCGAGCCCATGCCCCAATGACCTTCCATGAAGCTAGCCACCGTAGTCGCGCTCTCGAGGTCACCAGATACACCAGAGGAGTTATCTCCCCCAAAGAACATTCGTTCTCCGGCCAAAGATGCGAGCGACACAAGAACATCGGCCTCGTATTCACTTCGCCAATGAGTGAACTGATCATCGGGCGGAATACTCGCTACCATCCCAAGGTAGTCGGAGCCCTTTTCAATGGTGGCCAAATCAATAGACATGTGTTGACGTACCGTGTGCGCCATCACTGCATGGCAAGCTTCGTGAATCGCCACTGCGTGACGTTCGCGCTCTATATATTCCACGTCTTCTGGTGGTCCAAGCTCCTTCAACTGTTTTGCGCGAACAACATCGGGCCAAGTGATGTACTTACGATCACTGCGAATCGCGATGATAAGCGCCTCGTTGATGGTGTCCTTAATGGATGCGCCGGTCGCATAAGGAGTGATAGTTGCCAACTTGTCTATATCCTCCGCAGTGAGCGTGTGAGAAACCTTGTCTAAATAACCTTGATAGGTCCGCACGCGCCCGGCCTTACTCGGATAGCCGACGCGATAGATGCGATCAATGCGACCCGGACGCAGAAGTGCTTCGTCAAGAGCTTCAGGCATATTCGTGGCCATCACTACGAGGATTCGATACTTGGGTGGCGCTTTGGGACGCATTCCCAGAACTCGCCGTACTACGCGATTAATGAAGCCACGTGGCTTACGCAGACCAGAGAGTTCGGTGAGCAGCGCCTGCAGAGTACCCATGCCGCCGTTGCCGCCACCGCCGGCAGAGCCCATCACGAATGCGTCGCGAACCAGTAGCGAAGCTGTGGTGGTTGATAGGTAATTTCCGCCGTGGCACGCCTCACCGAAAATTGCGGGAGCAGGGGAAGACATAGCGCCTGGACCACCCGCACGAACTAAACCGCGATTACCCAGCGAGTCTGCTTCATCGAAGAAGACCACGACGCCGCCATAACGCAGGGCTAATTTGCGTAATTTACGGAAGAGTCCTTTGACTTTGAGAACGCCAATACCGAAGAACATGTTGGTAAATGCACCTGGATCCACAAAGACGAATGGCTTACCAGTCTCACCTGCAACGGACTCTGCCATGAGAGTCTTACCGGTTCCGGGTGGACCCCAGAGAAGAACGCCACCGGGTACATAACCTCCGTGGGCTTCGATCTCCTCAGGTCTTTCAAGGAACATGAGATTTTCTCGAATGCGGTTGAGTACGTGATCTTGACCCCACACGTCTGTAAAGCGTGTCTTGATGTCATCTGGAAAGTAGGTATCAATTCCACCTCGAGAAAGAAACCAGAACAATGCTACAAATTGAATCAAGATGAAAACCACCGCAAAGGCCAGTTGGGCGATAATCGGCATCGCAGCCCACAGAGCCTTGGGAGCGAAGAAGAGCGCCTTTACCGGCGGCTCGTCATAAATGGCACCGAGCACAACCGCAAGTAAGGCAATCCATAAAAGGAACTTAATTGCCCGAGAGAGTCGATGTCGGTTCCAGTCACTGATCTTGTGAACCAAACGATCAACAAAGAGAAAATACTTACCCCACCCGCGGTGGTACGGAGCCGCCAATTCCGAAATCAAAAAATGAATTTGTCGTAGAACCTCAATGAGAACAAGTACAAAAATCCATTTACGCTCTAGGGATACGTTATAGGCGGCGTCATTGAAGGAAAGTGTTGAATCATCTGCCATCGCCGCCCACACCAAAACAAACCACACGAGTGCGAAGATGAAGAGAAATTTGAAGCGGTCAATCGGCGCCAAGTGAACGCGAGTCACTCGATCAGAGTCCCTCATGCGACTTTCTTGGTTATCCACGAGTTCCCCTTACAACGAGCGAGGCCGATTTAGCCTGGTCAGATTCTAAGCCTTCAGCGAAGGAGCGTCGATTCCAGCCTCACGCCGTTGAGCAATCGTAATCGGTGTGGGTGCACCAGTGAGTGGGTCCCCACCGCTTGCCGTCTTAGGGAAAGCTATGACCTCACGGATTGATTCGACCCCGGCCAAAAGAGCAACCAGGCGGTCTAACCCAAGGGCGATGCCACCGTGCGGAGGGGGTCCGTAATTGAAAGCCTCAAGCAAGAAACCAAACTTGCTCTCTGCTTCTTCACGAGTGAGCCCGATTACATCAAATACCTTTTGTTGGATATCCCCACGGTGGATACGGATAGAACCGCCACCGATCTCCGTGCCATTGAGCACGATGTCATATGCATAGGCCAGTGCGTTTCCCGGGTCAGTAGCAAAAGTTGATTCAAATTCTGGTTTAGGCCCGGTAAATGGATGATGAACTGCAGTCCAACCACCGTTGTCCGTCGCTTCAAACATCGGTGCATCAACGACCCAGAGGAACTCCCACTTTGATGCATCAATTAAGTTACAACGTTTCCCGATTTCGATGCGAGCAGCGCCAAGTAGTGCAAGTGAGGAGCTGCGGTCTCCGGCGGCGAAGAAGATGACATCGCCATTCTTCGCCCCGACCAAACGTGGCAGACCGGCGCTCTCAGTTTCGGAAAGATTCTTTGCAACCGGTCCAGAGAGCGTGCCATCTTCACCAATAACGACATAAGCCAAGCCCTTAGCGCCACGGGTCTTTGCCCACTCTTGCCAGGCATCGAGTTCCCGGCGCGCTTGCGAGGCTCCTCCGGGCATGACAACTGCTCCCACGTAATCAGCCTGGAATACGCGAAAAGTGGTCTCTTTGAAATGGTCGGTGACTTCAACCAGCTCGAGCCCGAATCGCAGATCTGGTTTGTCAGATCCAAAACGAGTCATTGCATCGGCGTACGTCATACGAGGTAATGGAAGAGTTATTTCGTAACCAAGAACTTCTTTCCAGACGCGCGAAACTATCGCTTCGCCAAGTTCTATGATGTCGTCTTGGTTGATGAAGCTCATCTCAATGTCGAGTTGGGTGAACTCTGGCTGGCGATCTGCGCGGAAATCTTCGTCACGGAAGCAACGAGCGATTTGGTAATACCGCTCCATGCCGGCGACCATCAATAACTGCTTGAAGAGTTGTGGCGACTGTGGAAGCGCATACCAACTACCTGGTTGCAAACGGACAGGCACCAAAAAATCACGAGCACCTTCCGGAGTTGAACGAGTGAGGTTTGGCGTTTCAATCTCTAGAAAATCGCGCGACTCCATCACCTCTCGAATCACATGCGTGACTTTCGAACGGAGGCGCAGCGCCTTTGCGGGACCCTCTCGACGAAGATCCAAGTAGCGATAACGCAAGCGGACTTCTTCCCCGATATTGCCCGCGACTCCTCCGTCAATCGGGAAAGGAAGCGCGGCAGATTCACTGAGGACTTCAATCTCAGTAACCAAGACTTCAATGGCTCCAGTGGGTAACTCGGGGTTTTCATTGCCCGCGGGGCGGAGGGCAACTTTGCCGACTACTTTAAGACACCATTCGGCTCGCAAATCGTGCACGAGGTCGGTCTCATGAATAACAACTTGAACGACTCCTGATGAATCACGAAGATCAATAAATGCCACTCCGCCGTGGTCACGGCGTCGAGAGACCCAACCTGCGAGAATTACTACACTGTCCGTATCAGTTGCCCGAAGAGTGCCGGCAGAGTGGGTGCGTATCAAGTTCGCCTCGCAAGAAGTAGTTCGGAAAGGTTCTCTATCGTAGCCGGAATTAGCTCACCAGATGACATCTCCTTGAGGGAGAGAGCGCCGGAAGCAAGTTCACTTTCTCCAATTACTAATGAAAATTGCGAACCGGACTTGTCGGCGGCTTTCATTGCGCCCTTGAGACCACGATCACCGAAAGAGAGATCAACTAGAAGCCCCGCAATACGCAATGCATCAGCAATCATTAATGCCGTGCGGCGAGCTTCACTTCCCATGGGTACAATAAAAAGGTCCAACTGGGCTGTATTTAAAGTTCCTTGTTCCGCGCGAATAGCGAGCAATGTTCGATCGATGCCGAGACCAAAACCTATGCCACTCAAATCTTGTCCGCCGAGTTCGGCCATAAGCCCGTCGTATCTTCCACCTCCACCAATACCTGATTGGGCGCCCAAGAGAGGGTGTACGAATTCAAAAGTCGTACGAGTGTAGTAATCAAGCCCACGAACCATCTTTGGTGCGATCGTGTACGCAATCTTCAGATCATCTAGATGTTGACATACAGAGGCAAAGTGATCGACACACTCCTTGCACAAATGATTCTTCATGAGCGGCGCATCTTTAAGTATTTCGCTCATTTCGGGACGTTTGTCATCCAGAACGCGAAGTGGGTTAAGCGCCGCCCGCTTTCGCGTGGGCTCATCGAGTGGAAGATCTGCTAAGAAGGCAACAAGAAGTTCTCGGTATTGCGGTCGACAATTCTTGTCGCCAAGTGAGGTGAGATCCAGACGAAATTGCTTAAGTCCTAGCCCTTGGTAGCCACGGTAGGCAACTGAAATCACTTCAGCATCAAGAGCGGGATCGTCTGATCCAATTGCTTCGATTCCCACTTGAAAAAACTGCCGGTAACGACCTTGCTGAGGACGTTCAGCACGAAAAAATGGCCCGGCATACCAGAGCTTGACCGGTAATTGACCACGATCCAATCCGTGTTCAATAGTTGCCCGTATTACTCCCACTGTTCCTTCGGGACGCAGAGATATCGATCTTCCACCACGATCGTCGAAGGTGTACATCTCCTTGGAGACCACATCGGTGGATTCTCCTACTCCTCGAGTAAAGAGCGTCGTGTCCTCAAAAATTGGAACTTCCGCATACAGATATCCAGCACGAATTGCGGGCTCAGAGAGACCATCTCTCACTGCAAGGAAATCAGCCGAATCTGGCGGCAAGTACTCCGCCACTCCTTTTGGCGCTTGAAAAGAAGGACGCGCCATCAGATCCGTCCTTCAATAGCGGCCGCCAAATACTCATTATGTAATCGTTCGTCACCAATTGTGGTCGTGGGCCCATGTCCCGGGAAGACTCGATACGCATCATCCAATTCAAAAACCTTAAGGAGAGAGGTGCGCATCTTTGCTGGCGAGCCTGTGGGTAGATCAGTGCGACCAATGCCGTTGTTGAAAAGCACGTCCCCAGAAAAGAGCAATCCCGCACTCTCTTCGCGAATGCACACGGAGCCTTCGGTGTGGCCAGGAGAGTGATCGAAAACTAACTCCATTCCCGCAAGATGAACCTTCATTCCGTCGTGTAGCTCTATAACGTCGTCAGGTTCACTAAAAGATAGGTGTCCAAAGAGGCTAGTCGTCTCAGGTGAGAGCGCTCTTTCTGGATGGGCCAGTAACTCTCGATCGGCGGAGTGGATATACGCCGGAATTCCAGACTTCGCAGCTAGAGGCTGAATTGAAAAAGTGTGGTCGAGATGTCCGTGGGTTGCGATGATCGCAACCGGAGTGAGGTGGTGACGATCAAGTGCATCTTCGATTGCCCGCACCAAATCAGGGTTGGCAATACCTGGATCAAAGACCACGCACTCTCCGTTGGCACGAGGGGCCAAAATCCAGCAATTTGTCGCGTAAAGCTCGGCGACTACCTGTTCGATTAGCACAGGACAAGGCTATCTAACGGAGACGCTAGACTTTCTCCCCTGAGCCTCGCGCCCGGCAAGTACCGCAAACTCCTTGTCGGATCCCGAGATCTACCCAGAGATAGACCCAGAGATAGACCCAGAGATAGACCCAGAGACGAAGAAGCATCGTAGAAGGAGAGAGCTATGGCAGCCCCCGTACAGCGCAAAGGTGGAAGTACCCGTCGTCCACGCGCCCCTCGCGTCGCCCCTGCGCAGAAGAAGAAGGGCGCGTTTACGCCCGGCGTCATTGCCACCTTGCTCGTCCTGGTCCTTCTCGGCACCACCGCTGTACTCGTCGGGTCAGGGGCCTTTACCAAAAATGCCACCCCCGTCGCTTCACCTTCCAACACCCCAGCTCCGTCGGCCTCTCCTTCTGGAACCCCGGCTAGCCCAGAGAGCGGCACGGCTACAAACGCCCCTGCCACTGATGCAACACCCGCGACCAATGCACCGAGCGCCTCACCATCGGCCTCGAGTACCCCCACAGCCACGTCCAGCGCCGCAACCACCAACATTTCCAGCGTGAATTGCACCTACACGCGCTCTACCGGAGGCAACGAGAAGTTCACTGGCCTGCCGCCAGTAAAGGCCATCCCAGGTACCAAGACCGCGACCGTGGTCACTAACCGCGGCACGATCGTCGCCCAGCTCAACGCATCGGCGCCGTGCACCGTCAATTCCTTCTCCTTTCTGGCAAGCAAGAACTACTTTGATGGCACCAAGTGCCACCGCCTCCTCAACGCACCTGGATTCACCGCCCTCCAATGCGGAGACCCCTCAGCCACGGGTTCTGGCGGCCCCGGATACGCCTTTGCGGACGAGAATCTCGCCGGAGCGACCTACCCTCGAGGCACCTTGGCTATGGCTAATGCTGGGGCTGGCACAAACGGCAGCCAATTTTTCTTCGTCTTCAAGGATTCCCAGTTTTCACCAAATTACACACCCTTTGGCAAGGTCATATCCGGTCTTGATGTACTCGATGTCATTGCTGCCGAAGGAACAGATAATGGGCAGAGTGACGGAGCACCTAAAAAGACCGTTACTCTCTCATCTGTAAGAATTCGATAGTCCATCCATCCACCTACCGACCCGTCAGCTATCTAGCGCAACGAAGGACCTGTCATGACTGATCAAGTAACCCCCGCCCCAGTCCCACAATCAGCGGCAGCAGCCCTCGTTGGAGATCCATCCTCATTCGGTCGTGTGGGTGAAGACGGCACTGTGTATGTGAGCACCGAATCTGGCGAACGAGCCGTCGGTTCATACCCAGGCAAGAGCAATGAAGAAGCACTTGCTTACTTCGTCCGCAAATTTGAAACACTCGCCGCCGAAGTCGCCCTAACAGCAGATCGCTTGCGTAACGGTGCCATGCTTGCCGAAGATGGCGAAGAAGCCATCAAGCGCTTACGCCAACAAGTTGAAAGTATCAACGCAGTCGGAAATCTTGCCGCTCTCAAGATCGCCGTTGAGAATATCTCTCCTCTCGCTGCCATACGACGAGAAGAAGAAGTCGTTCGCAAGGCCGCTGCCGCGGAAGCTAAGCAAGCCGCACGCGCAGAGGCGAAAGTCCTCAAAGAGAAGTTGGTCGTTGAAGCCGAAGAAATTTGCGCCACCGATGCGTGGAAAGTTGTTGGCGATCGCCTCAAGGTCTTACTTGATGAATGGAAGCAAGCCACCCGACTCGATAAGGCAACGGATGAAGCGCTGTGGAAGCGTTTCTCGACCGCTCGTAACGCATTCGACAAGCGCCGTCGCACCCACTTCGCCACGCTAGACAAGCAACGGAGCGAATTTGTAGGTGCCAAAGAGAGTCTCATTACTGAAGCTGAGAAATTGGCTACTTCTACTGACTGGGTCAATACTGCGCGTAAATACAAGACTCTCATGGACTCGTGGAAGGTCGCTGGGCGCGCAGGCAAGGCTGACGAAGACAAGTTGTGGAAGCGATTTAAAGCCGCGCAAGACGCATTCTTTTCCGCCAAGGAAGCAGATTTTGCTAGGCGAGAAGAATCATTCACCGCAAACCTTGCTATCAAGGAAGCTCTCCTAATTGAGGCGGAAGCGCTCCTGCCCATCTCTAAACTCTCTGACGCCAAACGTGGACTACGCGCCGTCCAGGAGAAGTGGGAGAAAGCTGGTCAACTCCCCCGAAACGTGAAAGATAAGTTTGATGGTCGCTTGCGGGCGGTTGAGAAGACGATTCGTGAGGCAGATCAAGAGGATGCCCAACGGACAGATCCAATCGCTCGTAAGCGTGCCGAAGAAAGCGTCGCCAAACTCGCCGAAGCTGTTGCAGGGTACGTGAAACAGGAGGCGAAGGCAGCAGCAGCTGGCGATGCCAAGAAGGAGAAGGATGCCCGGGAAGCTGCCGATGCGCGTCGACTCTGGTTGGCCGAAGCAGAGAAATCGCTCGCGCAATATAAGTAACGCTACATATTGGTGACGCGATAGACGTCGTAAACGCCTGAAATATTGCGCACTGCCTTAAGTACAGTCTCAAGGTGAGTGGCGTCGGCCATCTCAAATGTAAATCGAGAGAATGCAATACGATCTTTCGATGTGTGAACCGCAGCGCTCAAGATATTCACGTGCTGATCAGAGAGGGTGCGCGTCACGTCCGAAAGTAGCCGGGCTCTGTCTAGCGCTTCCACCTGAATATTGACTAAGAAGAGCGAAAGGCTTGATGGCGTCCATTCGACCTCAACTTTTCTTTCGGGTTCCTGCTGCAGCATTGCTTTACCGTTGATGCAATCGCTCCGATGGACAGAGACGCCACTAGCCCTGGTAACAAAGCCCTCGATATCGTCACCTGGAACTGGGGTGCAGCACTTAGCGAGCTTGATCCAAATATCTTCGCTTCCCTTCACCGAAACGCCAGGATCTCCTACTCTTCGCGACCGGCGTGGGGCTGAGACAACTGTTTCTGGAGCTTCATCTACTTCATCGGCTCCTGCTATCACCGTAAGTTTGCTGATAATGCTGGCTGCGGAGACGTGGCCGTCTCCCACTGCCGCATAAAGCGCATCCACGTCTGTGTATCTCAAATCATGTGCAAGTGCGAGAAGTGACTCCCCCGAAAGCAATTTCTTCAGAGGCAATCCTTGCTTGCGCATCGCGCGAGCGATTTGGTCTCTACCAGAGTCAATCGCCTCTTCGCGTCGCTCTTTTGTAAACCATGCCTTGATCTTGTTGCGTGCGCGCGGGCTACGAACAAATGCCAACCAATCCTGACTCGGAGCAGCGTTCTCGGATTTATTAGTGAAAACTTCGATCACATCTCCGATTTGCAGTCGTGAATCGAGCGGTACGAGTCGTCCATTTACTCGAGCGCCGGTACATCGATGTCCAACATCGGTATGTACGGAATAGGCGAAATCGACGGGTGTTGCTCCGGTCGGCAGGGCAACCACATCTCCCTTGGGAGTGAATACATAGACCTCTGAGGAGTTGAGGTCGAAGCGTAACGACTCCAGGAATTCGCCGGGGTCCTCGGTCTCTCTCTGCCAATCATGGAGACGCTTGAGCCACTCCATCTCAGAAGCTGCGTTCGGATCGACTCCACCTTGCTTATATTTCCAATGGGCGGCGATTCCATATTCAGCGCGCCTATGCATGTCCTGTGTACGAATTTGAATTTCGACAGGTTTGCCCTCGGGTCCGATGACCGTTGTGTGCAGTGATTGATAAAGGTTGAACTTGGGCATCGCAATATAGTCTTTAAAGCGACCAGGGACCGGATTCCATCGCGTATGTATCGTTCCCAACGCCGCGTAACAATCTTTCACATCGTCAACCAAGATTCGAAGACCAACCAAGTCATAAATATCTGCAAAGTCGCGGCCGCGCACAACCATCTTCTGATACACCGAGTAGTAATGCTTTGGCCTGCCAGTGACTTCAGCAATAACGCCCGCCGCGGTGAGATCAGCATTCACCGTTTCTAGCAAATGGGCGAGGTGTCCCTCTCGGCTTGGTGCACTCTCAGCAACTAGTCGAGATATTTCCTCGTACATTTTTGGATAAAGCGTTCCGAAGGAGAGGTCTTCCAATTCCCACTTGATCGCATTCATTCCCAGACGATGGGCAAGAGGTGCATAAATATCGAGAGTCTCTTTAGCCTTTCTCTCTGCGCTCTCAGCAGATACATATCGCCACGTTCGAGCGTTATGAAGACGATCAGCGAGCTTGATAACTAGTACCCGAATATCTCGAGCCATTGCGACAACCATCTTGCGAACCGTCTCAGCCTCTGCGGCTTTACCGAAAGTGACCTTGTCTAGTTTGGTGACTCCATCAACGAGTTCGGCAACTTCTGCACCAAAATCACGTTTCACTTGTTCAAGGGAGTAATCCGTATCTTCAACAGTGTCGTGCAGAAGCGCAGCAATCAAGGTGGGCGTGTTCATCCCAAGATCAGCCAAAATCCCCGCAACCGCTAAAGGATGCGTGATGTATAACTCCCCCGATTTCCGGAATTGATCGCGGTGTGCATGAGCCGCTACTTCGAAGGCGCGCTTCAGATCAGCTGTGGGAGCATTAGGGTAATTGGCAGAAAGCGCGGCCAGAAGAGGGGCTACCGCAATATCAACATCGACTGCAGCCATGGGGGCCACACCGGCAACGCGCTCCTGAGTCATGCTCAGATTCTAGTTGCCATATGAGCGTTTAGCGGCGGCTCTTCTTGCGCTTGGGCTGATTGCGTGGTCCACGTGCTGTTGAGGACGCTCCTTCATCGCTACCAGTGCTCACTTCCAGGCTCTCTTTAGTGGAGCGCTGCCCCACTCGCTTAGCCAAAGCCTTCATTGCTGGCTCCCGCTCGCGCAACGAGGCGAGGATAGGTGTGGCAATAAAGATAGAAGAGTAAGTACCAGTGGCAAGACCGATAAAGAGCGCGAGCGAAAGATCCTTGAGAGTACCTGCCCCGAGAAGCCCGGCGCCCACAAAGAGGATCGAAGCTACCGGCAACAGAGCAATCACTGATGTATTAATAGAACGAACCAATGTTTGATTGACTGCCAGGTTTGCTGCCTGGGAGTAGGTCATGCGAGATCCACCTGCGATCGTTCGTGTGTTCTCTCGAACCTTGTCAAAGACGACCACCGTGTCATAGAGCGAATAACCCAGGATAGTGAGGAAACCAATAACAGTTGCCGGCGTCACTTCAAATCCAACAAGGGCATAAATTCCCACAGTAAGAAAGACGTCATGGATCAGCGCAATAATTGCTGCGATCGCCATCTTAGGTTCGAAAGCAAGCGTAAGAAAGAGCACCACAACAATGAGAAAAGCGAAGAGACCATATAGAGCTTTCTTGGTAATTTCAGCGCCCCATGACGGACCAATCAATTGGTAGTCAACATCGTTTACAGAAACACCAAACTTCTGAGCAAGTGCGTCTTGAATAGCTTCAGGTTCACCGGCTTTCAAGATTCCGGTTTGCACCCGAACCTTATCGGTTCCAACGAGTTGGACAATCGGCTCTGAACTAAGTCCGGTTGATTTCACAGCATCAGTCGCCGCGGCGATTGAAACGCCAACCTTCTTTACGTTAAAGGATGCGCCACCTTTAAATTCGATGCCTAGGTGCAGACCTTGAATCGATAATACGGCGATCGACACCAGCGTTAAGACACCAGAGAAGGCATACCAGCGCTTTCGCTTGCCAATAAAGTCGATCGATAGCTCGCCGTTGTATAGACGCGCACCGAATGAGCCGGCCATTACGCCTCCTCTGCGATCGTAGTGAGAGCTCGCTTAGAGCTGA
>CAFBQF010000010.1_pt1 | contig 24216 bp, 26 predicted proteins | sample 7269931 | NCBI WGS metagenome assembly CAFBQF01 (sample SAMEA6814175, study PRJEB35770) | freshwater metagenome | biome: Freshwater; feature: Freshwater reservoir; material: water | place: Czech Republic | collected 2016-11-09 | depth 30m m
AGTTCTAAACCTCCTGAGCCAAGGACCGCTGGGATGGCAAGAAGGAACGAATAACGAGCCGCCGCTACCCGTGAGTATCCGAGCGCCAAACCGGCAGCTATCGTGCCGCCCGATCTCGAAACGCCCGGGATGAGCGCCAAACTTTGCGCCAGTCCGAATTTGATTGCGTCAGAAAGCGTGAGGGATGACAGTTCTTTCGTCTCTCTGGCGCGACGATCGACTACTCCAATTACGAGTGCGAAAACTATGAGCGATATCGCAATGAGTTTCAATGATCTGAATTGGTTTTCAATCGGATCCCTGAGTGCAAGGCCGAGAATGGCTATCGGCAGAGAACCAATAATGATGAATAGTGCTAAACGCCAATCGTTACCCTTTCGATGGGCGCTGCCCGTGAGACCTTTGAAAAAGGCCCTCACAATGAGGAGGATGTCTTTACGAAAATAGAGAAGAACGGCAATCTCTGTGCCAATTTGGGTCACGGCCGAGAATGCGGCACCTGGATCTGACCAACCGAAAACCGAAGCGGTAATTCTCATGTGGGCATTTGATGAAATTGGTAGAAATTCGGTGAGACCTTGAACGACCCCTAAAACGATCGATTCAAGAAAAGTCACGATGCGACTCCCGCTTTATCGAACGCTTCCGCGCCCATCCGCAAGGCTTTGATGCGTGCTTCGGTCGGCACCGAGTCAGGAAGTGCTAACGCCAACGTGGTGACACCAGCCGCTGCGTGCGCTTGCATCTTCTCTGCCATGCGTTCTGGACCGCCTAAGAGGGACGTTTGGTCGAGGAAATCAAAAGGGATGGCCATCATGGCACCGTCGTAGTCGCGGGCGAGGTACTTGTCCTGAACCTCTTCAGCCTCTTTTTCGTAACCCATACGCACGACCAAATTGTTATAGAAATTCTTGTCTCGACTTCCCATACCGCCGACATAAAGTGCCGCATAAGGTCGAACTAGATGAGCACACATTTCAAGATCGCGACCGGGAACTATCGGCATGGTGGACATCACCTCAAAACCTTCCATGCTCTTACCCACTTTGCTTCGGCCCACCTGGATATGTGAAATCTGTTCGGGCGCGAAATCTGCAGCGAGGAAGACAGCCAGCCAACCGTCAGCGAGCTCACCTGCTAGCTCTAAGTTCTTTGGTCCAACGGCCGCGAGCAAAATCGGAATCTCTTCTCGAACAGGATGAATAGTGAGGCGAAGTGCTCTACCGGGACCATCTGGCAGTGGCAGTGGATAGTGCACGCCATCGTGCTTAACGACATCGCGACCCAAAGCCAGTCGGAGAACTTCTAGATACTCCCGAGTACGTGCCAACGGTGCGTCGAACCGCACGCCATGCCACCCCTCGCTCACCTGCGGCCCAGAGACACCGATGCCCAATCGGAATCGGCCTCCTGAGAGCGCATCGAGGGTCGCTGCCGTCATAGATGTCATCGCGGGAGAACGACCCGGGATTTGAAAGATCGCCGACCCAAGGCCAATCCGTGCCGTCTTGGCACCGATCCAGGAGAGCACTGTGGCAGCATCCGATCCATAGGCTTCCGCCGCCCACACTGAGTCAAACCCGAGCCGTTCGGCCTCGAGGGCTAACTCAATATTTGCGGTATTGGTAGCGGCCTCGCCCGACCAATATCCGAGATTAAGTGCGAGCTTCATGATCCTCCATAGCGTGGAAGATCAGATTACAGCCTCTTCGGGTACTAAGGTCGCGTACATGGAACTGCGCCGCCTGGGATCTACCGGATTACATCTCTCGAGGATTGGTCTAGGCACCATGACCTGGGGTCGAGACACTGACGAACATGAAGCTGCCGATCAATTGCGCGAGTTCGTCGATGCGGGCGGAAACTTCGTAGATACTGCTGCGCTCTACGGGAGTGGAGATAGTGAGCGCGTCATTGGAGGTCTCCTCGGAGCGTTGGTAAAGCGTGAGGACATTGTGCTCGCATCAAAGAGTGGCCTCTCCTACGTAAATGGAGTAAGGGCTGTTGATACTTCAAAGCGCACCATCCTTCGAGAGTTGGATCAATCTTTACAACGGCTTGGCACCGACCATCTCGACATTTGGCAACTTCACGCATGGGATGACATCACGCCTTTAGACGAGTCTCTTGCAGCGCTTGATGTGGCCGTCATCTCTGGCCGAGTGCGGTATGCAGGAATTTCCAATTACACCGGTTGGCAAACAGCTCGGGCATTCTCTATCCAGGACAATGCAGCTCTGAAGGCGACGATCGCCTCAACACAGAATGAGTACTCACTCCTTTCGAGAAATGTGGAGAGGGAGATACTCCCCTGTGCCCAAGCATTAGGAATGGGATTCTTAGCGTGGAGTCCACTCGGTCGAGGCGTACTCACTGGAAAATATCGAAGTGGACTTCCGATCGACTCTCGCGGAGCAAGCCCTCATTTCGCGGGTTTCGTGGAGCCGTATTTGGATCAACGTTCGCGCAGCATTGTTGATGCCGTGGCTGCCGCTTCTGACGGTCTAGGTATCGCACCTTTAGAGGTTGCACTCGCTTGGGTGCGCGATGCTCCTGGAGTGACATCTGCAATCGTAGGTGCGCGAACGGCCGCACAGCTTCGCGGCGTGCTTCTTGCCGAAGGCGTCACTCTTCCTGCAGTTGTTCGCGATGCTCTAAATGATGTGTCAACTCCGAGCTAAGGAGATGTAACGATGGCCAAACAGCAAAGCGTTTTGGAGTATCGAACGATTACGGTCCCCAAGGACTTCCCGCGCAGTGCTGTGAAATCAATGCTCGTCGAAGAAGCCGAACTCCACCATTGGACCTTGGATAAAGTACAGATTCGTCACGACGGAAAGCGCATCATCACACTTCGACGGAGAATTATTCGCGCCATCCGAATTGATTTTGGCTAAACGTTTCGCAGGAAGCGATCCAGCACTCGTGCCCCAAATTTGAGACTCTCCACCGGTACCCGCTCATCGATTCCATGAAAGAGCGCCGTGAAATCCAGATCTGCCGGCAATTTGAGTGGCGAGAATCCATAGCCTTTGATTCCCAACTGCGAGAGCGCCTTGTTGTCCGTGCCGCCGCTCAATGTATACGGCACGGGGATCCCCTCTGGGTCCTCGGCGAGAATCGAGTTCACCATGTTCTCCACCATTGCGCCTTCGAACGCAGCCTCAAGTGCAATGTCTGAAGTAATCGTCTCCACCCGCACCTTTTCACCTGCCAGAGTGCGAATTGTTTCGTTGAGTTCATCTTCAAACCCGGGAAGGAAACGACCGTCGATTACCGCACTTGCCGTCTGAGGGATGACGTTCTCTTTATACCCAGCATTTAATCGCGTGGGATTTGCAGTGTTTCGTAAAGTGGCGCCCACCAGTCGCGCTACTGGGCCTAATCGCGCTACGAGAGGTTCAGGATCATTAGGGTCATACTCGACTCCCAAAACTTCTGCCACCCGCTCAAGGAGTTCATCAACTGATTTAGTTCGGCGAAGTGGCCACTCATAATTTCCGATACGAGCGACTGCTTCGGCAACGGCTGTGACGGCGTTATCCGGATGCACCATAGAGCCATGACCAGCGCGTCCTTCGGCAACCAGACGCATCCAATGGATGCCTTTCTGAGCGGTTTCGATCAGATAGAGGCGAGCTTTGTTTTCCAGCGTGATGGAAAATCCACCCACCTCAGAGATCGCTTCATTGCATCCTGCAAAAACATCTGGTCGGTTCTCCACCATCCACCGAGAGCCATAGCTTCCGCCAGCTTCCTCATCGGCAAAGAAGACCAGTGAGATATCCCGAGGAGGCTGATACCCACTTCGGGCCCAACTACGCACGGTAGCGAGCATCATGGCGTCCATATCCTTCATGTCGACGGCCCCGCGACCCCATACTGCGCCATCTTGGATCACACCGGAGAAGGGATCGACTGACCAATCTTTTGCGTCGGCCGGCACTACATCGATATGGCCGTGAAGGACCAACCCCGGTCGATCACTTGCACCTTTAATGCGGGCGGCCACGTTCGTGCGCCCAGGGGCAGATTCGATCAGTTCGGACTCAATACCGACCTCTGCAAGGCATGAGTGAATATATCGGGCGACCTCTTGCTCGTCTCCGCGATCGCCAAAGTTCTCCGAAGGGATTCTGATCAGGTCTTGCAGAATCGCTACGGTCTCATTCTCCATGGTCTCTTCCATGGCTACATCATGACGCATAGGGATCCCTGATGGGCCTCCAGGGAGGGAAAAGCCGGCAAATTGGGTGGGAGTCGGTGAAGTTGGTACTCTCGCCCTTCACACCCTGTCCGGGTGGCGGAATAGGCAGACGCGCTAGCTTGAGGTGCTAGTGCCCGAAAGGGCTTAGGGGTTCAAGTCCCCTCTCGGACACCAAATGGCGTTAATTGCCTCGCTTTAGAGACCGTTCTCGGGATCAGGCCCCAGAGACTCCATCGCGCGTAGCGTTTCAATCCGCTCCTGAATCGGCGGATGTGTGGAAAACAACTTTGAAACAGCCTTTCCATCAAGAGGCGATTCAATCCAAATATGTGCCACTGCATTTGAGCGTTGACGCACAATGGTTGAATCCGCAGCTAACGTCTCGAGTGCACGACGAAGGCCGGCTGGATTACGCGTAAAGGAAACTGCCGTTGCGTCAGCCAAAGATTCACGACGACGAGAAATCGCACTACGTAAGAGCATCGCAGCAATCGGTGCGAGAATCATAATCGCGAGCGAGACGATAAGTAGAAGAGGATTTTGATTACTCTCACGGCGATCGCGGCCACCACCAAACCACATCATACGAGTAAGGAAATCACTCAGGATTGCGATCGCGCCGGCAGTTGTTGCAGCAACAGCTGAGACAAGTGTGTCGCGATTTGCCACGTGTGACATCTCGTGCGCGATAACTCCTTGTAACTCATCGCGATCCATCACTTCAAGAATACGTGTGGTGAATGCGATGAGGGCATGATCAGGATTACGCCCAGTGGCAAATGCATTTGGCGCAGCGTCTACAACTATTGCAACCTTGGGCATTGGTAAACCGCTAGCAATGACGACTTCTTCTATGAGATTAAAGAGTTCTGGATTATTTTCGCGTTGAATGACTTGAGCACCAGTCATGGTCAGAACCAATCTATCGGAACCGTAATATGATCCCCAGACACCAACGAGAGCGATGCCAACTGCAAGTGGGACCACAAACGTTGTTGTCCCTCCACCGAAATACGTCAGTGCGGCGAAGGCAACGAGCCAGGTAAGTGCACCCATCGCAGCAAGGAGAAAGTATGTCTTGCGCTTATTCGCTCCCTGCGCGCTGCGAAAGTTCGAAGCCGTCATTGTTAGAAGGAGACCTTAGGCACTTCGCGTGACTGTGGATCTTCTACTTCATAGAATGGGCGAGCGCTCACCTTTGCGAGTCCGGCAAAGAAGCTCGTAGGAATCGTTGCAACAGCCTCGTTGAGTGATCGCACATTATCGTTATAGAACTGACGTGCAAAGGCAACTTTATTCTCAGTTGTTGAAAGTTCCTCTTGAAGTGAGAGAAAGTTTGATGATGCCTTGAGGTCTGGATATGCCTCCGCGACTGCGAGCAAACCGCGAAGTGCTTGCGTCAACATTCCGTCCGCTGCTGCAACATCGGCAACCCCTGTTGCTGATGTTGCCTTTGCACGGGCTGAAACAACGGCATCGAAAGTTGATTGCTCGTGTGATGCATAGCCTTTTACTGTCTCAACAAGGTTAGGGATGAGATCAGCGCGGCGCCTGAGCTGGACTTCAATCTGTGCGAATGCTTCATCGACGCTGATATTTAAGCGGACGAGGCGGTTGTATTGCGCAACGGCAAAGATTGCTAGAAGTGCGACGATGCCGATAACTACGTAGATCTCCATACTTACTTCATCCCCTTAACGACAAGGGCTGTTCCCTAGCCGGTCAGTCGATCTTACTCCGGTGGGTAGTGAGATGCCCCTTGAATATTCGATTTCCGGCCTTTTCCCGCCATGTATCGTTTAAGAGAGACAGCACCAATTTTATGTGAGGCAATGGTGTCCGAATCCCCGTTAAGCGAAAGTTCTAAGTTCTCCGGTTCCCACATTAAAGATCGCTCCCGCCACGTCAATATTTGCGGCTAAAAGCGGGAATGACTTGATTCGGTTCAGGTCTATTTCGAGTGCTTCGAGTGGGTCGCGTACTGTGCGAATTTCAATTGATCGGGTGTCGACACCGGATTTCTCGAGGATTGCCGCGTGGATCTCTGCTTCCGTTCCGCTGGCCATCCGGCAATCAGTATGTGGCATCACCAGAATGCGAGAAACGTTGAGCAGATGGGTGGCGAGGACAAGAGTGCGCAGTACGTCGTCGGTGACCCGGGCTCCAGCGTTTCGAATGATTTTGGCATCTCCCGGCTGCATTCCCATGATGGCCAGCGGAGCAATTCGCGAATCGATGCAAGTGATGATGGCAAGACCGCGAGCCGCTTGACCGGTGAGCGCACTTGACTGGAAATCCTCAACGTATCGGGCGTTAGCCGAAAAAATGTCCTCGAAGCCCTTCACTTAATCTCCTTCATCTCTTTTGCGACAGAGTGTGTGATCTCACGCATATGGTGACGACGACAAAGGACTTCATATCCTACGACCGTGTCCGAGTCGGTATCCCCCACAAAAACTTGTTCGCCTTCGGTGACCATGGTTCCACCAAAGGTACGAGCATTATGCGTGGCTCGAGCTCCACACCAACAGAGCGCCTCCACTTGCAATGTATTGACTCGGTCAGCTAGCTCAACAAGTCGGGCTGATCCAGGAAAGAGCTTCGTGCGAAAATCAGCAAGAATGCCAAAGGCATAAACATCGATTCCTAATCCGTCCACAATGAGGGCGAGTTGCTCGATATGTTCAGGTGAGTAGAACTGAGCCTCATCACAGATGACAAACTCAACGCGCACACCGTTTGAGACAAGATCACGCACATGGCTGTGCAGATTCAAATCAATTCTCACTTCGACTGCTGGTTTTTGCAGGCCTAGGCGTGAGGAGAGAATACCTGCGCCAGCTCGGTCATTACTGGTGAAAATGATGCCGGTGCGGCCACGAGATTCATGATTGTGGGCCGTCTGAAGGGCGAGCGTCGATTTCCCGGCATCCATCGTGCCGCAGTAGTAAATGAGCTCCGCCATGAGAGATATCTTGCCACGAGATTCCCCGACCCCTGTCACCACAATGTGGTCAACAGGTGCCTATCAGGTGCCTAACAGGTGGTTTACAGGCTTCGGGTGCCCTAGGGTCGGAGCAGTCAACTGTTGGAGGAATTCATGGCCCAAGTACGTTCATATGCCGCATTGTCTGCGGGCGCACCGTTAGTTCCATTCATTTTTGATCGGCGCGAACCTGGAACACTCGATGTTGAGATAGCTATCTCACACGCGGGTATCTGCCACTCAGACATTCATCAGGCGCGGGAGGAGTGGGGTCCAGCCATATTCCCGATGGTGCCCGGCCACGAGATCGTGGGTCGTGTCACACGTGTGGGCTCTGAAGTTTCTAAATTCAAGATTGGTGATCTTGCTGGTGTAGGTGTTTTTGTCGACTCCTGTCGCTCCTGTGAGAATTGCGAAGCAGGACTCGAGCAGTACTGCCTCGGGGGTATGACAGGTACCTACAACACTTACGAAAAAGACGGCACCACAATCGTCCAAGGTGGGTATTCAAGTGGCATCGTCGTTAACGAGCACTACGCGCTCCATATTCCTGAATCATTGAACATCGAAGGAGTAGCCCCGCTCCTGTGCGCAGGAATCACACTTTATTCCCCTCTTCGTCATTGGAACGCCGGCCCTGGAATGCAAGTGGCGATAATTGGCCTCGGCGGATTGGGGCACATGGGAGTCAAGTTTGCGCATGCGATGGGAGCTGAAGTCACCGTACTCTCACACTCGGCGGGCAAGGAGAAGGATGCACTAGCTATGGGCGCCGATCATTTCGTCGACACGAGTGATACAGCGTTCAAGAAAGCCTTGAGTAAGAAATTTGATCTCATTCTCAATACGGTTTCGGCAGATATCAACATCAATACTTATCTAGGTCTTCTTAAGTTGCACGGCACCTTGGTCGTCATTGGGCTTCCTGGAAAGCCATACTCCGTAGAGGCGGGTTCACTACTTAATCAACGCCGTAGCCTTGCCGGATCTGCGATTGGCGGTATTGCCGAGACTGAGGAAATGCTCGCATTCTGTGCCAAGCATGGGATCACCAGCGAGGTAGAGATGATTAGCGCTGATCAGATTAACGTGGCCTACGATCGCGCGGTTGCAAGTGACGTTCGATACAGATTCGTCATTGACACCACCACCCTGTAATTACTTCGGTTCCTTAAGCAGATCCGTCGCTTGCCAGCAGTACCAGGCGACGACGCTGCGATAAGGACGAAACGGCTCCCCAAATGGCTCAAGAGCCTTTGCATCGAGCATGGGCTCTCCCTTGATGAGAGACCAGCCGCGGCGCACTCCCAAATCACCACTGGGCCAGACGTCTAGCCTTGCAAGGGAGAACATCAAGAACATTTCAACAGTCCAGCGACCGATCCCCCAGACTTGCGTGAGTGCAGCCGTGATTTCATGATCTGGCATCTCTTCAAAATCATCCACGCTAATTCCACCCGAGATGATTGCCTCGGCCAACTCGGTGACGGTTCGCGCTTTAGCCCCGGAGAGACCAGCTCCTCTCAATTCATCAAGGGGGACCGAGAGCAGTCTGCCAGGCGAGAAGTCGTCTTCGATAAGAAGTCTTAGTTTCTGAGTGATTGAGTCCGCGGCCTTCGTGGATATCTGTTGTGAAACGACCGCCTTCAATAGGGTTTCGAAGTGATTTCGATATGGAGGTTCGCCTTTACCTAATTCACATTGAGGAGAGATCTTCATAAATTTGGCGAGATCCCTATCGGCTTTCGGAAGAGCCTTAAGGGCTTTCGCGAGTGTCACGCTCTTCGCCCGACGAAACCAAGAGTGATGGCCACACACCGCCCTATGAGCAAGGCAAAGAGCACAGTGCCTAAGCCCACGTTCTTACCTAACCCCAAACTTCCATCTCTAGGCATTCCACTAAGCAACCAACCAAGGGAAACTACGGTGAGCTCAACAACTAGCCGCGCCCTTCCGACAGGCACACCGAATCTCTTATTGATACCCGTCATGAGTCCGTCACGGGGCCCCGCACCTAAACCGCAAGTCAGATAGAGCGCGCTCGCCACGGCTATCGACAATATCCCGAGAATCACCATACCGATACGCACATATAGATTTGAAGGCTCTGGAATAACTGTGGTTCCGACTCCGATAGCAATGGATATGACCACAGCATTACTAATAGTTCCCAGCCCCGGCTTCTGGCGTAATGGAATCCAACATAAAACAGCAAAGACACTCAGAATAAATGTGGTGAAAGCAATCGATAGACCGGTTACATGTGTCACGCCAAGGGCAAAGACCACCCATGGACCTGCGCCAAGAGTGGCGTTAATGATGATGGCGTCGCCAGTCCCGTAGAGATAGAGACCTAGCAAAAGAATGAGGTACGTACGGCGAGAGCACCGCCATTGCGAGGGCGCTCGCCAAGAGGTGACGGGGACAGAACGAGCACCTGCGAAGAATTGACGCATTCGAGAAACCTAGCGCCAATCCACTGGTTGATGACCCATTTGCTTCAATAAATCATTGCATTTAGAGAATGGCTTACTTCCCAAGAATCCTCTGTTGGCCGAGAGCGGACTGGGGTGTGTCGTGATAATCACTCGTGAAGGATCGAAGAGGTGCTTCAGTGACTCTGCATCTTTGCCCCACAGCATCGCAACCACATCAGGGTTTCTCTTGATGAGGAATTCGACCGCAGATTCGGTAAATCCTTCCCAACCGATCTTCTTGTGGGATCCCACCGCACCTGACTCGACGGTGAGTACTCGATTTAATAAAAAAACGCCTTGATCTCGCCAGGATTGCAAGCTGGAGTTCACTTTCGATAACTCACCTATATCCGCAGTCGCTTCTTTAAAGATATTGCGCAGAGAAGCAGGTACTGGACTGACATGCGGATGTGTGGCGAAGGAGTATCCGATGGCGTGACCGGGAGTCGGATACGGGTCTTGGCCAAGAATGAGAACACGGACATCTTTGATAGACATTTCGAACGCGCGAAGGATCAATTCCCTATCTGGAAAACACACTGCGCCATTACTTATTGCTCCTTCAAGATGGTCGCCTAGCTCATTCAACTTTTCCCGTTGCGAATCAAGAAAAGGTATCCAAGATTCGTGAACTAACGCATCAGGAATGTACATGGTTAGTGAATTCATAGAGCGCCACCGCTGCTGCCGCCGACACATTGAGTGAGTCAATTCCTGCAGCCATGGGAATTCGTAACTCTTGTGAGGCAATTCCATGGGCGTCAGTGGACAAACCGTCTCCCTCCGTACCCAGGATTAAAGCGCTTCGCTCCCCCGGCCTCCAAGATCTGATGCTTCTTGCTGATGGGAGTGGAGTAAGGGCGAGCACGTCGTACTTAGATTCTGCAAGTCGTTCGGCAAGATCCAGATGATCTGTGAACCTAGCCCATTTCATATTGAACACAGTTCCCATCGAAGTTCTTATCGCTCGTCGGTATAGCGGATCGGCACAATGAGTGTCTAAGAGAATGCCATCTACGCCGAACGCAGCCGCACTTCGGATAATTGCACCCACATTGGTGTGGTTTACCAACCCCTCGAGAATGAGCAACGTATGCGAGTCGCGGATAAGTGCGCTGTGATCGAGTGCTAATGGCCGATGGAAGCTAGCCAAAGCTCCTCGATGCACAATGTATCCCGTGACACTTCTCAACTCCGATTGAGTTCCGACGATGATCGGAACGTCTTTAGCGAAAGACGGAAGTGAATCTAGCCATTTCTCCTCGCAAAGCACGGCTCGAGGCCGAGCCCCAGAGCAGAACGCACGTTCGATAGTGATGGCGCCCTCTGCTATGAATAGTCCGCCAGAAGGTTCGGATCTTGTCCGCAAAACCACGTCAGTAAGCGCTGCAAAGTCTTCAAGAAGTTGTGGTGCGGCTTCATCAAAAGGAATCGTCATGATGTGAAGAGCCTAAAGCTTGCATAAAGGCCCGTCACAGTAATGATGGTGCGATAGATCCACGACGGAATTCCGCGCCCCACTCGTGACCCAACGAAGGCGCCTGCATAGGAGGAGATGCCAATCAGCAAAACAGCGAGCCATGCGATCTTTCCAGAAAGGATGAAGACAAATCCTGCGATGAGATTTGTGGCCCCGGCTAAGTAATTCTTCATTGCGTTAGAGCGAACAACGCTCTCGTTGAGGAGTAACGATAAGAGACCAATGAGAATTACTCCTTGGGCAGCGCCAAAATAGCCACCGTAAATCCCCGTCAGGAGAACACTAAATTGCGCACCCTTGCCTATGGCTATTTGGCCGCTCTCTTTACGCCAACGGGAAACGATCGGCGCGGCGATGTTAAGAGCTACACCCACTAGCACCAACCACGGCACTACAGAGCTGAATATTCGATCGGGAAGAAGCAATAGCGCCATTGCTCCTATTAACGCACCAGCGATGGAGTAGGGCATCAGCGCTCGAACTTGATGGCGGTCTCCATCTAACGAGTGACGTGAACCTCTCATAGCTGCAAAAGCCCCAGGCACCAGCCCCACGTTATTTGAGGTATTGGCCACCAAGGGCGAGAGTCCAGCGGCGAGCAGAGCAGGGAAAGTGATGAGAGTGCCACTCCCTACGATTGAATTTATGAAACCGGCGGCGAACCCAGCGATGAGGATCAGCAACAAGGTATGCGAGCTAAGTGCGAGCACTCCAGCGCCCCTCTTCGTGAACCACCTTGATGTTCATACCAAACGCCAGCGACACAGTGACGCTATTGATCACATCTTCGATGGGTCCAGCAGACATCACTGCTCCATCTTTAAGGATGATGGCGTGCGTGGTTCCAATAGGGATCTCCTCGAGATGGTGGGTCACCATCACCGTGGCAGGAGAGAGCGGATCCAGTGCGATGATGGCTAATTGGAGAAGCATTGATTCACGCGCCCCGATGTCCATACCAGCAGCAGGTTCATCAAGGAGCAAAAGCTCTGGATTAGGCATCAGGGCTCGTGCCAATTGAACACGCTTTTTCTCCCCCTCACTTAAAGTGCCAAAGACTCTCTCCGAGAGGTGATCCACCTCCATCAGATGAAGTAGAGAATGTGCCCGCGAAATATCCTCTTCCGCATACTCTTCGCGCCATCGACCAGTAAAACCCCACGCAGCGGTCAGTGCAATATCGATGACTTTTTCACCAGATTCGAATTGGTCCAAGAGGGAAGCAGAGGTGAGCCCGATGCGAGGCCGGAGTTCAAAGACGTCAACCGCTCCGAGTCGTTCATCAAGAATTTCAACCGTACCCACGGTAGGGAAGAGTTGCGTTGCTAAAATACGAAGCAAGGTGGTCTTGCCAGCTCCATTAGGCCCAATAATGACCCAACGTTGCCCTGCACCCACCTCAAAATTGACCTCTTTGAGGATCCAAGAATCGCCTTTGCGCACACCTACTCCGGTCAGACGCGCGATGGACATGCGCTTAACCTACCGGTTTCATACCCTTGCCCCGTGGAGATCTTGCCTAGGAACGTATTAGTCGCCTCATGGCTCAATTCGATTCGTGAGGGTAGGGCCGGTTTTGACGATCTCTACCACGCGCTTGGCACCTCCGACCGTTTTGCAAATCAGCCAGTACACGAGGCTTTAGACGGCTCGGCGAATGCCTTTTTCGTCGGTAATGAACAACTGTTGCAGGTGGGTTCGACATCATGGATTCCACGGGACGAAGGTACCTGGGAGGCGAGCCAGTCTCGTGTGCCTGAAATACACACGCACTCGCTCAAAGAAGCTGCCCGGCTACTTTCGACCGCTATTGATGAGGCGCTCGCGCTGATCTCGCCTATCGAGAGTGCCAGCGATAGAGGCGTGGTGATTCGAGCGAATATCCGTCAACACATCTCCGACATTCTGCGAGATTCCAGAACATTGCTTCCGTCGAACGCGTGGAGGGATTCAGGTCTCATAGAGCGAAGCATTTCAGTCCTTGTGATCGCGGCGGTGGCCGCCTTGGATAACGGAGGGGCTGTAACTGCGCACGAAATGAACGTACGCAACCTGGAGATTGGTCGACTTCGTACTGCCGCGCGCGAAGCGCTTGTCCTTGCCACTGACGCCTGGAGCGCCCGTCCGATCCACTAAGATATTGATGTGCGCACCGTCCTCTACTCCTTCAGCGGTGGCGACCGAAGCGGTATTACATCAAGGATCTTTAACGCACTAGCCGAATTCGACGTCACCGTGCTTGATGTGGGGCAAGTAGTTCTTCGCGGCCGCTTAACAGTCGGGGTACTCATCACTGCCCCTCTTGAAGAATTAGAGAAATCTATCCGGCATCGACTGACAGGATTAGCTAGCGATCTTGATCTGGAGTTATTCGTGCAATCCGGTGAAGGCGATGGCACCCACGCCGAAGTAGGCGTTCATCTCACCCTCATGGGTATGCCACTTCGCCCACAGGCCGTAGCCAGTATCACTCAGGTAATATCTGACCTTTCTGGCAACATTGAACGCATTGCTCGAGTCTCGGATTATCCCGTGGTGGCGATTGAATTTTTTGTAAGTGGCGTAGAGATTGACACGATCAAAGCGCTGCTCGCCCCTATCGCGAAAGAGAACGGCGTCGATATTGCTGTTCAACCAGGAGGGCAAGCACGACACTCGAAGCGCCTCGTCATGCTAGATGTTGATTCGACTCTTATTCAAAATGAAGTCATTGAACTACTAGCAGATCGAGCAGGTTCGGGAGAAATTGTGAAGGCGATCACTACTAGAGCGATGAATGGTGAAATTGACTTTGCTGACGCCTTGCGTGAACGGGTGACTACCTTGGCCGGTCTCACTCAGAAGGATCTTGAAGATGTGCAACACGCCATCGCCCTGACCCCTGGAGCTCGTACTCTGGTTGACACACTTCACCACTTGGGAATCCATGTAGGTCTAGTCTCTGGTGGTTTTATTGAAGTTGTAGCGCCATTGGCTCAATCCCTTGGGATTAAATTCGTCCGTGCAAATTCCTTAGAACTGATCGACGGAATTCTCACTGGAAGGGTGGTTGGACCAATCATTGATCGAGCCGCGAAAGCAGATGCATTGCGCGAATACGCCGCATCATTGTCGATACCACTTGCTCAGACTGTGGCAATTGGAGATGGAGCAAATGACCTCGACATGATTGCCGCCGCTGGGCTGGGAATAGCCTTCAATGCTAAGCCGGTTGTAGCACATGCTGCCGACGCGGCTATTTCAGCGCCATATCTAGACAGTGTGCTCTTTCTCTTGGGCATTACTCGGCAAGAGATTACTTCCTACCAGGGCGTCTAAAAGTGAAAGATGTACCCGCTGGTCCTTTCAGAAGGTCGCTGTATTTTTCGAGTAAATCGAGATTCCTATCTGCCAAATGATCAAATGGTTGTCCCACACTTGATCCAGGAGTCAGCGAGACCATTGCCTTGCTGGGGTCAATCAAGGCGCTCACCCAACATTCATGAGAAGACGCGCGTGCAATAACTTCGGCGATGGGCGTAACGATCATAGAATTACCAAAGTAGATCGTGCCGGCCGGATCGATGCCCACGGCGTTGGCTCCCACCATATATAGATGATTGTCATAAGCGCGCGCCCGGTTAGTGAGTTCCCAGATATCTGCCGATCGAAGGAATGCGGAAGGGCGCGCGATGAGTTCGGCTCCTTGTATGCCTTGGATACGACTTAACTCCGGAAAATCACCATCAAAACAAATAATCATGCCGATCTTGCCGAGTTCAGTGTCTACCACGCACACATCGTTGCCAGGAACTACCCATCCTCCTTGGCTCAACATCTCGGCACAGAATGGATGGGTCTTCCGGTAAATGCCAGCAATCTCACCCGAGGGGAGAATGATCATTGAGGAGTTATATACGATTCCTCTTTCAGGCCCACGTTCGTAAGTGGCATGCACAATATGTATACCGAGACGTTTGGCGACTTCTTGAATCGGAGAAGTGAGTCTGCCGGGGAATACATCTACCAAATCCCATAGCTCTTCCGGAGTGCACCCCGGAGAAAAACCGGTACTGACAGTCTCGGGCAAGACAACTAGTGAGGCTCCCGTATCAGCCACACATCGCTCAATAAATGAGATTGCTTTTGTGATATTTGCATCGATGGACGATGGTGAGAGTTCTCCCGCGACGGGCGCAATTTGAATAGCTGCAGCAACGAAAGTTTTCATCGAGTAATGAGCCAACCTATAAGTACTCCTGCAAGGGAGAGCGCTCCCCCAGCAAGGAGCGACGATATGCTCGAAGTCGGTCGCATCGTACTTTCCTTGCGAATGCTTACTTTTCCAGATTCGCTATCTGTTACGACGGTGGCAGACTTGCGGTCACCTGCGAGATAACGGTTGACTGCTTCGAAGAATTCGTTTGCGGTCTTCTTTGAAACCCCACTGAGCACCCGTTGGCCCACCCCACCAATGACTCCGCCCACAACAGCATCTGCCTCATAGGTGAGTGCACATCCTTCGGCACTCTCCGCAAGAGTGACTTTGACGTCTGCTTGGACCGTACCTGGACCACCCGAGCCGCTTGCCTTGAGAGTAAATCCATGTGGGGCGTTCTGGTCTGCCAGTTCAACCACGCCGTTGTATGTGCCCTTAATGGAGGCGACGCCGGCTGTGATGGTCATGGCGTAACTCGTGGAGCCAGTCTGTTCTAATGCTTGGCAGCCAGGAATTGTGAGGAGAAGAACGGAGGGATCATTGAGTGCAGCGAAAACGGCCGCTGGAGAATGATCTAGCGAAAAACTTCCTATGATTTTCATGCGTTCTCCTTCATGGTGCGGCGTAATTCCCATAGCTCGCTTGGAGAAATGGGCATGCGACGGATTTCGAAGCCTTCAGCATCTTCAATGGCACTAGCAAATACCGCCGAACCAGGTATGACACCGGCTTCTCCAGCGCCTTTGATACCAAGCGGATTAAGTGGCGAAGGGGTCTCCAAATGGCCCGCCTCAACCGTGGGAATCTCTGTGGAATATGGCATGAGGAAATCCATGAAAGAGGCATTTTGCAGCTGGCCACTCTCGTCGTAGGCCATGCGTTCATAGAGCGCACCGGCTACTCCTTGGGCGACGCCCCCGTGTATTTGTCCTTCAACAATCATCGGGTTAATAACTCGGCCACAATCATGTACCACCACGTATCGAAGGATCTTCACTTCGGCCGTCTCCGGGAGAATCTCGATGATGACCGCATGCATGCCATTGGCAAATGTTGATGCCATTGGCGAGTAATAATCCTTGCCTTCTAACCCAGGCTCTTGATCTTCGGGTACAGGAGGTTTAGAAGTGTCCCCCACCGCAAATTGAGTGGCAGCTTTCGCCGACTCATCGAAGGCATATCTGAGGGGATTGGAAAGAACAGCAACAGTTTTGAGTGCGATTGACTTCGAGTGGTCGCCCTTGACCCGAATGATGCCATCAACTATCTCAAGATCTTGCGGATCGCACTCAAGGGCCTCACCAGCAAGGCGCAGCGCCTTATCTCTTACCTGTCGGGCGGCAAGAGCGATTGCGTTTCCGCTCATTACTGCAGCTCGAGAGGCGAACGTACCCACCGCATAGGGGAAACGACGGGTATCACCTGTGGTGACGAATACGTCCTCGATGGGAACTCCGAGTTCATCGGCGACGATCTGGGCAAAGACTGTTTGATGGCCCTGCCCTTGGCTCGTGAGACCCGTAGCAACATTAATTCGACCACTCGTCTCGACTTGCACGAAGCCACCTTCGTATGGGCCCACTCCGGTTCCTTCGACGTAACAAGCAACACCAATGCCAATTTTGCGCCCTTGAGCCGCATATTCGCTGCGCATGGTTTCAAAATCATCCCAGCCGACCATCTTCTTGAGCATTGCCATGGATGCCGGAAAGTCGCCAGAGTCATACTCCAATGGACGTCCATCTTGGAAAATCAAACCTAGGTCGTAGGGCATCTCGTGGGGCTGAATGAAGTTCCGTTCACGTACCACAGTTCTATCGAGTTTCAAGTACTTGGCGATCGCATCGACGGTACGCTCCATGGCGAAAACACCTTGAGGTCTTCCAGCACCGCGGTAAGGAATAACTAGGACTGTGTTGGTAAAGAGGGAAGTGAATTCCACCCGGTACGAAGCAGGCTTATAGGGGCCGAGTAATTGCGTTGAAGTGATGAGCGGAATAATAATTCCGTAGGGCGTATATGCCCCGTTGTCATGGAAAAACGTGACGTCTAATCCAAGGATGCGGCCCTCTTCATCAAATCCCACCTCAATGTGATGCTCTTGAGCTCTTTCATGGGCTGAAGAAATGAAGTGTTCGCGCCGATCTTCACTCCACTTAACAGGACGATTAAGCTTGCGTGCCGCCCAGGGGATGAGAACTTCTTCTGGCCATGGGTGCATAATCTTCACGCCAAATCCGCCGCCCACATCGGGGGCGATGCACTCGACCTTCTGCAGCGGGAGATCAAGTTTGGCCGCCACGGCGGCTCGGACTCCAGTTGAGGTTTGTGTTGAGGACCAGAGACGCAACTCTTGTGAATCTTCCTCCCAGATAGCGTAAACACCTTTACCCTCGAGAGGAGAGCACGCGCTTCTTTCAATGAAGAGATCTAGCAAAAGTTTATGAGGAGCCGACTTGATCATGGCGCGGGCGTCGCCGACTTCTTTGACAGAGTGTGCGCTGACATTGTTCGGAACACTTGAATGCACCGCATTGTGTGCAGCTTTAGCGTTTTCGATGCCGACAACCGGTTTCAAGATTTCAAACGAGACCCTAATGAGGTCCACAACATCTTCGGCAATATAACGATCTTCCGCGATGACCATAACAATGGCTTCGCCCACGTGGCGAACATACTCATTAGCAAGTGGATACCCAGTCCTGCCGTTAAGTAGGGCGGGATGAGGGATGAGTAAGGGCAGGGGTTCTGCAACACGCCCCTCAAGATCTTCGTAAGTGTAAATTCCGATCAACCCGGGTACGTCAAGGGCATCAGAGACGTCGATATCCAAAATGCGAGCAGAGGCATGTGGACTACGGAGAAATGCCGCCGCCAAGGCGTCATGTCCTAGATCATCGAGATAGCGTCCCTGGCCAGAAACTAAACGGGGGTCCTCTTTACGCAGGATAGGTTCACCGAATGATTTAGTGGTCATCGCGCACCCCCGAATCAATCAGCTCGGCCGCTCTCATCACTGATTTGATAATGTTTTGATACCCCGTGCAACGGCAGAGATTTCCTGCAATTGCCTCGCGGGCCTCTTCCTCCGTGGGATGTGGATTCTCTTTTAAAAACGCATGGATCGTAGTAATGAATCCCGGCGTACAGAAACCACATTGCAAACCGTGTGACTCATGGAAAGCGCGCTGAACAATCCCCAAAGAACCATCGTTGTTGACCAAACCTTCAACTGTTGTCACCGCAGAGCCGGTGACACTCACGGCAAAAATAAGGCAACCGCGTACTGGCTTGCCTTCGAGAAGAATGGTGCAAGCGCCACATACTCCGTGTTCGCATCCCACATGAGTGCCGGTAAGGCGCAGGTCGTGGCGGAGGAAATCGGAGAGTAATCTTCGAGCAGGTACTCGCGCGCTCAATGGGGTCCCATTGACCGTAATTTCCACTAGGAATAGCTCCTCGGGATTCATGATTGTCTCAATTCTGCATGAACGCGGGCCTCGGTGAGCGCTTGAACTACAAGGGTTTTTACGAGTTGACGACGGTAATCGGAGGTGGCGTGAATATCTGTATCGGGATCTATCAAAGCCTGCACTTTTAGGTTTAATTTCTCGGGGTCTTCATGCACGTCCATCACGTCGATCACTAGTGGTGTTCCGGCCACCGAGAATATTGAAATCCTTGCGGCCACTATTAGACCATCCAAAACTCGCACTAAGGCGCAGACTCCCGCAAGGGCGTAATCGCCATGTCGACGGGCTACTTCCGCGCAAGAACTCCCCCATGTGGCATCCAGGACAGGGAATGACACACCGGTTACGAGCTCACCATGTTCTAGCGAAGATTCGAGTGGTCCAACGAAAAAGTCAGCAGCAAGAATTTCGCGAGGCCCTTGCTGGCCAGAAGCATGAATCCGAGCCCCCAGCAGCGCAGCTACTGCAGTGAGCTCTCCGGCAGGATCGGCATGAGCGATTGATCCAACCGAAGTTCCTCGATTGCGAATAACAGGATGAGCAACGTAGGCAAGCGCCTGCTGAATCAACGGAACATGAGTTTTAACCAAGTCGTGAGTGAGGACCTCTTGGTGCCGGGCAATAGCTCCGATCCATAGATCCGAACCGCGCAGTTCGATCCCCGAGAGCTCCGTGAGCCCATTGATATCTACCAATACATCTGGGGACGCTAGGCGCATGGAAAGGAGCGGAGTCAGGCTCTGTCCGCCAGATAGCACCTTTGAGTTGTGCCGTTGCAAGGCCATCACCGCTTCGGGGATGGAGCGCGGTCGCACGTAATGAAAACGAGAGGGTTTCATTGATCCACCTTCTCCCTCTTTGATAGCCGAAAGATGAATTATCGCCTAATAATCTCAAAAAGCGAGGTGATAACGCACGAAAGGCGGGTGGATTTCTCCACCCGCCTTTCGTAAGGGTCTGACGCTAGAACATCTATCCTTAGCGCTTGACTTTCTTTGACAGCATGTTGCAGAGATGCCAGCCGATGACTGCCACCAACGTACCTGCTGCGATACCGGTGATCGAGAAGTCGTTGGTAAACTTCAACGATACGTTACCGACGCCAAGGATGATGGCAGCAGCGATAGGAACGAGGTTGACTGGATTACCAAAGTCAACCTTATTTTCGATCCAGATCTTGGCACCGAGAATGCCGATCATGCCGTAAAGGATGGTCGTCACGCCGCCAAGTACGCCGCCGGGAACTGCATTGATCATGGCACCAAACTTGGGGCAGAGCCCGAAGATGATCGCGAATACAGCCGCAATGTAGTAAGCCAAAGTCGAATAGACCTTGGTTGCCGCCATGACGCCGATGTTCTCAGCATATGTGGTGGTTGGTGAGCCACCGACGGCGCTAGTGACAATGGTGCCAACGCCATCACCGATGAGTGCGCGACCAAGCACGTCATCGAGATTCTCACCGGTCATCTCAGCAACTGCCTTGACGTGTCCGGTGTTCTCTGCGACGAGTGCAATGACGGCAGGAATCACCAAGAGGATGAATGATCCAGTGAACGCTGGACCTGTCATCGTTGGAAGACCAAACCAATCGGCACTGCCAACGCCAGAGAAATCAACGCGCTTTACCGTAGAAGCCAATGGCGTCAATGGGTCTCCACCAGAGAAGCGGTCATAGCCAGTGATGCTCAAAACGTCCATGAGCCAGGCAATGATTACACCAACGATGAGTCCAAGGAAGACCGTGATCCGCGAGAGGAAGCCACGGAACATCACTGACATGATGAGGGTGGCTACCAAAGTAAGGAAGCCGAGCCATTCATCTTGGTGCCAGTAGACGCCAGTTGCTACGGGCGCGAGGTTGAAACCGATCAACATAACAACTGCGCCAGTCACTGCTGGTGGGAGAACCTTGTTCACTACTGCGCCACCGGCAAAGTGCACGATGAGGCCAACGATTGCAAGAAGAAGACCGGCAATGAGGATCGAACCGGTCACTTGTGCAGAGGTTCCGCCGCCGGCGCGAATAGCTGCTACCGCACCCACGAAGGAAGCGGAGGTGCCCAAGTAGCTGGGTACCCGATTTCCTACGATGAGCAAGAAGATCACCGTGGCTACACCTGACATCATGACGCTGAGGTTTGCATCCAAGCCCATGATGAGTGGGAAGACGAAGGTGGCACCGAACATGGCCATAACGTGCTGTGCACCAAGTCCGACCATACGTCCGTAGCTAAGGCGCTCGTTAGGCTTTACGACTTCGCCAGGTCCTGCGTTTGAGAGTGTCCATGCCATGATTACGCCCCCTCCTGAAGGGCACGGTATCTGGGGTTATCCAGAGACCACGGATTTGATCAGGGTCGAATCCGTTAAGGCTTCCTCTAAGTTAAAGCCGAAAGGCGGCACACCCTTTAACAATTACCTACAAAGGCTTAGGCAATATTGAGGCAACTTGTTACGGCGTGTCGAAATGACAACGTGCCCATATTGTAAATTCTCTGTTTGTGGAAGGTTCGAATCAATGAAAGAAAGGAATCGGAGGCGCTAGCCTTGCACTATGTCTCCGGATCGCACTCAGTCGGTCCCGCTCTTATCGCAATCCAGTTTCTCCGTTTTACAGCCCTTTTGGGGAGTGGAGTCATTCACAAGCCTAGGCGCCTCTTCGAAGATATCGTGGTGGCAAGGGGATCTAGGTTCGTTTCTCACGGTCGAAATGAATGTCGCAACCCCGCTGCCCACCTCGCTCTTCCTTCCTCAGCTTCCGACTCGAATCACCCGAGCCTCGATAAACGGATGGCAGATTGACGGCGAATTTCTTGGAGTGTCCCGAGTGCTGCGAACACCTCATATAGACCTCGCCCCAACCGCCATCAGCGCCCCTCCAACCGTGGAAGAGGGACTGCGGGCAAAGATTGGTGGGGGCGCTGGCCTCACTCCCGAAGGCGATGACGAAGTCGCCGGGTTTCTCATGGTCGCAAGATCCTTAGGTATTTCTCACTCTCTAGATCGATCAGAGTGGAGAAATAATCGGACAACGACTTTTAGCGCTGCCCTGCTGGACGCAGCGTTCCATGGTTTTGCTATCCCAGTCGTAGCAGATGCTGCCCGCCAAATCGCACATGGCGTGATGACATCGTGCACTCGAGAGGCTTTACTTGCAGTAGGGCACACCTCGGGGGCAGCCTTGCTTCGGGGAATGGAAACTGCCCAACAATGCGTCAGGAGAGCGGCATGATACGTATTGAAATTCGGCCAGGTTTCTATAGGGATTCAGTTTCGTTGATGCAAGTGAGCCAACGAGCCGGCGTAGGTGTCAATGGAGCATTGGTTGCCATGGCAACACCACTCAACGTAGAACTCGCGATACAAATGGGCTTCGTGCTGCCGCCCACCAGTCCTAACGATTTGATCATCGCCATCGATGCTCCCAATGAAGAATCCCTCTCCCATGCATTCGACGTTGTTGAAGAGGCGTTGGATGAACAACTTCGCAAGAGTCGCGAACAATCGTCGGATTCCGGCTTCACTCCCGCTAGGACTCTCGGTCGAACGCAAGGCGCTGGAATTGCACTCATCTCGGTGCCAGGTGAATTTGCCTTCATAGATGCCGTAGACGCTTTAGAAAACGATATGAACGTGATGATCTTTAGCGACAACGTCACGGTACAAGATGAGATCTTGCTAAAAGATATCGCTATCGCTCGAGACCTACTCGTAATGGGACCTGATTGCGGAACGGCAATTATCGGTGGAGTAGGTCTGGGCTTCGCGAACGTAGTATCGCCAGGAAGTGTGGGCATCATCGCTGCCTCCGGTACAGGAGCGCAGCATCTCGCTACCCTTCTGGATCATGCGGGGATTGGCATCTCGCACTGCATCGGACTGGGCGGTCGCGATCTTTCATCGGCAGTCGCCGGACGCTCTGCAAAACAAGCACTTGCCTTGTTGGATGCAGACGAACACACGGACCTGATTGTCTTTGTTTCAAAGCCCGCGGCGCCAGAAGTTGCAGAATCCCTCCAGAACGTTGCTCGAGCAATGAAGAAGAAGGTCATCTTTGGGCTTTTAGGACCCACTGGTTCAGATATCACTGAGACTGCTGAGAAAGTGCTCGACGAATTAGGTGTGACGCACCGCCCATGGGTAAACGAGGTAGCTGATGCTGGGTCTACAGGGCCTACAGGAGGCTCACTTCGTGGCCTCTTTGCTGGGGGAACATTGTGTGATGAAGCGATGCTGATCGCTTCAAAAAGAACACGCGTGCCAATATTCTCCAATATCCCGCTTGAAAAAGAATGGCTAATAGACCCCTTTGGACCCGCCACCTCGCACGCTTTTATCGATTTTGGTGACGACGCAATGACAGTAGGAAGAGCCCACCCCATGATCGATTCAAAATTGAGGATCGATCGGCTCGCTAAAGAGATCAACGATCCATCCTGTGGAGTAATTCTAATGGATGTTGTTTTAGGCCATGGCGCTACTTCCACTCCGGGCGAGGAGTTATCAGTCGCGATCTCCGAGAGCAGTAAACCAATCTTCATTTCGCTCATTGGTACCACGTTAGATCCACAAAATTTTGAGAGGCAAAAGGCGATACTTGCGCAAGCAGGAGCGAGAGTATTCCTGAGCAATGCTTACGCAACCCATGCAGCTCTTGATGCGCTAGGAGTACCACGATGAATAAATTGCTCTCCGAATCTCTCGCAACAGCTACTGCCGGCGTCTCACTCTTGCACGATGCATTGCTCAATCAGGGTGTTTCTACGCAAGCTGTGGAGTGGTCCCCTCCTCTCGGAGGAAAAGATCTGCACGATGTCATGGCAGATCAAAGGAGAAGTGTGGCCAACGAATTGGCACTTTCGAAGATGCTGAATAGTGGAGCCGTTCTAGTTGATGTAAAACCGGCATCTGAAGCACTCAACCTGGGTCGCGGTGAGTTCCTCCATGCTGGGCCGCCGATTGAGTGGTCTCGCGCTTCGGGCCCGATGAGAGGCGCTCTCATCGCCGCGATGCTTTACGAGAAGATGGCCGATTCCGCTGAAGCAGCCGAACTAATACTGGAAAAGAACGGTGTTGCGTTAGAACCGTGTCATCACCGTGGCGCCGTCGGCCCTATGGCGGGCGTCGTGACGCCATCAATGTGGATGTTTGAGCTTCAAGACCCCAGCACAGGAAATAAGTCGTGGTGCTCACTTAACGAAGGCCTCGGAAAAGTTCTTCGCTACGGAGCCTACTCCCCCGAAGTCATTGAACGATTAGATTGGATGCGCGACGTCCTTGGGCCACTTTTGCAAGTGGGGGTACGCGCTCGAGAAGAACATATTGACGTTCGAGCAATCATTTCTCAAATGATCCAAATGGGCGATGAAGGCCATAATCGAAACCGCGCCGG
>CAFBQF010000012.1_pt1 | contig 23284 bp, 24 predicted proteins | sample 7269931 | NCBI WGS metagenome assembly CAFBQF01 (sample SAMEA6814175, study PRJEB35770) | freshwater metagenome | biome: Freshwater; feature: Freshwater reservoir; material: water | place: Czech Republic | collected 2016-11-09 | depth 30m m
AATCGTCTAGCTTCAATATCTAGCGGAAGGCGGAGAATTTCATGCACTTTCACCACATCACTCTCACGGTCATCGATAAAGAGGTGAGCGCCGAGTGGTACCAGCGCCTCTTAGGAGAAGCATCAGTAACTCCTCGTGAGGGTCCGGGCTGGACCCGCGCACGACTCGCATGGCCTTCGGGGCTGATCATCGGACTGACAGAAAATACCAAAACCTGGGAAGGGCAAAGCTTTGATGAAGGAAACATCGGCCTGGATCACGTGGGGATCTCCTGCGAAAGTGAATCTGAAGTGCGCGCTTGGGCAATTAAACTTGATGCCCTGGGATTTAATCGCGGTCCAGTAGAAGATGTTTCTTACTGTTGGGCTGTCACAACACGCGACCCGAGCGGAATACCCATCGAGTTCTTCTGCCTCAAGAGTTAGTTCGTAGGTGGTTCATCTAAATCTTCGAGCAGAGCCAGATCATCCACCTGAAGTATGAGGCCACCAACTTCTTGGAAGTAATGTCGTGCTCCACTATCGCCTCTTTTCCCATCCGAGAGCGCTTGCCTCAGGTCACTCATCAACGGAATGAAATGTTGACGCGTGAAGGCAATGGGAGGCGAGAAGAGATCTTCGAAACCTGCAGCGACCATCTCTTCCGGAGAGTCAACAACCCGTGAAATCACTCGTGAGATGACTCGAGACGTCATACCTATCTGGTCCACCAGCAACACACAGACTCTCTCTGCTCCCACAGGGAGAGAATCAAGTCCTTTCAACAACGAAGAAGCTTGCCCACTCTCCCAATCACTATTGACCACCACGGTGGCATCGGCTACCTCACCCACCCAAGCTCCCAAAACAACCACGACTTCCTGGCAGCCAGCCTCACGCAGAAGGCGAACACCTCGATCTACCAATCTCTCGCCTTGGTGCACATATGGGGCTTTAGGTCCACCAAATCGACGCCCACCACCGGCAGCCAACAAGAGTCCTATGACCACTATCGCGCTGCTCCCGGATGGATCGGTCCAAGTGAGGTACGCAAAGGAACCGCGCTCCCTCCCCAGCGGTGGGCCACTATCTCAGCAGCAATTGATATTGCGGTCTCCTCGGGCGTGCGTGCGCCCAAATCTAAACCAATCGGTGAATGAAGCCTTGCAAGCTCGATTTCAGTCAATCCTTCAGCGCGCAAACGATCAAGACGATCCTCGTGAGTTCTTCGCGATCCCATAGCGCCGATGTAAGCCGCGTTGGAACGCAACGCAAGTTTGAGTAAAGGAATATCGAACTTAGGATCATGGGTAAGGACACACACCACCGCGCGATTATCGATCTCTTGCGTTTCGAAATATCGATGTGGCCAATCGACGATGAGTTCGTCGGCATCAGGAAATCGTTTCGCGGTGGTAAAGAGTGGACGCGCATCACAGACCGTCACGTGAAATCCTAGAAACTTGCCTACCCTTGCGACCGAAGAAGCGAAGTCGATAGCCCCAAAGACAAACATCTTCGCTGGTGGTGCAAAAGTGGATACAAAGAGTTCAATATCTGCCAGTAGACGTTCGCCTTCTTCGCCGTACTTGAGGAAACCAGTTTGTCCTGCTTCTAACATTCCAAGCACGTCATCCCGGACGGCGGTGTCGAGTCGTTGCGAACCCAAAGTTCCCAAGACGAAATCCCGACCAATGGCGATATGTGATCCCACTCGAGATCCCCCGGCAACAATAGTGACCACTGCAATCGGTACCTGCGCCTCGATCCTCTCAATAATTGTCGGCAATTCTGGCCACGACGCTGTGGAGATGGATTCAGTAAAGACCTCGAGGATCCCGCCGCACGTAAGCCCCACCGCAAATGCTTCATCATCGCTCACGCCATACACATCTACTGAAGGTGCGACGCCTCTGAGAGCTTCCTGCCCTCGCTCGAAAGCCGCCCCTTCAACACACCCACCACTAATTGACCCGACCACTTCTTCGTTGGAAGTCACCAAGAGGGAGGCGCCCGGAAGGCGCGGTGCTGAGCGCCAGGTTCGTACTACGGTGGCAAGTGCTACGGCTTTACCAGCGGCAATCTCGCTCTTGAGTTCCCGCAGCACCTCTTTCATACGAAACCGATCCTTAGAGCCGGCAGGCGTGGATGTCGGTGACTAGGATTCCGCGGGCGCCGAGATTCCACAACTCATCCATCACACGATTGGTCTCCTTGCGCGGAACCATGGCGCGCACCGCTGACCATCCTGATGAATGAAGGGGAGAAACTGTGGGCGATTCAATTCCTGGAGTGATTTTGCAAGCAGCCTCCACCAGGTCATTGCTTATGTCGTAATCCATAAGCACGTACTGCCGGGCAATGATGACGCCTTGGAGGCGACGAATCAATGTTTCTAGTGCGGGAGACTGGCTGCGACTGATAAGAACCGCTTCACTCTTAAAGATTGGTTCACCAAAAATTTCAAGGCCAGCCTGGCGAAGGGTGGTTCCTGTCGAAACAACATCTGCAATTGCGTCCGCGACACCGAGTCGAACGGAGGTCTCCACCGCCCCGTCAAGACGTACTACTTTCGCATTGACGCCTTGCTCCTTCAAATACTTCTCGAGTAGAACGGGGTAAGCCGTGGCAACTCGCTTACCCGAAAGAGAACTTATTGAGAGCGTCGAACCTGCAAGTGCTGCAAAGCGAAAAGTGGACGCACCAAAATTCAGTCCCAACACCTCTTTCGCTGGGGCATCTGAGTCAACAAGCAAGTCACGCCCAGTGATGCCAGCATCGAGTTCACCTGATCCCACATAAAGGGCGATGTCTCGCGGCCGCAAAAAATAAAACTCAACATCGTTCTCGGCATCGATCAAGATCAAATCACGTGCATCGTTGCGCTGACGGTATCCAGCCTCGCGCAACATCTCCGCTGCAGAATCAGAAAGTGATCCCTTATTGGGTACCGCAATGCGCAACATGATCAAAGAACCTCGTATATCTCTTCGATGGTGAGACCCTTGGCCTTGGCCAAGACCTGTGCGTGATAAATCAACTGACTAATCTCTAGAGCCGTCTCACTCTTTGATTGATGCTCCGCAGCCATCCATGCCTCTGCTGCCTCTTCGACAACCTTCTTGCCGATTTCATGAATGCCAGCGGCAAGTAGCGTGCCGGTATTCCCACTCTCCCCGGCTTCCTTGGCAGAGATCTCAACCCAAAGCTGATCAAAGGTCTTCATGGAGCCAGTCTACGTGGCGGTGGACCAGTGGGGTGGCTCATTAACCACCCCTCCGACCGGATTAGAACCAGAAATATAGGCCAATGAGAACGAGGCCCGCCATGACACCCACTGAGCACAGAATGCGAGCAGGACTCTTTACCGAAGGATCATCATTTGCCGCATCTGGGAGACGCAACCACGAAACAAAGCCCCAGACCACAAAGGCACCATAGATGGCATAGAGAGCTGCCGAAGGGTAATAGCCCGCCTTCAGGAGAAGGGGAACTCCTACTGCATCTACAGCTATCCAGACCAACCAAAATTCAAGGTACCCGCGAGCCATGCCGTATGTCGCGAGTGCAGATCCTGTGAAAATCCACGCATCCGGACCAGGCCCCCACGAGCCAAGGGATTTGAGAGTGAAGTAAGCAGCTATAAAGAAGATCAAAGTGGCGGGGGCGAGAATAAGTTTCTCTCGAATGGTTGTCCAACGGGGAACTACCGGACTCTTATCACCCTGCTGGCGACGGGCAAACCACATGGACCATCCGTAGAGACTGACGGCGATAAAGAGTACTTGGCGACCCGCTTGACCGTAGAGATCCTTAGCCTGTGGGGTATCAAAGACCGCGCCGAGAAAGACAGTGAACAGCAGGGCGTTGCCGATGATTCCTACGGGCCAAGTCCACACCTTCCGACGCATACCCAGAATGGCGCCAGCTAACCCAAAAAGGTTTCCAATGATTTCGCGCCAAAGGATAGCTTTACTTCCAAAATGAAGCTCAGCAGTAAATAGCCAATGAAGAAGCGACACGAAACATTCCTCTCGCAGTTGGGATCGCGAGGGATGTCTCCCGCGCGCTAGATCCAAACTTTCGCCATCTCTTCGATGCTACACCGACTCAAGGAAGAGATAGACGAGCAAACAACATGTATCCGGACTAATGAGCCGATTCGGAGTCCGCTTTTTCACGCAAAAGCGCGATCATCGCGTCTGGATCTGAAGCATTAAAAATCGCAGATCCCGCCACGAATGTATCCGCTCCCGCTCCGGCCGCAATAGCGATGGTGTCGAGTGAGACTCCACCGTCGACTTGAAGGTAGACACTTTTATCGTTGCCAATGAGCGCGCGCGTGCGACGAACCTTCTCCATCATGTCGTGCATGAAGCTCTGACCGCCGAAACCGGGCTCGACAGTCATAATCAACACCATATCCGCATGCTGAATTAGGTCGGCGTACGGCTCAATACTTGTGCCAGGCTTCAATGCAAAAGCTGCGCGTGCACCTCGATCTTTTACAGATTTTAAGATCGCTGAAGGATCACGCGCTGCTTCGACATGAAAAGTCACGCTATCGACAAATTCTGCATAGCGTGGTCCCCACAAGTCTGGATTCTCAATCATGAGATGCGCATCCAACAGAAGAGAGGTACTTGCGCGAATGGACTCAACTACCGCAATTCCGAATGTGAGATTAGGAACGAAGTGACCATCCATGACATCGAGATGAACCATGTCAGAGGAGGGAATGCGATCGATTTCAGCTGCCAATCGGGCGAGATCAGCATTTAGGATGCTTGGCGTAATCCTCATGAGACAAATCTACTAGTTCAGACGTCTAATAAGGGCGAGGAACATCGCGTCCGTCCCATCCTTATGCGGCCAAAGTTGCAGAGTATTGCCCGTATACGGCGCCTGCATCGGAATCAATTCGAACGAGTTGTCGCGCAGCACTCTTTCTAATACACCTTGTGTTTCCGCAATGTGGGGTGAGCACGTCACATACGCGACCACTCCACCGGTACGCACCAATTTGAGCGCAGAAAGAAGTAGCTTCTCTTGCAACGGGACCAAACCGGCGAGGTCTCGCAGGGACTTCCGCCAGCGGGCCTCAGGACGACGACGTAGCGCTCCCAGACCTGAACACGGCGCATCGACCAATATTCGATCAAATGAGGCTGCCGGCAAATCCATATCCGTTCCATCCATCACTGTGACATTTTCCGGGTGCACCATCACATGTCGTACCAACTCTGCGCGATGAGGCGTCACCTCATTCGCCGTAAGAGTCGCCCCCCTTTGGACGCCTATCGCTTCTAGTAGCGAGGCTTTACCACCAGGACCCGCGCATAAATCAAGCCAGCGATCATCTTGACCCATAACTTCGGCCGAAGCAGAAAGGATCGCAACCAACTGAGAGCCTTCATCTTGAACTCCCACGCTTCCATCAATGAGCCCAGCGACCTTCTTAAGGGAGCCCGACCAGCGATATGCGTACGGAGAGAGTGCACCCACTTCAGCACCTAACTCAACGAGTTCGCTACCGTCAGATCGACCTGGACGAGCCACCAATGTCAATGGTGCGGGTCGGTTATTTGCCGCCAAGAGTAATTCACACTCTTCCCAAGATCCCAGTGCATCGCGATAAGCATTCACAATCCATTCAGGGTGTGAGTGACGGATAGCGAGTGACTCGCCTCGCGACTTTCCTTCACTCAACTGCGCGATCCAGTCCTCGATATCCTTTTCGGAAACTCGTCTCAATAAGGCGTTAACAAATTTAGATCCTGATTGACCAGAAAACTTGCGGGCAATGTCGACACTTGTGTCGACTGCCGCATGTGGAGGGGTTCGCATAGAAAGCAACTGGTGGGCACCAGCACGCAAAACCGCTCGAACTTCTATATCCATCTCTAGAACCAAACGAGTGGATACAGAATTTAAGATTCGATCATAGAGACCAAGCATTCTCAATGTTCCATAGGTCAGTTCGGTTGCGAACGCCGCATCGCGTTCATCTAAATCACGAATCATGGGAGGCAGAATGAGATTGGCATAGGCGTCGTCGCGCTCGACCTTGATAAGCGCTTCAATCACCGTCATGCGGATGCGGTCGATGCTCACTCGAATCGTTCACCCTCGATGAGACGCGCGCCACGAAGCCACTCCTCGGTGGTCATCTCTTTCTTGCCGGCAGGTCGAACTGCTTTGATCTCAATGGCACCAAAAGCTGTCCCAACGATGAGACGACCGGCATCCATTACGTACTGCCCTGGAGAAATTTCCACGTTAAGGCCTGCCTCAGAAGCCAGCAGTATCGCGAGACGATCGCCACGGAATTGCGTATACGTCATTGGGTGAAAGGCTCTGACCTGTCGAGCAATGAAGTGACTTGGCCGATCCCACAAAATACGATATTCGTCCTTGGAAATTTTGGGTGCATAACTCTGGCCCTCTGACTCCTGAGAGTGGGCTCGCATGGTGCCATCTTCGATTCCGTGTAGTACTTGATCCAGCAAGGGAACACTTTGCAGAGCGAGGGCCGCGAGTAATCCATCGCTCGTGTCATGAGGGCTAATCTCTCGGGTCGAAGATCCAAAGATTGGCCCCGTGTCCATCCCTTGATCGAGCTGGAATACGGTGACGCCCGTAAGAGTGTCACCGTTAAGAATCGCTCGCTGCACAGGTGCGGCACCTCGCAACTGAGGAAGGAGTGAGAAGTGTATGTTTATCCATCCGTGCCGGGGAATGGAGAGAATTTCACTAGGTAGTAGTGCACCGTAAGCCACTACTACCCCGATATCGAAAGATTTCTCTTGAAGCCATGCAACCAACTCGGGTGAAGATTTACTTGCCTTAAAGATATCGATTGAATTACTTTGCGCCCACTGTCCAATCGCTGACGGCGACACCTCACGACCGCGACCTACTTGTGCATCCGGTCTAGTGAGGACACCCACCACATTCGGTTGAATGGACTCAAGAACCGGAATCCCGACGTCCGGAGTCCCCGCAAAAACGATACGCACTCAGTGAAGCCCCGCGTGCGGTGAAACCCTGATGATCGGTGCATTCTCGTTGAACCACTCGGCTTCACGAATGGCTTTCATGGCTTCCTTGCGAAGCGCTAGGTCTAACCGATCGATGAACAGGATGCCGTCAAGATGATCGGTCTCGTGTTGAATCGCGCGGGCGAGCAACTCACTTCCCTCAATTTGTACTGGATCACCAAACATATTGAAACCCTTAGCCACCACTCTGAGAGCGCGAGACGTGTTGTACAACAATCCAGGGAAGGAGAGACAGCCCTCGTCGCCTTCTTGATGGTCATCTGAGAGATCTAAAACAGGGTTGATGAGGTGTCCGAGTTCCTCATCGACATCCCAGACAAAAACGCGCAGTCCCACACCGATTTGCGGGGCGGCTAAGCCTGCGCCTGGAGCATTTAGCATCGTTTCGGTCAGGTCTTGCACCAAGGTGCGCAATTCCTTATCGAAATCTACGACTGCAGTCGCCGCTGTGGTGAGGATCGGATCACCAAAGAGTCGGACAGGTTGAATCGCCAAGATGAATCCTTTCGGGTGCCCGCAGGGACCCAGTCTAAGCCACTCACCCCGGGGGGGCAGGCCTTTTGCAGGGTGGTGCCTACTGAACCTTTTCATCGATTCGAAAAGGAGCAAAACGAAATGAAAATTTTCGCTTCGCAAGACTCGCGGAATCTCTCTCGCTGCGCAAAAATTCTCGCAGAACGGATGCTACCTCCCACTCACAGGTGAGCACGGCGCGTTCGGCCGTCCCAAGGACACGCACCGACTCGGGAACTCTCCCGCTCGGTCCTGGACTCATCACTGCCGAAGCCACTGAAGGCGGTAAGTGCAATTCACGCCGCTCCGCCAGCTCGCGATCGAGTAAATCAAGTGAATTGGGCATGAGAAAAGATTTCACAATTGGGTGATTGTCCGGCAACGAGGCAAATACTTCACCTGCAGCGGCCAAAAGAGAAACAGAGAATTTCCATCGCCTCCTGAGGTCTTGAAGTGCATCCAACTCAGCCCGAGCCGTTAAGAATTCACCGTCGAGCAGGATGACTGCGTGATAACCCGCTTCTGCCCGCGGTTCACATCCACTTGTTGCTACTACGATTCGTGGGGTTTCATCCAGATCTTCGATGCGCTTATCTGCAGTCGAACTTTGGACTGGAATCCCAGGGAATGCCTTGCCAAGTTCCTCGACGGTGCGTTCGCTTCCAATTCCTAAGGGTCGCACTCTTTGATCTTGACACTCACCACAACGCCAATCAATCGAAGCTTTCTCACAGAGAGAGCATGAAGGAACCGCATGAATCGATTTCAGCACCAGCGGCCCGCCACAAAGGCAGAGCGCACGATTTCTACAGGAGTGACAGAGCAATCCTGGGGTATGACCTTTTCTTGCGACCGTTACTAAGACAGGACCAGATTTAAGAGCCTTGCGCATCACGTTCCATGCAATTGTAGGTATGCGAACGCCGGAGTTGTCAGTATGCACCCGAGGGCGCGGGATCTCAGGATTCAAAATGTGCATCTTCCCTGCATTTAACTCGCGTAAACGGGAGAGCGGTATTGCTGGAACAACAATCAAAAGCCCGGTGGCTGCAGAACGAATATCCGCGATACCAGCTCCGCCCCAACCTGGTGTGCGTGGCTCCTGGTATGCATAATCCTCCTCATCGATCAAAACAATCACATCGTATTTTCCCCGAGCGAAGAGGGCACCACGAGTACCGATCGTTACCGGCACGTCACTGCGTTCTGAAATGAGGTAATTACGGTAACGCAGTTGAGGAGATAAACCGGAGTGCAAAACACTCGCGTAGATTCCGGCATCGTTGACCAATTTCTCTGCGATTTCGACGTCACGTTGATCCGGATAAATGAGTAAAACTTTGAGTCCTCGTCGCACCATCTCCGTAATGGCATCAAGGAGTATCAGGTGATGGATCTGGCCTTGTTGGTTAAGAAGCATGGCATGGGGCGTTTTCCCCGCAACAGCTGCTGCCACGAACGATTCGACGCGATTTGGGAGAACACGGGATTCAAGTTGAGGAGCATCAGCTCCAGGAAAGGAGAGTGCATCCTTCTCGCCGCGCGCATGGCGCGGTGGTACCGCGGAGCGAAAAAGATCCCAAAAGGTACCCACGTAATATTCTCGACACCGCTCGATGAGCTGAAGAAGTTCGACAGTAAGAATAGGTATCGGGGAGGTAACAGATGATATTGCCTTGAGTGATTGATGCAGTGAAGCCTCACTTCGCTCGATAATTACGCCATCGCAGAGTCGTCCCGAAAAAGGCACACGGACCAAAGTTCCAGGCAGTGCCACCTCATCCCACTTAGCTGGCACAAGGTAATCAAATGGTTGATCAAGGTGGACCACTCCTGTGTCGACCAAGATCTTCGCAATGGGCGCTTGCGAAGCCACGGGCAACGCCGTGCGCCGCCGCTTAGGAGAGGTGGAGATTAACTCCAACGGCTCCATGATTAACCTTTTACTGCGGCCTTCAACGCATCAGCACGGTTGGTCAATTCCCACGTGAAGTTGGGAAGCTCACGTCCAAAGTGACCGTATGCGCTTGTCGCTGAGTAAATAGGACGAAGAAGATCTAGGTCGCGGATGATCGCGGCAGGACGCAAATCGAATACCTGTACGACAGCAGCTTGAATCTGCTCAACTGGAACAACTCCCGTACCAAAGGTCTCTACGAAGAGCCCCACAGGTTGTGCTTTACCAATGGCGTATGCAACCTGTACTTCACAGCGACGCGCTAGTCCAGCGGCGACCACATTTTTTGCAACCCATCGCATGGCATAGGCCGCTGATCGATCGACTTTTGATGGATCTTTCCCGCTAAAGGCCCCTCCACCGTGACGGGCCATACCGCCATATGTGTCGACGATAATCTTCCGGCCAGTAAGCCCTGCATCGCCCATTGGTCCACCGATAACGAATCTTCCAGTGGGATTGATAAGCATTCTTGCACCCTTGGAATCAATGTTTACTAAAGCCAGCTCAGGTTCAATCACGTGCTTGATTACGTCAGGACTCAATAGATTCTCGAGACTGATCTTGTCGGCATGCTGGCTCGAGACCACGACTGTATCGATGCGAACGGGAGTGTCACCGTCGTATTCGATCGTGACCTGAGTTTTACCGTCTGGGCGCAAGTAAGGAAGCATCTCCGTATGACGAACCTCAGCTAAACGCTGTGCAAGACGATGAGCGAGTGCGATCGGCAGCGGCATGAGCTCTGGTGTGTCGTCGCATGCGTAGCCAAACATGAGCCCTTGATCGCCCGCGCCCTGCAAATCGAGCGGATCTGCGCCAGAATCTACGCGATGCTCAAAAGCATCATTCACACCTTGAGCGATATCTTGCGATTGTTGGCCAATCGAGACAGAAACGCCACACGAGGCACCATCAAAACCTTTGTCGGATGAGTCGTAACCAATCTGCAGAACCTTCTTGCGAACAATCTCCGCTACATCTGCATATCCGTTTGTCGTCACTTCCCCGGCGACGTGTACTTGGCCAGTCGTAATAAGCGTCTCGACAGCGACCCGACTCTTGGGATCTTGTCGGAGAAGATCATCGAGGATTGCATCAGAAATCTGATCAGCGATCTTATCTGGATGGCCTTCAGTGACGGACTCGGAGGTAAAGAGACGATTAGACATTGGGCTAGGTTAGCCTCTCTTTGAGGTGATCGAGTACGACGTGGGCGAGCGTGTCTTTGCTCGTTCTTTCAATCTCTACAGATTTCTTACCATCTGGGCCGAAGATAAGAGTCGCCTGGTTACTATCTTCGCCAAAGACTTGCCCACCAGAAACATCATTCAAGATGAGCAGATCTACCGGTTTACGTTGAATCTTCTCCTTTGCCAGCTCTAAAGGAGAGCGTTCATCCCCTGTTTCAGCCGCAAAACCTACCAACAGCGCACCACTTTTTAACTGTGAACGAGCCGAGCAGAGCGAGGCCAGGATATCAACATTCGATTCAAATTCGATCGTGAGCCCATCAGCTGAGTTCTTCTTGATCTTTGATTGAGAAACGCTCTTTGGGCGAAAATCAGCTACGGCTGCAGCCATGACTACTACATCCATTTCGGCGGCCGAAGCCCACACAGTTAATTTCATCTCATCAGCGTTGGCCACTCTTTGGATGTGAATCTTTGGATCGAGCGAGGCAAGCAAATTCGAATCTACGTTTGCCGCGACGAGAGAGACAGCGGCACCACGAGATGCGGCAGCACGTGCGATAGCTATGCCCTGCTTACCCGAAGAGTTATTACCCACGTAACGTACTGGATCGATTTTCTCACGAGTACCACCCGTAGTCACCATGAAGTTTTTGCCAGCTAAATCCTGCGGCAGCACCAGTGAGAGCGCACGCTCAACGATTTGAATAGGTTCAGGCAAACGCCCCACCCCGCTATCGCTACCGGTAAGCCGGCCGTGAGCCGGCTCAAGAACATGAACTCCGCGCCTCTTTAGAGTTGCAATGTTTTCTTGAGTAGAAGGATTTTCCCACATCTCAGTATGCATGGCAGGTGCCAACAAAATAGGGGCGCGTGTGACTAACAGCGTCGAGGTAAGAAGGTCATCGGCGCTGCCTTGAGCAAAACGAGAAATGGTATTCGCAGTCGCCGGAGCCACGACTATCAAATCCGCGCCTTGACCCAGAGCGACATGAGCAACCTCGTCGACTCGCTCCCAGACTGTGGAGCTCACTGGTTCTCCGGAGAGCGCTTCGAAGGTTGCCGCGCCCACAAATTTCAATGCGGAAGGCGTGGGAATCACACGCACTGAGTGACCCAATTCTTTGAACCGACGGATTACTTCGCAAGCCTTATATGCCGCAATTCCACCAGATACTCCGATGATAATCTTCATAAACGAATCACCACAGATTCGCTTTTACGGGGCATTAAAGCATCTCTTACTTAGACGATATCGAGAGGCTCCGAGGTCACAAGGCCCTCATTGATTTCGCGAAGTGCGATGGAGAGGGGCTTCTCGTGAACATGGGTCTCTACGAGTGGTCCCACGTATTCAAGGAGACCCTCGCCTAATTGTGAGTAATACGAGTTGATCTGACGGGCACGCTTGGCCGCATAGAGAACGAGGCTGTACTTGGAATCGGTCTTCTCCAAGAGCTCATCGATGGGTGGATTCGTTATGCCTTCAGCGATTTGCGACACGGGTGCCTTCCCTACATTGTGAGTAAATCTCTACGACTGGGCTAAGGCTACCAGCGCGGAGACCACCTCTCCGACCTCAGAGTTGACGATCACATGGTCAAACTCGTCCTGGGCGGCTAATTCTTCGCGAGCGTGAGCCAATCTGCGCTCAATGACCCCTTCATCCTCGGTGCCTCGTCCAAGAAGGCGACGGACTAACTCCTCCCAGCTTGGAGGCGCCAGGAAGACCAAAGTAGCTCCAATCCCACTCGCTCGGACCTGGCGAGCCCCCTGAAGATCAATTTCCAGTAATACGTCCCGACCAGCACTCAACTCCTCTGCCACTAGATCTCGAGGCGTCCCATACCGGTAACCAGCAAAGTTAGCCCACTCCAAAAAAGCGTTCCTTGAAATGGCTTCGTCGAATTGGGCATCTGAGAGAAATGTGTAATGCGTGCCATTAATTTCGCCGGGGCGAGGTACGCGTGTGGTGGCGCTTACGCTGAGCCAGAGGCCCGGCCACTCTGTGGGGAAATCACGTAAGTGACGAACCACCGTGGACTTTCCCACGCCGCTGGGTCCGGAAAGGACTAAGAGTCTTCCTGGGCGACCTGACATGAGTAGATCATTCCACAGGATTGCTCGGGAGAAGTTACTTTTCGAACTCCAGCAGGAGCGCAGCGATCTGTTTTGCACCTAAACCACGAATACGTCGGCTATTAGCTATGCCTACTTTTTCCATGGTAGCGGCAGCTTTTACTTTGCCCACCCCAGGCATCGACTCAAGTAGCGCGATGACACGCATCTTGCCGATCGCATCGTTCGTAGCACCCTCTACAATCACCGATGCTAACGAGATATTTGATTGCTTTAAACGTGCCTTCAGTGCGGCCCGTTCTCTGCGAGAGGCAGCAGCTTTCTCCAGTGCTGCCGTTCTTTGCTCGGGGGTCAGGAAGGGAAGTGCCACGGTGCTCCAATCGTCGCTACCAAGTTAGCAGTGAGTATTGAAGCGTGCTCGCTCAATGATTACAAATTCTTAAGCCCGTCGATAATGTGCGCTAAACCGTCAGACATTAGGCGCGGATTAAGAGGATCCCATAAAAAAGTTATTGGCCTTCCAATAACGACCAGGTCAGCGCCGTGAGCTAGCGCCTCCGCCGGTGTTGCCACGCGTTCTTGGTCATTGGATGCGCTTCCAGGTGGGCGCACTCCCGGTGTTAAGAGATGAATCTCACGGGGCAAGAGCGCGCGCAACGCTTTCACTTCGTGCGGTGAACACACAATTGCTCGGGCACCTGCCGCCACAGCGGAGATCGCCAGATTTTTTGTGAGTAATGCAATATCTGGGGGAAAACCCATCAAATTAAGGTCCTGAGCAGAAAGTGAAGTCAATACCGTGACTGCAGTGATCCTCGTTTCGGGCAGCGCTTGCGCAGCCGCCGTAATCATCGCCGCTCCACCCGATGCGTGCACCGTTAAGTATGCGGGGTTTAACGATGCAACAGACTGAGCAGCTCCGGCTACGGTATTTGGTATGTCATGCAACTTAAGATCGAGGAAGAGCTGAGCGCCATTAGCTTGTTTCATCACTTCTGCAACGCCCGCAGTTCCGAATCGAGTGAAGAACTCCAAACCCAATTTCATTGTGGAGATTTGTTGCGATGAAATCGATGCCCATTGCTTCGCCACATCTAGATCGTGCGTATCAAGCGCGATGGCAATTGGTGCGAGTCCTGAATTCATGTCATACCTTTCGATGGGCAAAACCAATGGCATCTTGCAATGAAGAAAAACCGCGCTCCGCGAGTATCAATAACAATTCGCTCTGCACGCGCGCAAGAGCACTGGGATCGTGGAAATTTGCCGTGCCAATTGCAATTGCGCTGGCACCCGCAAGAATAAACTCAAATGCATCCTCCCCCGTCAAAATCCCGCCCATGCCTATGAGTGGGACTTGCGGAAGCGCGGCATGAACCTGCCAGACCGCTCGAACGGCAACGGGACGAATAGCTGGACCCGACAGACCACCAGTCACGCCCGCAAGTGCGGGCCTCAAGGTTTCGGTGTTAATTACCATTCCCAAAAGGGTGTTGATGAGCGAGAGCCCCGTCGCGCCAGCATCGACGCAGGCCTTAGCGATCTCCACAATGTCCGTCACGTCTGGTGAGAGCTTGGCAAAGATCGGAAAGGCCCCGCCTACATTGCGTCGCACCGCAGAGATGACCTCGGCCGCCGAATGTGGTTGACAAGCAAAGACCAGTCCACGATTAGCGACGTTCGGACAGGAGATATTCACCTCGAGAGCAACGACGCTTTCGCCCGCTCGCTTGACACGCGATGCTAAGCGACCAAACTCTTCAACATCGTTACCAGCGATGGAAACAATGGTGCGCACACCCTTAGAGGCCAACCAAGGAATGTCGTGCTCGAGAAAATCATCAATCCCAGGTCCTTGTAAACCTATTGAGTTAAGCATGCCGCTCGGAGTCTCGGCCATTCGCGGAGTGGCCCTACCGGAACGAGGCAACATCATGATGGATTTGGTGACCACCGCGCCAATTGTGGTGAGATCGACGAACTGAGAGAGCTCCTTCCCCGATGCAGCACACCCACTAGCAGTGAGCACGGGTGAAGGAAGTACAAGCGAGCCAAGTTTCGTATCCAAATTGACTTCGACAGGGAGTCCGCGACCCCCTTTGGGGACTACTCGAATGGAAGTCATTAGTGCCCACTCGACTTCGGGGCCCCAAGAGTTTCTTCCGGAACAGAACCGATGCTCTCCCAGAGAACTCGATCACCCGCGAAGACCGGACCGTCAACACAAGAGCGGGACATTCGAACCACACCATCACTTCCGCGAACAGGAAGGACGCACGTCATACAAATACCAATTCCGCAAGCCATCGACTCCTCGACAGCGCATTGCACCATAACATCGAACTCACCTCCCAAAGCCGTTAACGCAGAGAGCATCGGCATGGGACCACAGGCGTAGATGACATCGATATTCGAACGTTCAAGAATTGACCGGGCAGCATCCGTCACGCGACCTTGAACACCTAGTGATCCATCGTCAGTAGCGATACTCAAAGCATTTGTGACTCGGCGAGCTTCGAGAGTTCCAAAAAGACGATCTGCAGATGCCGCACCAAGAGCCATATCAACTCGACAACCACGTTGGCGCAACGCATCAGCAAGCATGAAGAGCGGTGCTGATCCATATCCACCGCCTACCAAAAGTGCATGGACTGGGTCTTTCGGGAGCGGGAATGGTCGCCCTAGCGGACCCACCACATTAATCATTTGATGCGGAGCGAGTGCTGCGAGCCATCGCGTGCCTGCGCCGTGCGCAGAAATCACTAATTCGAGTGTCCCACCATAAAGTCCGCGCTCTTGCGCCTGATAGACCGAAAATGATCGACGAAGTAGCGTCGATGTGCTCTCACCCCCAACCGCGAGTGCCACGAAATTACCAGGCCGGATTCTTTCTGGGATCCCTGGAACGACGATGGTAATTAGGTGATAAGCGCCTACGCGCTTATTAGAAAGCAACTCGCCTTCTACCTGCAGTGGTTGGAAATTCATTTCGCCACCGGAAGTAACCACTCCTGAAGAGATTGCACCACGCCTCCCCCACGCCTGCGCGACTCAATGCCTTGGACGGCCGCGACAAATCCTTGAATTGTTGTGATGCACGGTACCCCACGAGTGATGGCCGCGGTACGGATTCGCCAGCCATCTCGCCTCGGCCCCGATCCTACTGGCGTGTTAATCACCAGCGAGATCTCTCCCCGAGCGATCAGTGCAGAGATCGAATCTTCTCCCCTGCCCTCAGATTCCTTAGCAACCAATTGGGCCGGAATGCCGTGCTTGGCTAGCACCTCCAGCGTGCCCTGAGTGGCGACCAGGCTGAAACCTAAATCAATGAGGCGAGAGGCCGGTACTACCATCGCTCTTTTGTCCCGATCTGCAACAGAAATAAAGACTGCCCCTGCTGTGGGCAGTGGACCAAATGCCGCAATCTGGCTCTTCGCGTAAGCCGCTCCAAAAGTTTTGTCGATTCCCATCACCTCACCAGTCGACTTCATCTCCGGACCAAGGAGGGATTCCACGCCGCTACCATCTGGCTTCCGGAAACGATTCCATGGCAGCACCGCTTCCTTGACTGCAATTCCGCCCTGAGGGATCAGTCCAGTGTCCAAAAACGGAAGATGACCTGAGATGCGTAGGTCGCTAATGGTCTTGCCAACCGAGATCAGCGCGGCCGCCTTCGCCAGCGCTACTCCAGTGGCTTTACTGACAAATGGAACGGTTCGTGAAGCTCGAGGATTCGCTTCCAGAACGTAGAGAATGTCACCAGCTAATGCGAATTGAATATTGATCAATCCCCGCACGCCCACGCCCTCCGCGATTTTGAGAGTTGCTTCGCGTATGCGTTTCTCTTCATTAGCTCCGAGAGTGATAGCCGGCAAAGTACACGCCGAATCTCCGGAATGCACGCCAGCTTCCTCAATATGTTCCATGGTGGCTCCAAGGAAGAGTTCGTTCCCATCGTAAAGTGCGTCTACGTCAATTTCGATGGCATCATCAAGAAAGCGATCTACCAGGACTGGATGATCCGGACTCACGCGAGTGGCCCTCGTGATGTACTCGGTCAATGCCGCATCATCGTAAACAATTTCCATGCCACGACCCCCGAGAACGTACGATGGCCGTACGAGGACTGGGTAACCGATGCGCTGAGAAATCGCTAATGCTTCATGAGTTTCATTGGCCGTGCCATGTGCTGGCGCAATGAGACCCGCTTGTGCAAGAACGCGACCGAACTCGCCTCGATCCTCCGCCCGATCAATCGCCTCTGGATCCGTACCGATGATCGGAACGCCGCGCGCCTTGAGAGCCGCCGCCAGACCAAGGGGAGTTTGCCCACCAAGTTGCACCAGCACTCCAGCAATGGGGCCAGCCTGTGACTCAGCCTCAAATATTTCCATCACGTCTTCCAGCGTCAAAGGCTCAAAGTAGAGGCGATCGGAGGTGTCATAGTCAGTAGACACCGTTTCTGGATTGCAATTCACCATAATCGTATGGAAGCCAGCCGCACGCAATGCAAACGATGCATGAACGCAGGAATAATCGAACTCGACTCCTTGGCCGATTCGATTAGGACCACTTCCAAGAATCATTACTGCAGGTACTTCACGTGGTGACACCTCGGACTCGTCGTCATAAGTTGAATAGTGATAAGGGGTAGAGGCTTCAAACTCTGCAGCGCATGTGTCAACGGTTTTATAGACTGGGCGAATGCCTAAGGCATGACGGATGCCAGTAATTACACTCTCTTCACTCTTACGTAATTGTGCTATTTGTAAGTCAGAGAATCCATGACGCTTAGCCCTCTTCAAGATGAGCCCATCTAGCGAACCCGCCGACCTCACCTCGTTGGCGACCTCTGCAAGCAACAAGATCTGATCCAGAAACCAAGGATCAATTCTAGTGATCGCATGTATTTCTGAGATGCTCGAGCCAAGAAAAAGTGCACGCTGGACAAAATTGATGCGTGATTCTGTCGGTCTCCTCATACCCTCCAAGGAAATCGCCAACTCCGCAGCAGCGTCCGTTGCCGCCGACCAATCAAAGGCGGCGCCTGGTCGCTCGAGGGAGCGCAACGATTTTTGCAGCGCCTCGGTGAAGTTGCGGCCAATCGCCATCGCCTCACCCACGCTCTTCATCGTGGTCGTGAGCGTGGTATCTGCCAGTGGAAACTTCTCAAATGCAAATCTGGGTGCCTTAACAACAACATAATCCAATGTAGGTTCGAATGAGGCCGGAGTCTTCTTGGTGATGTCGTTGGGTATTTCATCTAACGAGTAACCGATTGCCAACTTCGCAGCGATCTTTGCGATAGGGAAGCCAGTTGCCTTGGATGCCAAGGCGCTTGAACGAGAGACCCTTGGGTTCATTTCGATCACGATGACTCGACCACTCAGAGGGTCGACCGCAAACTGAATATTGCACCCGCCCGTATCCACTCCTACTTCGCGAATAATTGCAATGGATAAGTCGCGAAGATGCTGATACTCCACATCAGTGAGCGTCATAGCTGGAGCAACAGTGATTGAATCTCCCGTATGGACGCCCATCGGATCGAAATTCTCAATAGAACAGACAACAACAACGTTATCTTTGCGATCTCGCATGAGCTCTAGCTCGAATTCCTTCCATCCTATGATGGACTCCTCGAGCAAGACCTCTTGTGTCGGACTATGACGTAGGCCGGCGCCACCGATGCGCTCTAGATCCACTAGGTCATAAGCAATGCCGCTACCTAGACCTCCCATAGTGAAGGAAGGGCGAATCACCACAGGAAAACCGAGTACCTCTGCACCTGAGACAAGATCTTCTTGCGTATGGCAGATATAGCTACGCGCAGATTCACCGCCTACCTTCGCAACGATGCCCTTGAATATTTCGCGGTCTTCACCGCGTCTAATCGCATCGATATTGGCCCCAATAAGTTCAACACCATACTTCACAAGAATTCCCTCTTCGTGAAGTGCAATTGCGGCGTTGAGAGCTGTTTGTCCGCCAAGCGTTGCCAAGATCGCATCAGGTCTTTCGATCTGAATAATGCGCTCAATAAATTCAGTGGTAATCGGTTCAATATAGGTGGCGTCCGCAAACTCAGGATCAGTCATAATCGTTGCCGGGTTTGAGTTGATGAGCGAGACTCGAATTCCCTCAGCTTTGAGTACGCGACAGGCTTGGGTACCTGAATAATCGAATTCGCATGCCTGACCAATAACGATGGGACCGGACCCGATGACGAGAATCGATTTGATATCGGAACGTTTTGGCATTACTTCCCAATCATTTCGAAAAACTTTTGAAAGAGCTCCAAAGCGTCATGCGGTCCTGCCGCGGCTTCAGGGTGATACTGCACGCTAAATGCGGGCGCATCATCGAGTGCGATTCCTTCGACCACACCATCATTAAGTGAGCGATGAGTGACGCGTCCCTTACCGAATGGAGTCTCAAAAACATCTTCAGACTTAACCGCGAACCCATGGTTATGGGATGTAATACTGATCCGTCCAGAAGAAATCTCTTGGACAGGTTGGTTGAGACCGCGATGACCAAATCGCAACTTATAGGTCTCTAGCCCTATGGCGCGGGAGAAAATCTGATGGCCAAAACAGATGCCAAAAAATGGAATCCCTCGCCGAAGTGCCTCTTGAACCAGCGCAATCGCGTGATACGCAGTTGCCGGATCACCAGGCCCGTTTGAAACGAAGAAAGCGTCGGGCTGGTCTCCAAAGATTTCTGGAATAGAAGAATCTGCTGGATAAATCGTCGTGGTGATATCAAAATTAGCAAACTCTCTTGGAGTATTGCGCTTGATTCCAAGATCCAAAGCGGCCACCTGTAACCTTCCGCTGCCTACTTGATAAGGCTTCAGAGTGGAAACTTCACTCGCCAATGAAGCGCCTAACATTTCAGGAGTTTGCCGAACGCGCTTGAGCATCTCCTCTTTCGTGAGCTCGGATGCACCCCCTGAGAAAATTCCCATACGCATTGCGCCACGATCGCGCAGGTGACGAGTAAGTGCACGAGTGTCTATTTCGCGCGCACCAACTACTCCTTGACGAATAAGTGAATCATCCAAGCTTTCTTCACTTCGATGATTAGCCGTCGTACGTGCCGGATCACGGACGATGAAGCCGGAAACCCAAATGCGGTCGGATTCCTCATCTGTGGAATTCATTCCCGTATTACCAATGTGCGGAGCAGTCATCACCACGATTTGTCGATGGTAAGACGGGTCTGTGAGGGTCTCTTGATAACCCGTCATTCCCGTGGAAAAGACCGCCTCACCAAAGGCCTCCCCGACAGCCCCCCACGAGGCACCTTCAAAGAACCGACCATCGTCGAGGACAACCACTGCCTTCATCCTTCTATCACCCGGCAAGCTTGCCATCGAGCACAGTGGCTCTACCGCGAAGGAAGGTAGCTTCAATGCGGCCATGCAACTCCATACCAAGGAAGGGTGAGTTCCTACTCTTGGAAGCGTTTCCTTCCAAAGTAAATACAGACTTACCTCGTGGATCCACAAGCACCACGTGTGCAGGCTCCCCAACCGCTATCGGGAGTCCGTGATCTCGCAGTGATCCAATTCTTGCCGGGCGCGTCGACATTCGATCACTGACTTCTGACCAAGTCATCAAGCCGGTTTCTATCATGGCCGTTTGGACGACAGAGAGCGCAGACTGCAAACCGATCATGCCAAATGCAGCACTTGACCATTCGCACTCCTTATCTTCGAGTGGATGTGGAGCATGGTCTGTGGCAACGGCGTCGATAGTTCCATCCGCAAGTCCCTGTCGAAGCGCTTGGACATCTTCATCCCGACGCAGAGGTGGATTCACCTTGTAGCGGGGGTCGTATGATCGCGCTAATTCATCTGTGAGAAGTAGATGATGCGGAGTCACTTCCGCGGTAACCATCACACCTCGAGATTTAGCCCAGCGTACGATCTCAACGCTTCCTGCGGTAGAAACGTGACACACATGTAAACGTGAGCCAACGTGTTCTGCGAGAAGCACGTCACGACTGATGATGCTCTCTTCAGCCACTGCCGGCCAACCTCGCAATCCCAGTTGCGAAGAAACAAAGCCTTCATTCATCTGGGCATCTTCAGTCAATCGCGGCTCTTGGGCGTGCTGTGCAATCACCCCATCAAACGCCTTCACATACTCCAACGCGCGGCGCATCAATATGGGATCTGCGACACATTTGCCGTCATCGCTAAAGACCCGGACGTGAGCGGCGCTATGTGCCATCGCAGCTAGTTCTGCAAGCTGGGTACCGTGTAGACCCACAGTGACAGCGCCGACTGGCCGCACGTCACACCATCCAGCCTCTCGACCTAATCGATACACCTGCTCAACGACGCCCGCAGTATCTGCCACCGGATTGGTGTTCGCCATTGCGTGAATAGCGACAAAGCCTCCCAATGCAGCCGCAGCGCTGCCGGACTCAACGGTTTCGCTATCTTCTCGTCCGGGCTCTCGCAAATGTGTGTGCAGATCGACCAGACCTGGCATGGCAATGAGACCATCGCAGTCGATCGTACGAACCCCCGTGGGAGCCAAAGGCTTCTTTGAAACTTCGCTAATGATGCCACCGTCGATGAGGACGTCGACTTTTTGTTCGCCAAGAACCGAAACACCCCTGAGGAGATAACCACTCATAGGGACACCTCCTCAATTGAAGCTCCGCCCAGGAGCAAATAAAGAATTGCCATCCGAACGCTCACTCCATTTGCGACTTGTTCAACAATGACTGATCGAAGACCATCTGCTGCACCAGCTGAAATTTCTAATCCACGGTTCATCGGACCTGGATGCATCACGATCGCTTCGGGAGAGAGGGCCGAGGCACGCTTGTCATCGAGTCCGTATCCGCGCGAATATTCCCTCATCGAAGGAAAGAAAGCATTATTCATGCGTTCGCCCTGAACCCGAAGCATCATCAATGCTTCAGTCCTTGGAAGCACTCGATCGAGGTCGTAAGAAATGTCGCATGGCCACTGTTCGACACCAAAAGGCATCAACGTGGGCGGCGCCACGAGGGTAACCTCGGCGCCCAAAGTGGCTAGCAGGAGAACGTTGCTTCGAGCCACACGCGAATGAAGAACATCGCCCACAATCGTCACGCGCACACCGGCAAGGTCACCTTTGCTACCGCGCAAATGGCGCCTCATTGTGAAGGCATCCAGCAAGGCTTGAGATGGGTGCTCATGAGTTCCATCACCCGCATTAATAACCGAACCAGCGATCCACCCAGACGCTGCGAGTTGGTGTGCCGCGCCAGAGGCTGAGTGACGCACAATAACTGCGTCCGCACCCATCGCCTGCAAGGTGAGAGCGGTGTCCTTGAGACTCTCCCCCTTGCTCACACTTGAACCTTTAGCGGTGAAGTTAATAACGTCGGCCGAGAGACGTTTTGCAGCGGCCTCAAAAGAGATGCGCGTGCGAGTGGAATCCTCATAAAAAAGGTTCACGATGGTACGTCCACGAAGCGTAGGCAACTTCTTCACAGGTCCATCGACCAATTTGGCTAGCTCTTCGGCTGTGTCAAGAATGAGAATCGCATCTTCATAACTGAGATCCGAGGCGGAAAGCAAGTGACGCTTCATTCGCCACCGCTTGCGGGTGTTCCTGAAATGCTTACTGAATCGGTGCCATCTGTCTCCATAATCGATACTCGGACATGCTCCTTGAGGGATGTCGGCAAGTTCTTACCGACATAATCGGCTCTGATGGGCAATTCTCGATGTCCACGATCTACTAGTACGGCTAATTGCACTTGGGAGGGTCGACCTAACTCCCCCATGGCGTCGAGTGCTGCGCGAATGGTTCTCCCCGAGAAAAGCACATCATCGACCAGCACAACTTTTTTCCCATCAATACCACTTGTGGGGATGACGGTGGGGAGTAGTGCGCGGGCAGGTCGTGAGCGCAAGTCGTCGCGATGCAACGTGACATCGATTGTTCCTACGGGAATTGCTACACCTTCGATGTCGGCGATAGCTTTTGCTAGACGTTGGGCAATATGGGCCCCACGCGTAGGAATGCCGAGAAGAACTAGATCTCGTACTCCCTTATTCTTCTCAAGAATTTCATGCGCGATGCGCGAGAGGGCGCGATTGATATCCCCAGAGTCTAAAACCTCACGTTGGGCAGCATCCATCGTTCTACCTCCTTCTCCGCCTCACAGGACGGCTCGTTAAAGGATGTGTTCACAACCTATCCGAGAGTTCTTGCGCACTCGCATAGCCCTGCGCGTCGCGGCGTGTCGAGTCCACACCCCATAAAGATCCTCTTGCCGTTGCGCCCCATTCCCCTCATAAGATCCACCTCCCCCCTATGAATCCGCATCCCCCGGCTATGAGAGGAACCCATGGAAGAAAAGGAAGTCCTTACGCCCGCCCAAGAGTTGGGAGTTCGCCTCCGAGAAGTACGCAAACAACAGAAGATGAGCCTCAATCAACTCGAGGAGCGGAGCAAAGGGCGATGGAAGAGCGTGGTAGTCGGCTCCTAT
>CAFBQF010000013.1_pt1 | contig 22993 bp, 26 predicted proteins | sample 7269931 | NCBI WGS metagenome assembly CAFBQF01 (sample SAMEA6814175, study PRJEB35770) | freshwater metagenome | biome: Freshwater; feature: Freshwater reservoir; material: water | place: Czech Republic | collected 2016-11-09 | depth 30m m
CGTACAGGTCGGAGATTTTTCCGTAAAGCGGCGTCGTCGCAGTCGATGTGAGCAAGTAGGCAGTAACCACCCAGGTGTAGTGATCAAGCCCATCTAGATCTTCCACAATTTGCTTGAGTGCCGTCGAGACGATCGTTTGATCTAATGCTGCAAGGAGCATGCCTGTCATGAGGCCAGAAAGCACTACCAGAATTTGACGATGAGTCAATCCCGCAGGAGAACTATTAGCTGAATCGTTAGGAAGGGTTGCACTGGTCTCGCTCATTATTTCTTCTCTCGTTTGGGATCAATTTCGTGCGCAATGCGATGCAATATTTCACTTGCTTCCAACTTCTCTTTATCGCTCCAAGTTTCAAGAGCACTAGCGATCGCTTGGGTGCGCGAATCGCGTACTTGAATCAGTAACTTCTTTCCTGCCGGAGTAAGGCGCAAGCGAAATGCGCGCCGATCAGTTTCATCTTCAATGCGTTCGATTAATCCATCGCGACCCAACGTGGCGCAGTGGCGACTCGTGGTCGACAGATCCAAGCCCACCGCATCGGCAACTTCGGAGATGCGAGGGGGAGTAGCACTTCTTTGCACGATGGCCATGAGCCGCAGAATGGTGCGATCACCGGGCTCGCCAGGCTCGCCAGGCACGCCGCACTCACTGGCCAGGTCTCGGAAGGACCAGACCAGCGAGACGATGGAACCTAGGAGCTCTTCATCCTGAGAAGTTGCTTGCACCATGCAACTATATAGCCTTCAAGAAGTAAACTCATTATCTAGCCGGTGTAGGGCTCACAGTCCAAGATGGCCACCTTGAAGGTGCGCTTCCCGTCGGGCGAGGAGTACTCCACTGTGCTTCCCACCTTGGCGCCCAGCACAGCAGCTCCGAGCGGAGATTGGTCGCTATAGACATCGAGGCCTTCGGGGGCTGATTCACGAGAACCGAGCAAGAATTTCATCTGGTCACCGGCCATATCGATGGTCACCACCCATCCACGTGCGACCACGCCACTCTCGGCATCTGGATTTACCCCCACATGGGCATGCTCCAGCATGTGTTTGAGTTGTCGGATACGCCCTTCGAGCTTCCCTTGTTCTTCACGGGCGGCGTGGTAGCCACCGTTCTCTTTAAGGTCGCCTTCCTCGCGCGCGTCGGCAATCTTCTTCACAATTTCCATACGACGAGGCCCTTGAAGATCCACGAGTTCGATGGTGAGACGATCGAACGCCTCTTGCGTCAGCCAAGATCCAGTCATAAGAGGCGAGGTTAGCGGTTAACCCAACAACGGTCGACCTTGACGAAGGCCGCTCTACTAAGAGTGGCGACTACGGTGCGTCGGGCGGCGGTGGACGAAGCCGCTTCCCCGACCTCTCCAGGGATGGTTTCGCGTACCTCGCCGACCACTGCGGCTGAGCTGTCGAGGGCGCGTAAGACGCAGACGACGGGGCGATCTGGCTCGCGCCTAGTCACTTCGTAGCGCAATTCGGTGGAACTCTCGCTGGTAATCGTGAAAGCGATTTCCTTGATGGTGAGAGCTGGGCGGCTGTGAAACCAGGCGCTCCAACCCAGCCATCCTGTGCCGATGATGGCGAGTAGAAGAATGGCAATACGCGCTCGCCAGGGTTTCGCGGGCAACACCGAGTCGCGCTTCATGGGAGCATTCTCCACCATGAGCACTCAGTTGACGATCGCTACGTCGAATAACTCGTCGATCGTGAGAGGGCGTTTGATGGCGGTGCACGCACATCCCGATGATGAATCGAGTAAAGGTGCGGCGACGATGGCGAAGTACGTGCGTGCTGGACATCAAGTCTTAGTAATCAGTTGCACGGGGGGTGAGCGCGGCGACATTTTGAATCCAGGTCTGAAAGATTCAGGAATAACAAATTTGCTGGAAGTTCGCAAAAGTGAGATGGCACACGCTCAAGAAATCCTTGGCGTTGACCACCATTGGCTGGGCTTTGAGGATTCTGGATTTCCGCAAGGCGATCCCTTGCCACCGCTGCCCGCGGGTTGCTTTGCTGATATTCCAGTGGAGATCCCGGCTGCATTGCTTGCTGAGAAGATCCTTGAGTTCAGGCCGCACGTCATCACTACGTATGACGAATTAGGTGGCTATCCCCACCCTGATCACATAAGAACCCATGAAGTCACGATGGCTGCGGTTGCACTTGCCAGAAGTGGTGGTTGGCAGGTTCAGAAGATTTATTACAACCAGCAACACACACGGGCGCGATTGGAAGCCCTTTCAGCAGCAATGCTTGAACTCGGGTTACCGAATCCATACGAAAGTTGGTTAAGAAATTGGCAGGATCGCCGGCTAGTGAATATCACGACCCAAGTGGAGTGTTCAGCATTTTTCGAGATACGTGCGAAGGCGCTGCTTGCACATGCGACGCAAGTTGACCCTGGCGGCCAATGGTTCGCGGTTCCAATTTCACTTCAGCGCGAGGTCTGGCCGACCGAAGAGTTCGAGCTTGCCTTCTCTGCGGTCGGTGAAATCGACGTATCCGAGAGTGATCTCTTCGCTGGTGTTGTGGATGATGATGAGTAGAATGGCAACGTGAATTTCTTAAATAGCACGAATACCATCATTCTTGCTGAAGTGGATGAGTCAAAGGTCACTCCGGGTGCGATCGGCGCCATCGTGACTGGTCTGCTTTGTGTGGCGACATTTCTCCTACTGCGAAACTTTTATAAGCGCTTACGCAGACTTCGTAAAGATCAGTGAAAACTCGATCGACTCTTTGGTGGATTACTTTCCATCTCACCGCTCTTATCATGATTGTTAGTTTCTTTTTATTGGGGCAATGGCAGCTCCATCGCGCGGCGGATCTGAAAGCTTCGGTCAAGCCAGTCGTAGACATTGCAGAGGTGCCGCTCGCGCAGATTTTTGAAGCTGGTCAAAAATTCTCGTCAGCGCAAAGTAATAGGCGCGTCACACTTTCCGGAAAGTACATTGCGAACTTCTACGTGATAAGCGAGAAAGTTCGGAGTGAGGTTTCGCTCTTCAAAGGTGAATCGGGATCAATTTTGGTGCTCCGTGGAGTGGGCGCACCTGCTCGCCTCAACGAGAGCGTCACCATAGCTGGCAGGCTCACATCTCCACGTGGGGATAACACAGATCCAAATTCAAATGCCCCTGGCCAACTTTCGCGGATAGATCCAGTTCTCATAGCCGGTCAATTCGATCGACTGATTAACGGGTATGTCACTGCTTATGCTGAACGTGGGCTCGCCACCACATCGATGAAGTTCGCCATCGCGGAGTCGGCGCCGCTTGCCGTGAAGAAAGTTCCTGGTTTCTATTGGCAGCACCTTCTCTATGTTGTGCTTTGGTGGATGTTGATCTTGATGGTGATCTATTTATGGGCTAGAACTATCCGCATCGAACGCAAAATCGGTATGCTAACGTGAACGACGGAGGTAATCGCATGACCATGAAACTATTTCGCGTCTTCGCCTGGGTGACCGGTATTTTCTTGTTATTCAATATTGTTGTGGCGCTCCCTTACAAATATATGTTTGATGGAACAGGTCAGTGGACAGCCATCACATGGCAGATTCACGGTTTCCTCTATATGGCCTACGTGGTTGTTACTTTTAATCTCTCCCGCTTAGCTAATTGGGATCTAAAGCGAACAGTGCTCTTCCTGATCGCCGGGACCGTACCTATGGCATCGTTCTTCGCTGATCGTCGCGCCCGCGCTCTGATCGGCTAACTTGATGGCTAGTGTTAAACGATCGATCAAGAGGGTTGTTAAAGCGGCTGTCTATCCAATTTATGAGCGAAGATTAAGTGAAAGAGTCGATCGCGCCAAAGTCCCACAGCATGTGGGTGTCATTCTTGATGGAAATCGTAGGTGGGCGCGCAATTCGGGTGCGGAGAGCGAAATCGGTCATGCCGCGGGTGCACGTAAAATTGTGGAGCTCCTTCAGTGGTGTGAAGAATTCAACATCCCACACGTAACTTTATGGTTGCTGTCCACCGACAATCTTTCACGTTCAGAGCGAGAAGTCTCTCTACTTTTAGAGATTATTGATCGCACTGTTGCAGAATTGGCCGGTCGTCAGAAGTGGAAGCTGAATCTGGTGGGAGCACTCGATGTACTTCCTGCCGATCTACAAGAAAGGCTCACCCACGCTTGCGAGACCACAGAAGATATCGCCGGCATTACGGTTAACGTAGCTATTGGTTATGGCGGACGAAGAGAAATCGCAGATGCGGTTAAGTCACTTCTTACAGAGCATGCAGCGCAGGGAAAGTCACTCATTGAAGTCGCTGAAATGTTAACTCCGGATCACATCGCAGAACACCTTTATACAAAAGGCCTACCCGACCCTGACTTAGTGATTCGTACTTCAGGAGAACAGCGCTTGGGTGGATTCCTGCTCTGGCAGAGTGTGCACTCGGAGTTCTACTTCTGTGAGGCGTACTGGCCAGATTTTCGACGGATCGACTTTCTGCGTGCGCTCCGTGCGTTTGCCCAACGTTCACGCAGATTCGGTGCTTAGCTCCCTTTTGGGTGGGCGTGTCGCATAGGTCTTCCTTCTACGGATGCGTAACTTTTATTCCATACGGTCCTCGCACAACCAGAGGGGTATTGAGTGGCGGCAACGAGCAAGAAGCCCATCAGCAAGCCAGCAAGCCAGCCCGCTAAAAATGAGGGACCAGCATCCATCTCGTACGTAATCGACACCAGCGTCTTGCTGGCAGATCCGGCTGCGCTCTATCGCTTTGCCGAGCATGAAGTCATTCTGCCGATCGCCGTGATTGGCGAACTTGAGGGCAAGCGTGATCATCCTGAGCTTGGTTACTTTGCCCGCGCTGCCCTTCGTTCATTAGATGAATTACGCATTCGACATGGTCGACTCGATGAACCTATGTTGATAAACGAGGCAGGCGGCACTATCCATGTAGAACTGAATCACACAGATTTACGATTATTGCCTGCCGGATTTACCCGCGATGGGAGTAATGATTCTCGCATTCTTGCGGTAGCCAGAAATTTGGCTGAAGAAGGCAAACATGTGGTGCTGGTAACGAAAGACTTGCCACTGCGCGTCAAAGCCGCATCTATGGGTGTGGTTGCGCAGGAGTATCGCGCAGAGTTGGCACCCAGCAGCGGGTGGACCGGAATGAGTGAATTGGAAGTAGGCGCCACCCTGGTAGATGCACTCTACGAAGGTGAGCGCGTTGAACACGAGGCTATTCGTAATTTGCCGTGCCATACCGGAGTTGTTTTGGTGAGTGAGCGCGGGAGCGCTCTTGGACGTGTCACCCCGGAGAAAACTTTGCGATTGGTGCGATCAGAGCGAGATGTCTTTGGGTTACATGGTCGCTCAGCAGAGCAGCGGGTGGCTCTTGACCTACTTACTGATCCGGAAGTAGGCATTGTCTCGTTAGGTGGTCGTGCCGGTACTGGAAAGAGCGCGCTCGCTCTTTGTGCTGGTTTGGAAGCAGTGATGGAGAAGCGTCACCATAAAAAGGTGGTCGTCTTTCGCCCGCTCTATGCAGTCGGTGGCCAAGAGTTGGGATATTTGCCAGGAAGTGAAGGGGAGAAGATGTCTCCTTGGGCCCAGGCAGTCTTTGACACCTTAGGCGCCCTTGTAAGCCAGAACGTCATCGATGAGATTCTCGAGCGCGGGCTCTTGGAAGTGTTACCGCTCACTCATATTCGTGGCCGCTCGCTTCATGATTCATTTGTGATTGTTGATGAGGCGCAATCGTTAGAGCGTGGTGTACTACTCACGGTGCTCTCTCGCATTGGTCAAGGTTCGCGAGTGGTACTCACCCACGACATCGCTCAGCGCGACAATTTGAGGGTGGGTAGACACGATGGCGTGGTCGCCGTAGTGGAGGCTCTAAAGGGTCATCCACTCTTCGCACATGTCACTTTGACGCGTAGTGAGCGTTCACCGATTGCTGCACTAGTGACCGAGATGCTGGAAGATCCCATCCACCTTTAAAAACACTTCAAGCATTTGTCACGCACGACACGCTAGAAAAACCCTTATTTATTGGGGTTTTTTGAAGCGAAATCAGGCCTTTTTCGAAATGTGAGATCTCTCTCTTTGAAGGCATTTTCCCCGCGTAAATTCAAAATATTTTTGGCAAAATGTCCGATTTTTCTCCACAATCTTCACACATTCGATTTGACACCTATTCGTAGGACACGGGCATCTTGTACTTGTACAACAAATGAAACAAGACTCAATCGGAGGTGGAGATGCGTAAAGGAATTGTGTGGGGATCTGCAGTAGCTTTACTGATTGCGCTTCCCTCCGGTGTTGTGAGCGCCATGCCGCCATCAACTCAACCATCGAGCGCATGGGCCAATCGCCCCATTACAAGCCCGGTCACTTCTGATAGTCCCGATTTCATCGGACCTCGCATTGAACATCGAGCCGTTGAACCATCTCGCGCCCAAGCACGTGCGCCAATGGCTGTCAGTCGGATGAATCTGGCCCGCACTCGGATGGGCGCCATTAGTGTTGCCGGAGAGTTAAATGCGGAGCTCTACCAGTGGAGTTTTGACCAGATGGGCTGTCTGGTCGACCTCTGGGACCACGAGAGCAATTGGAATTACAAGTCGGTAAACCGGGAATCGGGTGCCCATGGCATCGCCCAGGCGCTCCCCGGATCGAAGATGTCAACGATTGCTACCGATTGGCGAAAGAACCCAGTCACCCAAATTACCTGGGGAATGAAGTACATCAAGTTAAGGTATGGCAACCCTGCTAACGCCCTGCGCCATTGGCAGCAGAATAACTGGTACTAATTCGTGGGCTTCGGTCCAATTGAAAGTGGCTTACTGGTCTCGGCAAAGAAATCATTTCCCTTATCGTCGACCACGATGAAAGCTGGGAAGTCGACAACATCAATTTTCCAGATGGCTTCCATTCCGAGTTCGGCGTATTCGAGAACTTCAACTTTTTTGATGCAATCTTGCGCTAAGCGCGCGGCAGGACCTCCGATAGAACCTAGGTAGAACCCACCATTTTTTTTGCACGCCTCTGTTACCTGTGCTGAACGATTTCCTTTTGCAAGCATGATGTGCGATCCACCAGCCTCTTGGAATTGCGCGACATATGAATCCATTCGACCGGCTGTCGTCGGTCCAAACGATCCAGAGGCATAACCCTCTGGAGTCTTTGCTGGACCGGCGTAATAGACCGCATAATCGCGCATGTACTGCGGCATGGGCTTGCCGGAATCAAGAAGTTCCTTGATCTTCGCGTGCGCGAGGTCGCGCGCCACCACCATTGAACCGTTGAGCGAGAGACGAGTCTTCACCGGATACTTGGAAAGCATCGCGCGGATCTCGCTCATAGGTCGGTTGAGATCCACATGCACCACCGCGTCGCCAAGTTTTTCACTGCTGGGCTCAGGTAGGAAACGAGCTGGATCGCGCTCTAATACTTCAATGAAGGCGCCTTCGGGAGTGATCTTCGCGCGCGCTTGGCGATCGGCAGAGCATGAAACTGCAATAGCGACCGGCAGAGAGGCGCCATGTCGGGGGAGGCGGATCACGCGTACATCGTGGCAAAAGTACTTGCCGCCGAATTGGGCGCCAATGCCAAAGCCTTGAGTGAGTTTGAGAACTTCAGCTTCCATTTCGATGTCGCGAAACCCGTGTCCGGTCTTTGCATCTCCTTGAAGTGGCAAAGTATCGAGATATTTAGTGCTCGCTAACTTCGCTGTTTTCAGTGTGTGTTCGGCACTGGTTCCACCGATCACAATTGACAGGTGATACGGAGGGCAGGCAGCGGTGCCTAAGGAGCGAAGTTTCTCGTCAAGGAATCGAAGTAACTCGGCTGGGTTGAGAATGGCTTTCGTCTCTTGATAGAGAAAAGACTTGTTTGCGCTACCTCCACCTTTGGCGATGTAGAGAAATGAGTACTCATTTTCATGACTATTTTTGGTGTCAGCATAAATTTCAATCTGAGCAGGAAGGTTATTTCCGGTATTGCGCTCTTCCCACATGTTGATAGGAGCCATTTGTGAATAGCGGAGATTAAGGCGGGTGAAAGCGTCGTATACGCCGCGCGAAATTGCCTCCTCGTCATTTCCTTGTGTAAGTACTTGCTGCCCACGCTTGCCCATCACGAGAGCGGTTCCAGTGTCTTGACACATAGGTAGTACGCCGCCGGCTGAGATGTTTGCGTTCTTCAATAAATCGATTGCCACGAAACGATCGTTAGCTGACGCTTCGGGATCATCAATAATTCTGCGGAGTTGCTCCAGGTGGGCAGTGCGTAGGTAGTGCGAAATATCGTGAATAGCTGTTTCCGTAAGAGTGGTAAGCGTTGATGGCTCCACCATAAGAAAGGTGCGATCGCCAAGTTTTTCTACTCGAATTCCATCAGTGGTGACGAGGCGATATTCAGTGCTGTCGGCAGCGGTAGGCAGCAAGTCGGAGTACGAGAATTCAGGCATGGATAAGAGCCTACGCCTCTAGTGGATGCTCGCTCTGGATAAGTCGAATAGTGTGAGATTTTCCTCGCATCACCAGGGAGTGTGAGGTCATCCCTCGCGGACCGAATCGAACTCCGCGCAGGAGCTCCCCGTCCGTGATTCCAGTGGCTGCAAAGAAGACGTCGTCGCCGGTGACTAAGTCGTTGGTGGAGAGCACCCTTGAGAGGTCGTGTCCGGCGGCAATGGCCTTCTCTCGTTCGGCATCATCGCGTGGCATGAGACGGCCTTGGATAACCCCGCCGAGGCACTTCATGGCGCACGCAGCGATGATGCCCTCTGGGGTACCGCCGATGCCCATCAAGAGGTCGATGCCGGTATTTTCGCGCGCGGACTCAACTGCCCCGGCCACATCGCCATCGGTAATAAATTTGATGCGCGCACCAGCTTCACGAATTTCTTTCGCAAGTTTTTCATGGCGTGGTCTATCGAGAATAACCACGGTTATTTCAGATGCAGAGAGCCGCTTGGCCTTTGCGACGCGGCGAATGTTCTCTCCCACTGGTGCAGTGATGTCAACAACATCTGCTGCTTCCGGGCCGGTTGCAAGTTTCTCCATATAGAAAACGGCGGAAGGGTCATACATGGCACCGCGCTCTGCAACTGCAATTACAGAGATGGCGTTATTCATTCCTTTTGCAGTAAGAGTTGTTCCATCGATGGGATCGACCGCAACATCGCATGCTGGACCTACGCCATCACCGACACGTTCGCCGTTGTAGAGCATGGGCGCTTTATCCTTCTCACCCTCACCGATGACGACGATGCCATCCATGGATACTGAACTGATTAAGCGGCGCATTGCATCCACTGCCGCGCCGTCGGCCGTGTTCTTATCTCCACGTCCCACCCAGCGTGCGGCGGCGATAGCCGCAGATTCAGTGACGCGGACGAGTTCGAAGGCAAGATTTCGTGTATTCCCCATGGCTACATCATTCCTTCCTGGGCGAGGTGCGGCAACGAGGTGACAAGCCGCTAATGCGGCTCTATTCTGCTATATATGACGCAATATCGGATAAGTGAGGGGGCAGCGCTCCTAGGGGTCTCAGATGACACCGTGCGGCGCTGGATAGATACCGGGCGCCTCGTGGCTCAGAAAGATCAAGGAGGCCGGATGACGGTCTCTGGAGTCGATTTGGCCGCTATTGCGCGCGGCGAAGGGCCAGAAGAGATTGACGGACATAGAAGCAGCGCCCGAAATCGTTTCGTGGGTCTAGTCACTCGAGTCGAGAAAGAGGGCTTGGTAGGCATCGTTGAAATCCAAGCTGGTCCACACCGCATCATCAGCATGGTCACTGCCGATGCCATCACGGATTTGGGACTCACTCCCGGTGCGCGCGCCGTTGCATCCATAAAGTCAACCAATGTTGTTATCGAAACGGCGTAAGTCGGTATCGACCGCGCTTGTTAAGGTCCTCGCGGTCGTGGCACTCCTCTTTGTCGGCTTGCCTTTTATCGCACTGCTCTTTCGTATTGAATGGCGAAACTTTTTTTCTCATGTCTTCACAAGCGAAAACTGGAGCGCCATTCAACTCACCCTCCTCACTTCAATTCTTTCGTTAGTCATCTCGCTCATTGTGGGACTGCCGCTGGCATTCTTAATGGCAACGCGCAATAAGTGGGGAAAGCTTCGTCCTGTCCTGGCAATTCCACTAGTGCTGCCGCCGGTGGTAGGAGGAGTACTTTTGTTGGTGGCCTGGGGTCGCCGAGGGTTATATGGCGGTGCGCTCTTTCATTTCTTTGGCTTCTCTATTCCGTTCACCTTAGTTGCGGTCATCTTTGCGCAACTCTTTGTCGCTCTTCCCGTCGTAGTCATCATGGCCGAAGGTGCGTTTTTGGAAGTGCCGCGTGATTTGATCGATGCGGCTAGGGCCGATGGGGCGAGTGAAGGCTTGCTCTTTCTGCGTATTGCTATTCCCTCAGCAGCATCAGGCATTGCCGCTGCTGCGCTTCTTGCATTTTCGCGGGCGCTCGGCGAATTTGGCGCCACGATTACTTTTGCAGGATCACTCCCAGGTCTTACGCGCACGATGCCTACAGCGATTTATGCCGCGCTCGAAGCTGATCCGGCGAGTGCGCTCTCCTTGAGCCTGCTGCTGGTGCTCATGAGTGGGATACTTATGATTCTGATGCGTCGCCGGCTCTTTGCTTGGGTTCGCTAGAGGTATGAGAGGGCCGTACTCTGTGACTATGAGCAAAAAGATCTTGTTGGCCGCGCCCCGTGGGTATTGCGCAGGGGTCGATCGCGCGGTTCAAACAGTTGAGAAGGCTCTAGAGGTCCATGGCGCACCCGTTTATGTACGCAAACAAATAGTTCATAACAAGCATGTGGTCGAAACATTGGAGCGTCGCGGAGCTATCTTCGTAGAAGAGACCGACGAGGTTCCAGAAGGTTCCATCGTGGTTTTTTCTGCCCATGGAGTTGCGCCGATAGTCCACGAAGAAGCGAAGCTGCGTTCTCTCAAAACGATCGACGCTACTTGTCCACTTGTAACAAAAGTGCACCACGAGGCGCGTCGGTTCGCGGCAGATGATTTCGATATTCTGCTTGTAGGCCACGAAGGACACGAAGAAGTTGTAGGAACTGCCGGAGAGGCACCGGAGAATGTAATCCTCGTGGATGGCGTGGATGGCGTTGCCGATATCAAAGTTCGTGACGAGAGCAAAGTGGCTTGGCTTTCTCAAACGACACTAAGTGTTGATGAAACTCTTACTACTGTCGCCGCCTTACGGAAGCGATTTCCATTGCTCGTTGATCCACCAAGTGATGACATTTGCTACGCAACTCAAAATCGCCAGGTTTCGATTAAAGAAATCGCAGGGAAGTGCGAGCTTGTCATTGTGGTGGGTTCTAAGAATTCCTCAAATTCAGTGCGCTTGGTTGAAGTGGCGTTAGAGGCAGGCACAAATGCTGCCTATCTTGTGGATTATGCAGATGAGGTCGATCCTACGTGGCTCAAAGGGGTCACAACCATTGGAATCACTTCAGGAGCATCAGTGCCGGAAATATTAGTGACAGACCTTCTTGATTTTTTGAAGGAGTACGATTTTAAAGATGTTGAAGTAGTAACCACTGCAGAAGAAACTCTGCTCTTCTCACTTCCTGCAGAACTTCGCAAGGATCTTCGGGCCGCAGGGAAGTCGTAATTTATGTTTCGTGGCATCGGCACAGTTATCAATATCGTCACGATCCTTTTGGGGACAGCGGTAGGCGTGAGCTTGGGTTCGCGGTTGCCAGAGCGCACCCGGAATGTCATCACTGACGTACTTGGGCTCATTACCGCAGTGGTTGCTATTAGTGCAGGCTCAGCGGTGGCTTCTCCTGCGCTAAAGAAGGCGGTAGGAAGCGGCGCACTGCTGATTGTGCTTGGTGCATTATTGATTGGCGGCATTATTGGTTCTCTGCTTCGCCTGGAAGATCGCCTTAACAACATTGGCGAAACCTTGAAGAGCAAGTTTGGAAATCAGGAGAATGGGAATTTCGTTGAAGGTTTCGTAACTGCATCACTGATCTTCGTAGTTGGTCCGCTGGCGATCCTCGCAAGTGTGAGTGATGGTCTGGGAAACGGTATTGACCAACTTCTCCTCAAGAGCACACTCGACTTCTTTGCCTCGATGGCATTTGCGGCTTCATTGGGTTGGGGTGTGGCAGCTTCAGCAATTGTTGTCGGCCTCTACCAAGGTGCTTGGACACTCCTTGGATGGTTACTTGGAAATGTAATGAGTGACTTTGAGATTGCAGCTATGACAGCTACAGGTGGGTTAATGCTTGCTGGAATTTCGCTTCGCCTTCTCAAGATTCGACACGTTCCGATTGGGGATTTGTTGCCAGCTCTTGCTATCGCTCCACTGCTCGCCTTACTCGTTTCAAAATTTTAGTTACTTGCGAAAAACGCGGAACCAGGAAAAGGCGGCTCCGATTAAGAGGTAAGGCGCAAGCGAAGCAAGGGCAGAGAGAAGATCAAGAGCCAAGCGGCTGGTGGAAAGCGTCGATGGTCCGATAGGCAACCAGATGAGTAAAGAAATCAAGGTGGCAAGTGGCGGAGTGATTGCAGCCGCGCGTCTGGCATCACGTCTTGCAAGCCAAGAGCCGCCAACATTTACCAAGAGAATCGCTAGACCACTGAAGAGACCCACGTGATCACGAATCAGAATCTCGATTCCGATTAATAGAAAGAGCAGCGCTGAGGGCAAGGCAGCAATTCCTGGAGCAGTGAGTCCTGAGCCAAGAGTTGCGCGCTGGGCATCAGCCCGCGCCTTAAGAGAAGTGACTTGAGAGCCGAATTGTGAGGACATATAGGCATCTTGCCACGCAGAGGTGACATTCAAGCGAAGGTTCTTCAGGGTGCTTCAGGGTACTTCGAGGAAGAGTTCAGCCCATATTGAGCGTGGAGGCCAGGAGAGTGGTCAGCGTAAGGCTGGCGGGGCAATAGGATTTAACCCTTGTGAGCCTCTCTATCGGAATCGTCGGCCTGCCCAATGTGGGCAAATCCACCCTTTTTAACGCGCTGACGAAGAACAACGTGCTCGCTGCCAATTATCCTTTCGCCACTATTGAACCCAACGTGGGCGTGGTCGGAGTGCCAGATGGCCGGTTAGCAGAACTTGCGGGCATCTTTAAATCAGAGCGTCTCTTGCCAGCCGCGCTCTCGTTCGTCGACATTGCAGGCATCGTGAAGGGCGCCAGCGAGGGTGCTGGACTCGGGAATAAGTTCCTCGCCAACATTCGCGAATCAGATGCCATATGCCAGGTCATTCGGGTATTCACAGATCCAGATGTTGTGCACGTTGATGGTCGTGTTGATCCACGCAGTGACATCGAGACGATTAACACTGAACTTGCGCTCGCCGATCTTCAAACTCTAGAGAAAGCGTTACCTCGCTTAGAGAAAGAGACTCGACTTTCAAAAGACCGCGGTGAAGTTCTCGAAGCTGCCAAAGCGGCCAACGCACTGTTGGAACAGGGAAAGACTCTTTTTGCTGCCGGGACTCCTGAGCTTCGTGAACTTGTGCGCGAATTGCACCTGCTCACTGCCAAACCATTTCTATACGTATTCAATGTAGATGCAACCGAACTTGCTGACCCAGCATTGCGCGCCGAACTTGCCGCGCTCGTGTCACCAGCTGAAGCCATCTTCTTAGATGCAAAGACTGAAGCTGAACTCGCTGAACTCGACGATGCAGATGCACTTGAATTGTTAGAGAGCATCGGACTTACTGAACCAGGTTTGGCAACGTTGGCACGCGTAGGTTTCAGCACTCTTGGTTTGCAGACTTATCTCACAGCTGGTCCCAAGGAAGCGCGTGCTTGGACAATTTCTAAAGGCGCCACCGCTCCTGAAGCAGCTGGAGTGATTCACACAGATTTCCAACGCGGTTTCATCAAAGCCGAAGTTGTCTCCTTCGCTGATCTGGTTGACGCCGGGTCGATGGCAGAGGCAAAAGCGCGCGGCAAGGTGCGGATGGAAGGCAAGGAATATGTCATGGCGGATGGCGACGTAGTCGAATTTCGCTTCAACGTCTGACCCACACTAACCAAAGGATGACCGTGAAAAGCAGAGACGATTTAAGAAACGTAGCTATTATCGCCCACGTCGATCATGGTAAGACGACACTCGTTGATGCAATGCTTTGGCAGTCCGGTGCTTTCGCTGCTTACAAGGAACAAGGCGAAGGCAAGGATCGTGTGATGGATTCCATGGATCTCGAGCGCGAAAAGGGCATCACTATTCTCGCAAAAAACACGGCGGTGAAGCGTGGTGACATGACCGTTAACATCATCGACACCCCAGGCCACGCCGACTTCGGTGGCGAAGTAGAACGCGGACTCGAAATGGTTGACGGTGTGCTCCTCTTGGTGGATGCCTCTGAAGGCCCACTTCCACAAACCCGTTTTGTGCTGCGTAAAGCGCTCTCGAAAAAACTTCCGGTCATCTTGGTTATCAACAAAGTTGATCGTTCGGATGCTCGTATCGCCGAAGTTCTCAACGAGACTTATGAACTCTTCCTCGATCTTGATGCGGACGAGAAGCAAATTGAATTCCCCATTGTTTATGCATCTGCCAAGGCGGGTCGCGCCTCGCTCACCCAAACTGCTGATGGCGGTATGCCAGAAGAGACCGATCTTCAGGTGCTCTTCGACGTCATCAAAGAGACCATTCCAGCCCCTACTTATACCGAGGGTGCACCACTTCAGGCGCACGTCACCAACCTCGATGCTTCTCCTTATCTTGGGCGTCTAGCGCTCTGTCGCGTGCGCCAAGGCACCATTTCTAAGGGTCAAACAGTGGCCTGGATTCGCACTGATGGACGCGTGGAAAAGGTCAAAATTTCTGAACTTCTGATCACTGAAGGTTTGGAGCGTGTACCTGCTCTTTCAGCAGGCCCAGGAGACATCATCGCTGTTGCCGGCATTGAAGAGATCACTCTTGGCGAAACACTTGCCGATGCGGACAATCCCATCGCACTTCCACTGATCACCGTGGATGAGCCGTCAATATCTATGACAATCGGTATTAATACTTCTCCGCTTGCGGGTCAGAGCGGTAAGAAAGTCACTGCTCGTTTGGTAAAGAACCGCCTTGATGCCGAGCTCGTCGGTAACGTTTCGCTTCGGGTGCTCACGACTGAACGCCCAGATACGTGGGAAGTCCAGGGGCGCGGTGAACTTCAGCTCGCCGTACTCGTTGAATTAATGCGTCGCGAAGGTTTTGAACTCACTGTTGGTAAGCCACAGGTGGTTACCAAAATGGTGGATGGCAAGATGCATGAACCAATGGAACGACTCACTGTTGATATTCCGGAAGACTACCTTGGTGTTGTCACGCAATTGATGGCATTGCGGAAAGGTCGCATGGAGCAGATGGTCAATCACGGAACTGGTTGGGTCCGTATGGATTATCGGGTACCAAGCCGAGGGCTCATTGGTTTCCGCACTGAGTTTCTTACTGAAACTCGTGGAACAGGATTGCTCCACCACGTATTTGATGGCTACGAAGCATGGCACGGTGAATTGCGCACGCGTCCCACTGGTTCACTTGTTGCAGATCGCCGTGGTGCAGTTACTTCCTATGCGCTCTTCTCACTCCAAGAGCGTGGAACAATCTTCGTACAACCAGGTACTGAAGTTTATGAAGGCATGATCGTCGGCGAGAATTCACGTGGCGAAGATATGGACGTCAATGCAGTTCGTGAAAAGAAACTCACAAACATTCGTTCTGCAACCGCAGATGAATTAGAACGTTTGATCCCACCAAAACTTCTCAACATGGAACAAGCGCTTGAATTCTGTCGCGAAGATGAATGTATCGAGGTGACGCCAGCGACTGTTCGCATTCGTAAGGTGGTTCTCGATCAGAACGAGCGGGGTCGCTCTGCTTCTAGGGCAAAGAAATCGAATCTGTAGTTGCTGGTGTACTCCTTCGCGCGGGCCAAGAGGTATTGCTAGCGCGAAGGAGTACTACGCATGCTGGCTTTTGGGAGTTTCCTGGCGGGTTAGTTGAGCCCAATGAATCGCCAGAACAGGCCATAGTTCGAGAATTCCATGAAGAGTTCCTAGCGGACGTGAGAGTGCTTCGGAAAGTGGACTTCACTTATGCGCTTTCCACTGAGCGCGAATTGCACTTCTTCTTGCTTTCAGCTGAGCATGATCCACACGTGACCCACCATTCACATGATCAGCTCGCATGGATCACAGAACAAAGTCCTTTGCCAGGAGATGTGCTTCCGGCAGATCTGGCAGCACTGCCTATTATTTGGCGGTCACTTGCAGATGTCGTTTAAGAAATTCCACTTGCAGTAGTAAGAGGTTTTCGGCGACCTCTTCTTGTGGTGTCATGTGTGTGACATTGCTCAGCATCAATGTTTCGTGTGGTCTTCCGGCCGCTAGTAAGTGTGATGAAAGTTGGAGCGAGTGAGCCACTACAACGTTATCGTCGGCTAGTCCGTGAATGATCATCAAAGGGCGAGAGAGTTTGTGCGCTCGCGGATAAAGTGAGCTGATCTCGTAACCTGCTTCTTCGCCAGTCGTTCCCAAGTAGCGCTCTGTGTAAAAAGTGTCGTAGAGCCGAAAGTCACCCACCGGCGCCCCGGCAATAGCGGCCGCAAAAGTTGCAGGGGCGTCCATGACGGCAAGGGCTGCGAGGTAACCACCGAAGGACCACCCACGGATGGCCACGCGGGCAGGGTCGATGAGACCGGGGCGCGATGCAATCAACGCCTCAACAGCAGCGACTTGATCTTGCAGCGGAATAGTCGCTAGATCGCCAGAGATTGCTTTCTCCCACTCTGGGCCACGATGTGGGGTGCCTCGGCCGTCAGCGATTAATACCGCGAATCCTTGATTGGCAAACCATTGAGCTTCGGCATAAGCGTTCTTTGCGGCGACCACCCGAAGCGCGTGCGGACCACCGTAAGGATCGACAAGAAGCGGAAGGTTGGCGCGCGCGCCACTTTCTGGGAGAAGCAAGGCTGCGCGTAATTCGTCTTTTCCAAGGCGAATGAACTCGGGCGTAGCATCATGGCTAGGCGTCCAGGCGTGTGACTGGATCTCCCACTGCTTCCCATCACGATGTATCTCTGTCTTCACGCCGTACTCATCTAGTGAACGCGATGAGATCACTAACGTGTGGTTGCGCGCTCTACCTGAATGCATGCCACCTACAGGTGAGAGCTGATCTAATTCGCCACCGAATCCATACCACCACAAGTGGCTCTCCGTTGGCTCAAAAGTTCCAGTGAATGTGATGCCGAAACGATCGACATCTACTACGCCGGTCACTTGCAGACTATCTGGCGTCACTTGTCGTCCATTAATTGTGAGCACACGAGTCTCACTTTCATCGTGGGCAAGGAGGAGTTCTCCTGAAGGCAACCAAGTGGGCACACCGGGAGTTATCTCGACCCAATGTTCGTCGCGCTGCGTGGCAAGTTCTGTTAAATCACCTGTGTGAATGTCTAAGGCAAATACCGCTGCAGTGCGCTGGCTGCGATCCATGCAGTAGAGGAGCGGTGGACCATATTGATTCCAATCAACTTCCACGAGATATTCAAATCCCGCAGGAAGAGCAATCTGACGAGAGATATCGCCATCGCACGTCATGAGCATCAGTGAAACGACGGCATTTGCCGTTCCTACTTTGGGGTACTTGATCGCACGCGGGGTTTGCTCTGGATGTGCTGGGTCGCTGATGTGCCATGTGAGAACTTCGGATTCATCGGTTGACTGTACGAGGATCAGTCGTGAATCTGGTGACCACCAAAATCCACGGTATCTATTCATCTCTTCGCTGGCTACAAATTCAGCTTGTCCAAAGCTCTTTCCCGAATCAGCGTGAGTAAAAGTTTCCTTTCCTTCACTGACTTGCGCTATCCGAAAACTTCCGTCAACAGCGGCGTATCCGATCCGAGATCCGTCTGGAGATGGTCTTGGATCAATAGCGGCGACTGGATGAGAAATTGATTTCACTTTTCCACTTACCAAATCAGCGACACGTATCTCACCCGATTCGGTGTAAACCGCGATTCGGTGATCCCCATCGGTGGTGTAGGAAGTGATGCCACCGCTACTTTCACGAAGACGCTCTCTGCGGGCTTTCTCTTGGATGGAAAGTTCTTCACTCTCTTCGCTTTCAACCACTCGTCGTGAAAGTCCAGTGGTGGTGTCGAATGCCCAAAGCTCGTTACGCCGATCATCACCGCTGGGGGAGCGGAGGAAGGTGAGCCTTGTGCCATCTGGGGAGATGGCGAAAGAGCGAGGGACACCCATCGAAAATCGGAGAGTGCGGGCGTAGAGGCGGGGAAAAGTTGCGCCGTCGGCAGGAGTACTCATCCCGGAAGATTAGCGACTCTTCTTGCCTAACCAATACTCTGTGTTCATGGCGCCTGCTAAAAGACTCCTCTTGGTTCACGCTCACCCAGATGACGAGAGCATAAATAATGGGGCAACCATGGCTGCTTATGTAGCGGCTGGGGCCGGGGTGACCCTGGTGACCTGCACTCGAGGCGAAGAGGGCGAAGTCCTTGTGCCTGCCCTTTCCCATCTAGCGAGCCATGAAAAAGACGAATTAGGAACGCATCGCGAGGTGGAGTTGGCCAATGCGATGGCCGAATTGGGAGTGCGGGATCATCGATTTCTTGGTGCCCCAGCAAAGCGGTGGCGCGATAGTGGGATGATGGAGACTCCTCCCAATGAACGCTCAGATAACTTTTGGAAAGCTGACTTCGACGAGGTGGTGGGAGAGTTGGTGGCGGTCATCGAAGAGATTCGTCCACAAGTTGTCATTACGTACGACGAGTTTGGCGGATATGGCCATCCGGATCATATTCAGGCACATCGCATCACCATGGCAGCCGTTGGCCTCGCAAGATGGAAAGTTTCAAAGGTGTACTGGAACGTGATGCCACGTTCTGTTCTCAAAGTTGCTATGGACGCAATGAAGGAGCAAGGTTCAGATTTCTTTGGCGCGGAAAATATCGAAGATGTGCCATTTGCTAAGCCTGATGAATTGGTAACAGCCGTGGTAAATGGCGAGGCATATGTCGATGCCAAAATGAATGCCCTTAAGGCGCACGAAACCCAGATAACGGTAGATGGCCCATTTTTTGCGCTCTCCAATATGTTGGGTCAAGGCGTCTTTGGTAAGGAGTATTACCAGTTGGTACAGGGTGTGGCCGCGGAACCATTCGACGAGAACGGTCGAGAGACTGAGCTTTTCTCGGGTGTGAGTCTTGATTAAACGTGTTCAAAACTATCTCGCAGGGCTTGTCTTCGGAATCGCCGCCGGAGCCTTACTCATACTTACGCACAATGCCTATCCGCCGATCGGCATACTCCTCACTTTGTTGGGTTTCCTTTCGCTCTCGATTGTGGTGAGGGGGTACTTAAAATCTCGTAGTACCTATGTCTGCTACCTCTTGGGTGTGGTGGGGCTCATCTATCTGGCAGCAACTCCGCGCGCGTCTGAGTTCCTGATACAGGGAAATATCCAAGGGTATCTACTAATCTTGGGTGGTCCGCTAGTCGCCATATTTCCTCTAATCAAGAGAGTACCCACCACATAAACATGTCTCGTCGCTTAGTGATTCTGATTGGCGCTGGCGTGGGCGCACTAGTACTCCTATGGGTAGGTGGTTGGCTCTTAGTTGGCGGCGACATTCCTCGGAACACGATCGTTCGTTCTCATGACTTATCTGGCGATCTCAATGTTGGTGGCATGTCGCGTGAGCAGGTATCGAAGCTAGTCAAACGCGATGTCACTCAGATGGCGAAGTCAAGGGTGGTAGTAGATGTTGATGGACGCGTCTTCAAGCGGAAATACTCGGATCTTGGAATATTTCTCGATGCAGAAGCCACTGTCAATCAAATCAAATCAAGAAGCTCAAACCCCATCACGATCGTTCAGGCGCTCACAGGTGGTCTCGCCTACGACCCGGTTTATACCTTTAGCGAAAGCACATTAACGCGAGCGATTTCCGATATTGCTGCACAAACAGATCTGGCGCCCACAGAGGGAGACGTCGTCTTCTCTGGGGTACGACCGGTGGCTGTTGCTGCGGCTGCAGGACACGCACTCGACATCGAGGCAGCAGTACAGACAGTGCGCTCGCGCTGGAATGAGTCGCGGATCTTCAGATTTAAGTCACCGTTGATTGCTCCACAAGTAACAACAAAAGAAGCCCAAAGCGCCCTTCCTTTAGCAAAGAACGCGGTGAGCGGAACTGTGCTTCTCAAGGTGGACGGCCATGACGTTAACCTTAAAGCTTCTGACATTGCCTACGCCCTAGATTTTGCAAATGATGGATCCGGAAATCTCGTACCTATATTTTCAAGTGAGTTACTGACTCAAGTTTTAGGTTTGAAATGGACCAAGTGGGTGACTCCGCCATTGAATGCAAAATTCTCAGCAGTGGGTGGAGTTCCTAAGTTGCAACCAAGTGCTCCAGGACACGCGGTGTCAGATGAGGAACTGACATCAGCATTACTCCCAGCGATAAGAGCGGTGGGCACTTCTCGCGTGGCGAGCGTGCAGACTTCTCTAGTCGAGCCAAGGGTGACCACTGAGATGGCCGGCGGTCTTGGAATTACCGAAGTTATTTCAACTTTCACCACGAAGTTCCCACCGGCTGCGTATCGCATTCAAAATATTCATCGTGCGGCGGATCTCATTGACGGCACCATTCTCAAGCCAGGTGAAATATTTAGCCTGAACAAGGTTGTGGGAGAGCGCACGGCGGCTAATGGCTTTGCTGAAGGAATCATTATTAATCAAGGTCGCTTTGAAAAAGACTTTGGTGGCGGCGTCTCGCAAGTTGCTACTACTACGTGGAACGCGGCTTGGTTCTCAGGTATAGATCTCGTGGCGCACATGGCCCACTCGTTCTACATTTCTCGCTATCCGGCGGGCCGGGAATCAACAGTGGCATGGCCTAAGGTCGATATGCGATTTAGAAATAATTTTGATACTCCCGTCATGGTCGATACCTCCTATACCAACTCATCTTTAACGGTCTCCATTTATGGGAAGAAAAAATATGAGGTCGAAACAATCACTGGCCCTTATCGCAATATTAAGGAGTTTGAAATTCTCGATGATGACTCACCAACGTGTATTCATCAAGACGGAGTTCAGGGTTTCGACATTACAGTGACTCGAGTGGTGAAACTCAACGGTCTTGAGGTAAAACGTGAGCCGTTCAACACTCACTACATTCCTGAGGACAGAATTACTTGCACTAATCCCGAAGCGGTCTTCGGAAATCCCACACCTCCTAAACCAAAAATAAAGGCGACTCCCAAACCCACAGCCACCCCCGCAGCCACGCCCTCACCGACTCCCACAGCCTCTGCTATGCCTACTGGGAGCGCCACTCCCACGCCTGTCCCGTAGCGGTGTCTCGTACTTCAACACCCAGATGAGCAAGAGCCTCACGCAATTGATCTGACTGCTTCCACTCGCCGCGGCCGCGTGCATCCTCTCGTTGCTGCAGCAGCTCATTGATCTCAGCGGAGCTTTCTCTGGATTCAAGGCGAGTGAGGTCGAGGCCGAGGAATTGATCAAAGTAATCAAAGAGAATTGCCCGCTGGTCTAATGGCAGAGCGTCGTCCTTCTCGATCTTCCTCAGAAACTGAATGAGGGCGGGGGAGTTGAGGTCTTCTTGTAACAGCGCCAGACCTTGTTCTCTGGCTTGACTTGTCTCAGGTGTCATCACACCTTCCGGATTTCGCCAAGTCGTGAGTTGCGAGCGCCATCGTGCAATCGTTTTATGTGCTGCGGCAATCGCGGCCCAAGAAAGATCGAGTTGGGTGCGATATCGGGATTCTAGAAATGAGAGCCGGAGTGCGAGTGGGTCGAAACCTCGAGCAATCAAATCGCTTACGAGTACCACATTCCCGCTGCTCTTAGACATCTTTCGACCTTCAAAAAGCAGGTGTTCGCCATGCACCCAATGCTGGACTACTTCGCGGCCCGCAACAGAGTCACTTTGAGCGCGCTCATCTTCGTGATGTGGAAAACGCAGATCTATCCCACCTAGATGTACGTCTATTGACTCTCCCAAATGTTCAAGCGACATGGCCGAGCACTCGATATGCCATCCCGGGAAACCATTTCCCCAAGGGGAAGGCCAAGTCATCGCGCGATCAGTGCCAGCGTTTTTCCAGAGCGCCCAATCTGCGTGGAAGCGCTTGGCTTCGCTGCCCTTATCTTCAAGTCGATGCCCGGGCTTTAAGTGATCGAGTGAGTTTCCGCTTATGGCACCGTATGTAGGAAATGATTTCGCATCGAAGAAGAGCGAGCCGTCAGTACCCACGTAGGCGTGACCTGCCACCTCAAGTTTCTGGCAGATGTCGATGATCAATTGGATAGATTCACTAGCTCGTGGATATACGTCGGCAGGAAGCACATTGAGCGCCTTTAGATCTTTATGAAAAGCCTCTTCGTAGAAGCGTGCGATGGCAAATGGGTCTTTACCCTCCAATTTTGCCTGCTCTAAAATCTTGTCTTCTCCTTGCGCATCAATCTGCGTATCGTCAACTAGGTGACCCACGTCTGTAATATTTTGAATAACGTTGGTCTTCCAGCCGTTGAGATGTGCAAGTCGGGTAATGAGATCTAGCAAGAGAAAGGTACGCAGATTACCTACGTGTGCGTAGCGATAGACCGTGGGTCCACAAGCGTAAATTTTAAGAACTTCGCCGGCAGGGGTCACGGAAAGGACTTCTCGGGCTCTTGTGTCGTAAAGGCGCACGTTATTAATGTATCTAAAGGTTCCTACTCGCGCGAAAGATAGATGTTTCGATGGTGCTGGGTGAATCCCAAGCTTTTATAGAGCTCAATTGCAGGGTGGTTATCGCAATCTACCTGGAGCAACATAAAGGGATATCCACGCTCGTTCGCACTGTTTATCGCGCATTCACCGAGGGCCCGGGCGATGCCCTGCCGTCTAAAATCGGGATTGACTCGTACCGCTCCCAGCGCGCTCCAACTCTGCGCAAATCCTATGCGGGCAATACCTACTACCTCTTCTGA
>CAFBQF010000014.1_pt1 | contig 22700 bp, 21 predicted proteins | sample 7269931 | NCBI WGS metagenome assembly CAFBQF01 (sample SAMEA6814175, study PRJEB35770) | freshwater metagenome | biome: Freshwater; feature: Freshwater reservoir; material: water | place: Czech Republic | collected 2016-11-09 | depth 30m m
CCTTCACCAAAAACTTGTGGGCGTTCGGAAAGTAGCACCTGCAGATGTGCTTCCACGCCATCTTTGATGAGCCCAGGATCTTCGCCGAGTTCATGGGCCGTATCGTGCATGACCTCATGCAAGGTGATCTCTAACTTCTCGCCAGCCTTGTTAGTGACTTCCCAAATATTTTCGCGCTCTACCAGAACACAAGGAGGGCTCATCCAGTTGAGTGGCTTATAGGAGCCACCGTCAGCATGTACAAGCACACTGCCGTCGGCTTTCACCATAAGAAGACGTATTGCTTCATCTAGTCGGGCATCGAGGCGTCCGGCATAGACCACTGTGCAACGAGCAACAACAAGGCGCATCAGTTCGATTAACGCCCGAAGAGGATCTTGATGAGCCCAGCAATGATGTTGTCGGTCTTCTTTGTGCGGCGGAAAGTGGTGAATTGAATGGGTGATTTGAATCGCGGCTTGATGACAGAGCGCGCGTAGGTGAATTCACGTAGGCCTTCCGGTCCATGGATGCGGCCATACCCGCTATCGCCCACCCCACCGAAGGGCACGGAGGGAACGGCAGCGAAGGCGAGCACCGAATTGACGCTCACCATTCCTGCGTGAAGTTGTGATGCAATTTCCGAGCCGTGGCGCTTTGACCAGACCGACGCGCCAAGGCCGTAGCGGAGAGCATTAGATTTTGCGATGGCCTCTTCCATGCTCTTCACCTTATTGATGACCAAGGTGGGCCCGAAGGTTTCTTCGGTAACCGCGGTGGAGTCCTCTGGAACTTCGGAGAGAATGACGGGCGAGACGAAGGGGGCTTGCACTGATTCACGCCCACCCACGAGTGCCACTCCACCCTTGTTCAACGCGTCGTCTATGTGTGAAGCGATAATTCCTATTTGCGAAGGCATCGTCGCTGCGCCGTACGAGGTTCCTGCCTTTACGCTCTTTGCCTGAGCCGTGATCAAGCGAATGAATTCATCAGCCACTTTTTCATGAACGTATACGCGTTCTGCGGCAATACACGTTTGTCCTGCGTTAGACATGGCTGCCCAGAGAGTATTCTCGGCGGCGTCTTTGACGTTTGCATCAGCAGCGATGATCACCGCATCTTTTCCGCCGCACTCAGCAATGAGTGGTTTAAGTGACTCGGCACAAGTCGCAGCAACTTTCTTTGCAGTGCGCGTGGAGCCGGTAAAGGCAATCTTGTCGACGGTGCTCTTGCACAATTCTTCACCAGTCATCGCTTCGCCAGTGATGGTTTGCAAAAGGGCGTGTTCTGGAACGATTTCCCGTAACGTATTAGCTAGCCATACCCCGATACCTGGCGTGTACTGGCTAGGTTTAAAGACCACAGCATTTCCGGCTGCGAGTGCGTATGCAATCGAACCCATCGGAGTGAAGATGGGATAGTTCCATGGACCGATGACGCCGACCACGCCAAGGGGAGCGTGTTCCACGGTGGCACTCATGTTCATCATCAAAAGACCGGGAGAGCGTCGACTTGGTGCGAGATAGCGACCGGCATTCTTCGCCGCCCACGCCAGGTGGTCTACCGCCAAGGTAATTTCCAATCGAGCATCACTCTCTGGTTTTCCACCTTCGGCGACAATCAACGCAGCAGCTTCATCGATGCGCGAAACGATGAGACGGTTCCAGGCAAGGAGCGTGGCGGTGCGTTGGCGAGAGGTACGGGCGCTCCACCAAAGTGCAGCTGAGCGGGCGGCTGCGACGGCTGTTGCGACCTCGGTGGGTCCGGAAATGGGATAGCGGGCAAATTCCGCTCCCGTGGCGGGAGAGTGCGTGGAGAAGGTGGAATCCGTGCTCTGAAGCGTCATGGGCTCATTCTCACGGTTTCTACGGAGACTTTCCAGGCATAGGGGCGGGATAATGGTGCCAATGAGCGAGTCAGTAGAAATCCGGGCAAATACCGCCCTCCCCGCGATCCGCCAACCCATCACCCTAACTACCTCTGATGGTCTACACCTGGTGGGCGAATTGGCACTGCCCGCAGGGCGCGCTCCCGTAGCCACCATGATCGCCCTCCATCCGCTACCCACACATGGCGGCATGATGGATAGCCATATTTTTCGCAAGGCCGCTTGGAGACTCCCAGCGCTGGCGGACATCGCAGTCCTTCGATTCAACACTCGAGGGACAGAATCAGCGGGCGGCAAAAGCGAAGGAGAATTCGCGAACGCGACTACGGAACAATTCGATGTGGAAGCCGCGGTGCAATTCGCAATTGATGCTGGGCTACCGCAGATTTGGATTGTGGGTTGGTCATTTGGTACCGATCTTGCGTTGAAATTTGGATTACTTCCTGGTGTCAAAGGCGCGATTTTATTGAGCCCGCCTCTGAGATTTTCCACGGCTGCTGATTTATTGCGGTGGGAAAATGATGGACGTCCCGTGGTTGCGCTTATTCCAGAGTTGGACGATTACTTGCGACCTGAAGAGGCGAAGAAAAGTTTCTCACCACTTTCACAAGCGGAGTTAATTCCTATAGCAGGAGCTAAACACCTTTGGGTAGGTGAGCCTTCTGTGTATCGAGTACTCAGTGAAATAGTGCTACGGCTCAACCCCGACTCGACACCGCTACCTCGCACCTGGGATGGACCGTACGAAACCGTGGTTGATTTACCGCCAGCTCGATAGCGCTCTACCGGATATTAAGATTAATTCTGTGCAGCGCGAGGAATAGCAACCTGATTGATGATGAGCAGAATGGCTGCCGCAGTTGGAATAGCGAGCAAACCACCGAGCAATCCGAGTAGTGAACCACCAATCAGCGCGGCGATAATGGTGACGATTGCTGGTACCGAGACAGAGCGCTTCATAATCTTTGGATAGATCACGTAGTTTTCTATCTGTTGATAGATAACATAGAAGATGAGAATGATGATTCCGCTCTTCGTGTCATAAACAAAACCTACGATGGTTACAACCACCGCGCCTAGTGTGGCTCCAATGAGTGGAATCAAATCGCAGAGCGCTACCACCATGGCAAGTGAGAGTGCGTATGGCAAACCAAGAGCTAATGCAGCAATGAAAGTGGCAACTCCGGCAATGCCAGCGACCACGAGTTGGCCACCAACATATCCGCCGATGCGCACCAGGATTTCATCAGAGATTTTGGTGAATCTCTCACGGCGAGAGGCAGGTACCAAACTGTAAGCAATCTTGGTGAACTTTGGAAGTGCCGCTAAGAAGTACAAAGTAAGAATGAAGATAGTGGCTGCGGAGAAGAGACCAGAGAAAATCGACTTTCCTACTCCGATTACTCCTCCAAAGGCGGAGATCACCAATTTTCCATCCTGCACTTGGGTGGAGAGCTTCTCTTTTGCCTTGTCGATGAATTGATAGTTCTTATCTAGTTTGGCAATCGTGGGATTTGTAGCAATGCGATCGAGGTACTCAGGTGCATTCTGCACAAGTTGCGTCGTTTGCTTATAGATCGGAGGAGCCACTGCTGCGGTAAATCCACCGACTACCAATACGAAGATGAGTGTGATTGTTAAGACTGCCCCCGAGCGCTTAAGACCACGTTTGCGAAGCGCCTCGACCGCAGGATTCAGACCAACTGCAAGGAAGAGAGAGATGAGTATGAGCACCAGTACTTGGCTGGCGCTCTGCACAGCCTTAATGACCAGATACGCAGTGGCAACACCCAGAGTGGCAATGAACCCAAAGAGAAAGGGATGTGAACGATTGAGTGGTGCTCCCGGGGTGCCGTAGCGATCGCTATCCATGCCTCAAGGGTAGCGAACTACTCGACCTGCGGGCCCTTTACGTTCCAAACAGAGCGTGAAAGGAAGGGCAGGATGAGGGAGAGGGCAGCCACGAGGGCCATCCACGGCAATATGGTCGAAGGGCCAAAGTGCTTGGCTCCCCAGCCGGCGAAGATTATTCCCACGGGGATGGCAACCATAGATCCGAACCAATCGTAAGAAGAGACGCGGCTCAGTTTCTCTCGAGCCACTTCACGTTGGAGCGCACCATCCCAGGCAACTCCGAATATATCCATAGAGATGCCCGCTAACGCTGCGCCGATCGCGAGCACATAAAGGGGTGCTGGAAACGAGAAGAGCATGATGAGTATTGGGAATGCGAAAGAGGAGAGCGATGCAGTGATAAGTGGTCTGCGATATTTCAGGCGCAGCGCAATCACAGTGCCAACTAAAGCACCAAGAGATCCGCACATCATGATGAGGGCCCACCCTTTTGCCCCGCCAAGTTCGCTCTTGGCGATCACGGGACCAATCACATCTATCGTTCCGGCATACATGGAATTCATGATCATGTAGCAGACAACGATAATGACTACCCACGGGTAGGAGATGAATTCTTTCCAGCCGTTTGTGAGATCCTTGATTGCACTTTCGCCACTGCCTGGAAGTTGATGCACTTTAATTCCAGAAACGATGAGCGCACTGGCTACGAATCCCGAGCCCACTATGAACATGGTTCCGGCATTCCCTAGTGTGACAATCATCAGACCTGCGATACCGGCGCCGCCTACGCGAGAGAGATTAATGACAAGCCGGAAGAGACCGTTAGCGCTCTGTCGTTGTTGCTCGGGAACAGTGTCGGCAATCAATGCAGTGAAGACTGGAAATCCAAGACCAGATCCGAGGCCAGTGAGTGCTGCTCCGATGCAATACGCGCCAACGTGTGAGACATGCATTGAAAGCATGATGCCGAGTAGGAACATGCCGATAGACGCCGTGCTGCCGCCAAGAACTAACGTGCGCACGCGAGACCATCGATCGGCTAATACTCCTCCGATGAGAATGGCGCTGAGTTGTGCAATAACCACACAGACTTCCACGAGTGCAAGATCTTGTGAGTCTCCCCCTGGTAAATCGAGAATAGCGAATGCCATCGCGATAGGTGCGATAGATCCGTTAACAACGGTAAGTGCGCGTGCGATAAAGAATCGACGAAGATTAGGAATCTGGAGAACTTCAAAATCAGAACGGTGCATTAATGCGCCGCGGGTTCAACAAGTTCGACGAGCACCCCACCCGCATCTTTGGGATGAATAAAGTTGATAAGACTGCCTGCCGTCCCGCGCCGTGGTGATTCGTAGAGCAGGCGCATTCCTCGTGCGCGTACTGATGCGCAAGCAATTTCGATATTGGTAACTCGATAAGCAAGTTGTTGGATTCCTGGGCCGCTCTTGTCGAGAAAGCGCGCAATGGCGGATTCAGGAGTGAGCGGCGCCAAAAGTTGGAGCTTCACCTCGTGTGAGGCCGGGCCCACCTGAATCATGGCCTCGGCAACACCCTGTTCTTCGTTCACCTCGCGATGAGCCACTTCGAATCCGAATTTCTCTTGATAGAAGGCGATAGCGACCTCAAGGTCAGGGACGGCAATTCCAATGTGATCTACGCCAATAATCCCGGGGAGTCGAACGGGAGAGCCCGAAGGGCCACTGCTCTGAGTGCTCATAACAGTTATCTTGTCAGGTAAATTCGTTGGGTCAAAAACCTTCAGGGTGAGCACGGGGTAGTATCGAATTACTGAACCAACTAGCGAGGAGCATCTCATATGACCACATCCGTTATCGTCGCCGGAGCCCGCACCCCTATGGGGCGCTTTAATGGCTCACTCAAGGGCTTTACCGCCACCGACTTGGGCGGCATCGCTATCAAGGGCGCGCTCGCGAAAGCCGGGATCTCGGGCGACCAGGTGGATTACGTCATCCTCGGTCAGGTGCTGCAAGCCGGCGCTGGCCAAGCACCTCCGCGCCAGGCCGCGGTGAAGGGTGGCATTCCGCTCAATGTCGCTGCGCTGCTGATCAACAAAGTCTGTCTCTCGGGCCTTAATGCGATTGCGCTCGCGGATCAATTAATCCGTGCGGGTGAATTCGACACGATCGTGGCTGGTGGAATGGAGTCGATGACGCGCGCTCCGCACCTCCTCATGGGCTCGCGCGAGGGATTCAAGATTGGCAACGTCACTATGGAAGATGCACTCTTTCATGACGGTCTTTACTGCTCCTTCGATAAGTGCCTCATGGGTGAATCAACCGAGTCTTACAACGGGCGTTACGGGCTTACCCGCGAAGATCAAGATCAATTTGCGATGCACTCGCACCAAAAGGCGGCTGCAGCCACGGCGGCGGGTGTTTTTAATGACGAGATTATTCCGATGGAAATTTCTCAAGGCAAGGGCGCTACCACGACACTTGCACACGACGAAGGCATTCGCGCGGACACCACGATGGAGACGCTAGGTAAGTTGCGTCCAGCCTTTAGCGCTGAAGGAACGATCACGGCAGGTTCAGCATCACAGATTACTGATGGCGGTGCGGCTGTTGTGGTGATGAGCAAAGCCAAGGCAGAAGCACTGGGCCTTGACTGGCTCTGTGAAATTGGAGCGCATGGTGTAGTAGCTGGACCAGATACTTCGCTACACGCGCAACCTGCGAATGCTCTGGAAAAAGCATTGAAGCGTGAGGGCATGAAGGTAAGCGAACTCGACATCCTAGAAATCAACGAAGCTTTTGCTGCAGTTGGTTTGGTGTCAACTCGACAACTTGGAATTGATCCAGCAAAAGTGAATCCACATGGTGGGGCAATTGCTGTGGGTCACCCCGTCGGAATGTCTGGTGCACGATTGGCGCTCCACATTGCACTTGATTTGAAGAAGCGCGGCGGTGGCGTTGGTGCTGCAGCCCTCTGCGGCGGCGGCGGACAAGGCGATGCACTGATCCTTAAGCGGGCGTGATTGCCATAGATACTTCAGCGTTAGTAAGTGGTGCGCGTGACGGAAATATCCGCTCACTCGCGCGCCTTATTTCGCTGATTGAAGATGGGTCAGAGTCGTTGCCAGCGATCATGAAGGAGTTAAAGCCTCATGGCGCTCGCGTTATCGGAATCACCGGTTCGCCGGGGGTAGGAAAGTCAACACTCACCTCTGCACTGATCAAGTCGCTTCGCGAAAAGGGTCACAAAGTAGGCGTGATTGCGATCGATCCTTCGTCGCCTTTTACCCAAGGTGCAGTTCTTGGCGATCGCATTCGCATGCAAGATCACTTTCTTGATGACGGTGTTTATATCCGCTCAATGGCAACACGTGGCCATCTAGGTGGACTGGCGGCTGCAACTCCGCAAGCTATTCGCGTGCTTGATGATGCAGGTTTTGACACCATTTTGGTAGAGACCGTCGGTGTGGGTCAGAGTGAAGTGGAAATCGTCAGCCATGCAGATACCACGATGGTGGTACTCGCTCCTGGTATGGGCGATGGAATTCAAGCGGTGAAAGCTGGTCTGCTAGAAATCGGTGACATCTACGTCATCAACAAGGCAGATCGCGACGGCGCTGAAGTGACTTCACGGGAATTGCGAAATGCACTTGCACTTGCCCCACAAGATCCAGAGAGAGAAATCTTATTGACATCAGCCGATCGCGAAATGGGAATTGAAGAGTTGGTGTTAGCCATTGACCGCCACCGTCTCTATCTAGCGGAGAGCGGGCTCCTTGAAGGTCGTCGTATAGACCGAGCCTCACTCGAAGTGGAGCATCTCGCGTCGGCCAAGTTGCGCGCACAGATCAAAGGGGAACCACTCCGTCGACTTGCGGCGCTCGTGGCAGATGGGAAAATGGATTCATATACGGCAGCCGATCAACTTCTTGCGCAGGAGCGAAATAAGTGAACCAACCTCCCAAGTTGCCCGCCTCTTTTGCCAGCGCGGTTGATCTCAGTTCGTTAAATCGCCCCAAGCCAGCCCCGCGTCCTGAAGGCGTCCCACAGAGTGCATTTGTGATTGATGTAAATGAAGAGAACTTTGAAGCACTTGTCATGGAGCAATCCAAGAATGTACCGGTGGTACTCGACTTCTGGGCCGAGTGGTGTGGACCATGCAAGCAGCTCTCACCGATATTGGAGAAACTTGCCGAAGAGGGGAATGGCACGTGGTTGCTAGCGAAGGTTGATACTGAAGCCGCTCCACGTCTTGCAGAAGCGTTCCGAGTGCAATCCATTCCCACAGTCATTGCCGTGATCAATGGACAGATCGCCCCACTCTTCCAAGGAGCGGTACCTGAGCAACAAGTGCGCGAAGTTCTTGTCAAGCTACTCGAAATCGCTGCCGAACAAGGGCTTACTGGAACCCTGGGGGCCGAGCCCGCCGAAGCGAAGGTTGAGGGCGAGGAAGAAGAGATCGACGCCGATGAAGCGGAAGCACTCGATGCGATTGATCGCGGCGATTACGAGAGTGCGCGCATTTCGTATCAAAAGTTGCTCGCTCGCAAACCTACGGATGTATACGCAAAGATTGGCTTAGCTCAAGTGGAATTGCTGGCCCGCGTGAAGGGCTTGGATTTCAATGCTGTGCGCGCTGAGGCGGCTGCACAACCAGAAGATGTGGATGCCCAAATCCGATGCGCTGATGTCGACATGGTTGGTGGCCATCTAGAAGATGCCATCCTTCGTCTAGTTGACGCAGTGCGCGTAACTTCAGGTGCCGAGCGGGCGAGAGTGAAAGATCATTTGATCTCACTCTTTGACCTTGTTGATCCCAGTGATCCGCGGATCGTTAAAGGTCGTACGTCACTCGCGAACGCCCTCTTCTAAAGCTGAGCGATCAGCCAGAGCCTTCGGTATTTCCTGGATCAGCTGCGCTCACGTCGTGAATGGCGTACTTCTCAAGTGCACTCTTCACTACTGAGATATCTACTTCGCCCAATCGATTAAGTTCATAGAGTGCGGCAACCGCGATGGATTCGCCATCTACTCGGAAGTGACGACGAAGCGCTCCTCGAGTATCTGAAAGACCAAAGCCATCTGTGCCCAGCGAAATGAATTCCCCCTCAACCCATGGCGCAATTTGATCTTGTACTGCGCGCATGAAATCGCTGACCGCTACGACTGGTCCCGAAGATCCTTTCATTTGCATTGTGACGAAAGCTTCTTGGCGGCCCTCTTCAGGATGGAGCATGTTATGTCGATCAACTTCGAGACCGTTTCTGCGTAACTCGTTCCACGAAGTCACTGACCAGACGTCGGCAGAGACGCCCCAATCGTCGGCAAGTAATTGTTGGGCTTTCAGTGCCCAGTTAACAGCTACGCCGGAGGCGAGGAGTTGGGCCTTCTTGGAATGAGAGGTGGCAGCCGGTGCGTACTTATAGATGCCACCAAGAATTCCGGCCACATCGACATTTGCAGGTTCGGCTGGTTGCACGTATGGCTCGTTGTATACGGTGAGGTAGTAGTAAACGTTCTCTGAGTTTTCGCCATACATCCGGCGGAGACCATCTTTGAAGATGTGCCCAATTTCGTATGCGAATGCCGGGTCGTAGGAAACAACGGCTGGGTTAGTAGAGGCGAGCAGATGTGAATGACCGTCTTCGTGTTGCAAGCCTTCGCCATTAAGCGTGGTGCGACCTGCGGTGGCGCCAAAGACGAAACCACGGGTCAACTGATCGGCTGCTGCCCAGAAACTATCTCCAGTACGTTGGAAGCCGAACATTGAATAGAAGACGTAAATTGGAATCATCGGTTCACCGTGTGTGGCGTATGAAGTGCCGACAGCAGTAAAGGATGCGACAGAGCCAGCTTCGTTAATGCCTTCGTGAAGAATGACACCTTGCTTGGATTCCTTGTAGGAAAGCATTAAGTCGCGATCGACAGACGTGTACGTCTGACCGTGTGGTGAATAGATCTTCTGGGTCGGGAAGAGTGAATCCATTCCGAAGGTGCGCGCTTCGTCAGGAATGATGGGAACGATGCGCGGCCCAATCACCGGATCTTTGAAGAGATCCTTGAGCATGCGTACAAATGCCATAGTGGTAGCCACTTCTTGCTTACCCGATCCGCGAGTCGCGGATTCATAAACAGAATCATCAGGTTGGGCCAACGCCTTGGGGCGCACAATGCGACTGGGCAGGGGTCCGCCCAGCTTTGCTCGACGTTCCATCATGTACGCGTACTCGGCAGAGTCTTTGCCTGGGTGGTAGTAAGGCGGTGTGTACTTATCAAGTTGATCATCGCTAAACGGAATTCCGAGGCGATCACGGAAAGTCTGAATATCTTCCAAAGTAAGTTTCTTCATTTGGTGTGTGGAGTTGCGACCCTCAAAGTGCGGCCCTAGACCCCAGCCCTTGACGGTCTTTGCCAAGATGACCGTGGGTTGACCCTTATGTGCCATCGCGGCCGAGTAGGCGGCGTAGAGCTTGCGATAGTCGTGGCCACCGCGACGCAGCCCCCACACCTTTTCGTCATTCCATCCTTCAATAAGTTTGAGCGCGCGTGGATCGCGACCGAAGAAGTTTTCGCGCACAAATGCGCCACCTTCGGCTTTGTATGTTTGGAAATCACCATCAGGGGTGACGTTCATGAGGTTTACGAGTGCGCCTTCGCGGTCTTGGGCAAGCAGTGGATCCCACTCTCGACCCCACACGACCTTGATGACGTTCCAACCTGCGCCGCGGAAATAAGATTCCAGCTCTTGGATGATTTTTCCGTTACCGCGCACCGGACCATCGAGGCGCTGCAAGTTGCAGTTAACAACGAATGTGAGATTGTCGAGTTCTTCGCGTGCAGCTAAACCAATAGCACCGAGGCTCTCTACTTCGTCGGTCTCGCCATCGCCGAGAAATGCCCATACATGTTGGTCGCTCGTGTCTTTAATTCCGCGGGCCTGCAAGTAACGATTGAAGCGGGCTTGATAAATGGCATTGAGCGGCCCCAGGCCCATAGAGACCGTGGGGAATTCCCAGAAATCTGGCATGAGACGTGGATGCGGATATGACGAGAGTCCGCCTGCTGGATGTGAAAGCTCTTGGCGGAATCCATCGAGTTGATCTTCGCTGAGTCGGCCTTCAAGAAATGCGCGGGCATACATGCCGGGGCTTGCATGACCTTGATAGAAGATTTGGTCGCCGCCGCCAGGATGGTCCTTGCCGCGGAAGAAGTGATTGAAACCCACTTCGTAGAGTGATGCTGAAGATGCATACGAGCTGATGTGTCCGCCTACACCGACGCCCGGACGTTGTGCTCTGTGTACGAGCATGGCAGCGTTCCATCGCATGAAGGAGCGAATACGGCGTTCCATTGCTTCATCGCCCGGGAAATCGGGTTCGCGCTCAGGCGGAATGGTGTTGATGTAATCGCTATTGCGAAGGCTTGGGACGCCGACTGATTTCTCTGCCGCGCGTTGCAGGAGCGAGAGCATTACATAACGAGCACGTGTGGGCCCAGCATTTTCAAGGAGTGCATCAAAGGAGGCTCGCCACTCGGCGCTCTCTTCTGGATCAGTATCGACCAACTGGCTCGGCATGCCGCCAGTGATCAGCGGATCTTGGTCTGGTCCAGAGAGTTCAAATTCAACAGCCACAGTTTTGGCGCCCTTCGGGTGAGATGGGGTCTGCCCAGCCCTTGGCGGGACCGGCGAGCGATCCAGGATCCCGGGTCACGGGAGTCTTTCGCACTCGATGCCTATCTTCCCCTAGCCAGGGTCGATTCGTCACATTAGGTGCCTTCGGCTGATGAATTCCTGGATTAATCCCAGGCTCAGATTGATTTTTACCCAGGAGGACTTGCGAAAAGCCCCAGATCTGGGTGGAGTACTCTCCAGAGGTATCGAAAACCGAAATCCAGAGTTCTAAATGAGGAGGGGATTGTGTGAGTACGGCCGCGGGCTCCGCGGGAGTAGCGAGTCGCCTTGGTGTCCTTCCCGGTGCACTCGTCATGGAAATGGGCTTTGGCCCTGATGTCGATATGGCCCTTCGCGAAGAGATTACTGCGCTCGCAGGATCTGAATTCCTCAGTGTTGAAACCGAAGAAGTTGTTGATGTTGCCCTCATTTGGTTTCGTGAAGATGACGGAGACCTCGTTGATCTTCTAGTTGATGCACTTACCTTCTTAGCCGATGCAGGGGCTATCTGGGTGATCACTCCTAAGGCTGGGCGTCCGCAACATGTTGAGCCCAGCGACATTCAAGAAGCTGCGCCCACTGCGGGCCTTTCACAAACTTCATCTTTTGCAGTTGCAAAGGATTGGACAGCAACAAAGTTCACTGCACCAAAGGCGTCTCGCCGCTAATCGCTTAACCAATCGCGGCGCTCGCCGCACAAAGGAGAAACATGGCACTTTCAGTTGGCGACATCGCCCCAGATTTCACACTCAAAAATCAGCAGACCGAAGAGGTGACGCTCTCGTCTTTCCGTGGAAAGAAGAACGTGCTCATCACCTTCTATCCTTTCTCCTTCACTGGTACTTGCACTGGTGAGCTCTGTGGCCTTCGCGACGACCTCAGTTCTTTCCAAAATGAGAAGACTGAACTCCTTGCCATCTCATGCGACTCTCCTTACACACAGAAGGAATTTGCAGCCAAGGAAGGCTTCAACTTCTCTGTGCTCTCAGACTTCTGGCCACATGGCGCCGCGTCAAAGGCATTCGGAACTTTCATCGAAGAGAAGGGCTTCGCTAACCGTGGATCCTTCATCATCGACAAGGAAGGCGTAGTCCGTTTTGCCCTTTACAGCGGTATGGACGCGCGAAATAACGAGGATTACAAGAAGGCGCTAGCTGCCCTCTAGTATGTTCCGGTCGCACCCACTTCGGTGGGCGCGATTAGGGTGCTTAGCTCAGCGGTAGAGCGCCTCGCTTACACCGAGGATGTCGGGGGTTCGAAACCCTCAGCGCCCACCACGCAGATCGCCACTTTAATAAGTGAGTGGCGCGTTTGGATCACTCTTCTGATGAGTGCGAATTACTTGTTCAGTGCACTCTGCTAAGTCGGCAAGTAGTTTCGCTTTAGAGAGTTCATGTGGCAACGAGATTCCCATCATCATTCCGCGTGGTTGATATGAGCGGCCGAGGTACCAATCTCTTTTAGCCATCTCATCGTAGATCGCCAGGCCATCAACGTTCTCCTGGTCTGACGGACCAAAACTAATGATGAGGGAATGTGGCGTGCTGTTAATGGTGAGTCCTGGAATTGCGTTAATGCCAGCCATAATTTCATCACGTAGGTTCATGAGGCGCTTATTCAACGCTAGATACCCGTCATGACCAAGATAGTTCATCACGGCGTATGAGCTTGCGATCGATCCGCCAGGACGAGTGCTCGCCACGTTGGGGTTTGAAAATTGACCAAGGGGCCAGTCATAGAAATTGAATGGTTGAAACGAGGCGAGTTCGGCGTTTGCATAGAGAACGAGCGATGAACCTTTGGCGCCAAAGCCGTACTTGTGCATATCGGCGGAGATCGAGCTCACTCCTGGAAGTGAGAAATCAAAGTCGGGAACTTCGTAGCCAAGTTCGCGCGCGAAGGGAGCTTGTAGTCCAGCGATACACGCATCAACGTGGAGCCAAAGGTTCTTTCGTTGCGCAAGAGCGCTGAGATCGCTGACCGGATCGACTACGCCGTATGGGAAGCAGACCGCAGAGCCCACGAGTGCGATGGTGTTGGCGTTGATCGCGGCTTCCATGGCAGGAACATCTCCGCGCAGGTCTGTAGCAACTGGCACGCGCACAATGGTGAGTCCTAGATACTCTGCGGCTCGATTGAAGGTGGGATGACCAGAGAATGGAATCACTACTTCGGGTGAAGTAATTTCTGGTTTATGTTTACGCGCCCAATCGCGAGCGGCTTTCAGGGCGACGAAAATACTTTCACTTCCACCTGAGGTGATGTGCCCGACGGCCGTCTTTCCTTGCAAGAGTCCAGCGGCATAATCGATGACCGCGTCTTCCATGATCTTCAGGCTTTTAAAAGTTTTGCCCGCACCCCCACCGTTTTCTTGCATGTACATCGCGTAGCTCTCGCGCTGGACTTCAAAGATGTCATCGCCGCCGTACCAAACATGGAAGGCATGGCGGCCTTCCCGCCACTTCACATCGTTTGTGGAGAAGCCAGACATCTCGTCCTTGATCTCTGCCCAAGGACGGCCATGTTCCGGTAGCGCTGGTCTCATCTCTTCTCCTCGATAGGTTCACACCCAATCTAAGGGCATGGGTCAGCGGGTGGAAAGGATCCCAGCTGGTCTCGGGTGGCCTCTGGTGGGTGGGATCGAGCTCGTGGGCGCGGTAGCCTTAAGCCAATTCCATATCGGCCCCAGGAGGTCCTCGTGAAAGCTGCGCCAGCAGATCAAGCGAAGCTACTCGATATTGCGGGCCTTGATCAGACCCTCTCCCAGCTCGCACATAAGGCCAAGTCGTTGCCGGAGCACGAAGCGATCGCCAAGGCTGGGGTCCGACTTACAGAGCTCAACAATCTTATTGTGGCAATCACCACTGAGCAGAGCGATATCAAGAAGGAATTACTTCGCGCAGATGCCGATGTTGATCAGGTACGCACTCGCGTTGCTAAGGATCAAAGCCGACTAGATGCCGGTCAAGGAAGCCCCAAAGAGCTCGAAGCTTTCCAGCATGAGTTGGTCTCACTTGGGCGTCGCCAGAACGAGCTTGAAGAGATAGAACTTGAAATTATGGAACGCATGGAGTCTGCTCAAGCACGTGAGAAAGAATTGCGTACTGAGCACGATGCGATTTCTGCTGACGTAGCTTCCATGGAATCAAAGCGCGACGGTGCGCTCGCAGCAATTTCCGGAGAAGAAATCGTCACACGCGAAATGCGCGGAATTCTTGCAAGTCAGATCGATGATGCTCTCCTTGCGCAGTACACAAAACTCAGCGAATCCATTGGAGCTCCTGGTGCCGCGGCACTCCACCAACGTCGTTGTCAGGGATGCCGACTAGAAATCAATGCGGTCGATATCGAGAAGTTCCGCGCCGCGGCTGCAGATGAAGTTTTGCGCTGTGAGGAGTGCCGCCGCATTCTCGTACGTACTTCAGATTCTGGTCTTTAATGTCTCGCTCTTTAGTAGTTACTGCAGACGGTGGCTCACGTGGTAACCCTGGCCCTGCCGGATTTGGCGCTGTAGTTATTGATGCGAAAACTGGCGAGGTGCTTAAAGAGGTAGCGGAGTCCATCGGTGTGGCCACTAACAACGTGGCCGAATACCGTGGATTAGTTGCCGGCCTTACCGCGGCACATGCAATTGATCCCGAAGCGCACATCGAAGTCCGGATGGATTCCAAACTTGTCGTGGAACAAATGTCGGGACGCTGGCAGATCAAACATCCCGATATGCGTGAACTCGCCAAACTCGCTCGCACGATTCACCCGTACGAATTGATTAAGTTCATTTGGATTCCGCGTGAACAGAATTCACATGCAGATCGCTTGGCTAACGAAGCTTTGGATGCTGCTGAGCAAGGCCAGGCCTGGCAGGGGAGTCCTAATGTGGATGTCCCGGCCGATGCTGCTCCGAAGAAGAATCAACTTGTGGGTCGCCTCACCAGCGGTGCACCGGTAACAACCTTGATTTTGATTCGCCATGGCGAAACTCATCTCACTCCCGAACGGCGTTTCTCAGGCAGTGGCGGCACCAACCCTGGTTTGAGTGAACATGGTGAGTGGCAAGCGGCACATATGGCGAAGGCCGTTTGCGTTCGGGAGATTGACGTTCTCTATACCTCGCCGCTTTTGCGTGCCAAGCAAACTGCCGCGCACATTGAACAGCACGCAAAGCTAAAGGCCATTGTGGAAGATGATTTTACGGAATTGAATTTTGGGGAGTGGGAAGGTCTTAGTTTTGCAGAGGTGAAAGAGCAAGATGGTGCACGCTTAGATCGCTGGCTCGCATCGACTTCGTTACCAACGCCAGGCGGAGAATCACATGATCAAGTTTCAGCGCGTGTTATTCCTGCGATGTATCGCGTAGCCAAGAAGCACGTGGGTAAGACCGTAGCGATCGTGGCGCACGTAACCCCGATCAAGCAGATGTTGCGAGATGCGCTGGGGGCTTCGATGGAAATCATTCACCGCTTTGATCTTCATCCGTGTGGGGTTTCTGTCGTGAGTATCTGGGAGGATGGCTTTGCGCTCGTACGAGCGATGAACGACACCTCCCACCTCGCAACTCACTCTGAGTGAACGTTCATTTGAAAATTTTGACTCTATATTTCTGACACTTGACTTCGATACTTAATTTCTGAAACATTCACAGAGCCTTGAATTACTATTGAGGAAATGGAGCACTTGGGGAACTGGTAAGCCTCATTATTTAGGTGCACCTTGGAGTTGCCGGCGAGTGCGGGTTCAAGAACTTTTCGAACCCGCACTGTGCGTAGGTAGGGATTGACTAGCGGATGATGATGTTTAGATAGTGCGGTTTCTTTGGACTGCTTGGCACTTCATGTTCCACTTCAAACTTCTTGCTTAGAACTTTGACAACTCCAGCGATACTTGTTGGCGCTTTCGATTGCAATAAGAGTTCTCGAGCCACTTCTCCGCGCGTTAACTTTGCCATATGCGAGATAACGCTTCTCTTCCCATTCTTCTCAAGGAAGACGCGCACCTGCGCAGTGTTGGTGGGATTTGGAACCCACGCGCTTGCATATGTTTGTGAACGCATGTCGATAACGGGCGCGGAATCTAAACCAGCAAGTGCAAGAGACAAATGCTTCTTCCAAAATGCACTCAGGCCACCAACACGGGGGAGCGTCACGTCCATGCTCAAGCGATAGGCAGGGATGGCATCGCTGGGTCGAAGAGCACCGAAGAGTGCAGAGATCACCATCAATTGCACCTCGGCTCGCTTTCGAACGGCTGCAGATAGTGAGCTCCACCCGAGTGCTTCATATAAGACGCCGGAGTAGACCTCGAGAGCAGGCGCGCAAGCTGCGGTCAACAGCCCGCTATCCACCTTGATCTCCCCGGCCAGTCCGGGAGTGAGCCCCAGGGTGTCACTCGCCTTCTTCTCCGGACCCTGGGCCAGCTTCACTAAGGATTCCAATACCTGCGAGCGTGGATCGGAGAGCGCTGGTGCAAAAGTGAGCGTAGATAGCGCCAAATTCTTCCCCTTGGTAGGCGCACTCTTGCCCTCACTTGGGGGTAAGAGAATCAACACGTTGTGACAGTAACATTTGGTTTAAGTATCAATTGCGAATGACTCGAGATGCGAGTGGGACTTTTATTCGCCGCCCCAAATAGGCGGGCGTTTCTCAATGTAGGCACGGCTTCCTTCGGCCGCATCCTTTGATCGACGGATCGGATCGATAATCGGAAATTGTCGACTGAATGCTTCGCTAGCAGTCCAGTCAGGCATGTGGGAAACTACTTCTTTAGATGCGACAACAGCTAGTGGTGCGTTTCCTGCGATAATTTGAGCCAAGTCGGTAGCAACCGCCAACGTTTGACCTTTCTCAGCGAGTCTATTAACCAATCCGAATCGAAATGCTTCTTTCGCACTCCACGAGCTTCCCGTGAGAATAAGTTCCATTGCTAGGTGATGTGGAATCCGTTTAGGGAGTCGGAGCAGGCCTCCGGATGCAGCTGTTATTCCCTTCGTCACTTCTGGTAAGCCGAAGATTGCAGTGTTCGAAGCAACAATAAGGTCGCATGCAAGTACCATCTCGAATCCGCCTGCCAACGCAAAACCCTCAACTGCTGCGATTAAAGGCTTGGTCGGTGGACATTCCACAAAGCCGGCGAAACCTTTGCCATCAATATAGGGAAGCTCGCCTCGGGCAAATCCTTTGAGATCCATTCCAGAACTAAAGAAATTGGGTCCTCCAGTTAGAATGCCCACTCGCGTTAACGGATCGGAATCGAAAGCGTCCATGAATGTTGCAAGTTCCTCTGCGAGCTCCAGAGAAATGGCATTTCTTGAATCTGGTCGATTCAAAGTGAAGATGGCAATTCCATCCGAGGCGGTGTAGGTGACACAATTTGCCATCAATTACTCATCCCATCTTCGCTCCAATTGTAAAACCCTTTACCGCTCTTTCTCCCTAGGTCACCGCTCTCAACCATTCGTTTCAACAGTGCTGGTGGTTGAAATCTCTCTCCGAGAGTGCGGGTGAGATATTCAGCAATTCCTAGGCGTACATCCAGTCCGATCATGTCGGTAAGTTTCAGGGGACCGATGGGGTGTCGATAGCCAAGTGTCATTGCCGCGTCAATATCACTCGGAGTAGCGACACCTTCTTCTACCATTCTGATTGCCTCGATACCCAGCATGACCCCGAGACGGCTACTGGCGAATCCGGGGGAGTCTTTCACAAGTAAGGGGGTCTTCTGGATGTGCTCTACCCAGGTGCGAGCTCGCTCAATCGCACTCTGTGAATTGTGAGTCGTGTGAATGATTTCAACTAATGAACTTGCTGGAACGGGGTTGAAGAAGTGCATTCCAACGAAGTTTGATGGAAATTTTCTTCCGAGCGCTAAATCTGTCACTGAGAAACTGCTTGTATTAGTTGCGAGAAGGGAATCTTTCGCGATGAAGCTATCAATGTGACCTAAGACTTTGAGTTTAAGTTCGAAGTCTTCAGGTACAGCTTCGATAATCAATTCACAAAATTGTGCATCTTCTGGATTCATTGAAATCTGAAATCTAGATCTAGCTTCTTCCACATCTTTGACCTGACCGCGCGCAAAACTGTTGTCGACGGACTCCAACACTTTTGCATTGGCCACATCAATCGCAGTTTGAGATACCTCAACAAGAGTCACTGAACTTCCACTCAGAAGAAAAGCATGTGCGATCCCAACTCCCATGCGCCCACCACCGATGACGCCAATGCAATTGGCTCTAACAAGAGGGGTTGACACTGCTTTCCTGCTACGAATCTTTTCTTTGAATTAACTTCCATAGTCCGGGAAGTAGAACACCTGCCGCTGCGGCTTTCACCAAGTCACCAAGCAAAAATGGTGTCAAGCCGGCATTGAGCGCTTGGGAGATATTCATCCCTGTATTGGCCATGAGCCATGGAACGCCAACTGCATAGATCGCAAAGGTTCCAGCCGTAAAACTCAAAATAGTGCGCGAAATTGAGTGTGTGGCACCGCGCTCGGCCAGTCTGCCGACTATGGCGCCGGCGAGTAGAAATCCAAGTACATATCCAAAAGTGACGCCACCGAAACCGGAAGAACCTCCAGCAAACCAAGGGGCTCCAAGACTGCCGATAGCCACGTAGAGGGCGAGAGAAGCCAATCCCCGCCCGGTTCCCAAGACTGAGCCTGTGAGGAGTACAGCAAATGTTTGAAGGGTGAGCGGGACGGGTGTAAAAGGCAATGGAATAGAGATTTGGGCAGCTCCCGCGTTTAGAAGTGCAAAGGCAGAAACCAGGGCGATGTCTATGGCTATGCCCTTTGGCAGAGCGCTCGCGCGAAGGGTTGTGGAGGCGGCTATTGAAGTCATGGGGGCCAGGCCTTTCTAAATGAGATAGCGAAGCATATAGTAACCCTATCTTAGCCAATCAACCATACGTATGGTTGGAAAAGGAGTCTCTGAATGAGATCAAGCAGCCGCCTTGAGGGTTCAGGGAATCAATCAAGAGTGGTCAACGAAAGTGCAGCCGACAACACGCTGAGGGAGATCTCATGAAAAACGGTAACTTCGTAATGGACGCGCATACGGGATTTTGGGATGCAAGTCCCGAAAACTGTAAAAATAAATATGGCGAGGCATTTGTAGAAACATTTTACGCTTTCCACACCGGGTTCAATCCAACAGGGCAACCACAGTGGAATATGGATTATGAAACTCAGTTTCGTAAGGTAGATCCTGATTGGTATTTGGATACGATGTTTGTTCAGGGCGACGCCGATATGGCGATTCTTTCTACGCAAGTTCTTATGGATTTCTACCACACTGGCTTTACCAACGCCGAAAGAAATGCACAACTGATCAAGCGCGCACCAGATCGTCTCATCGGCTTAGGTGGTATCGATCCGCGATCACCTGATGCGTTGGAACAGGTCGATCGCCAGGTAGAACTCGGCATGAAAGGCTTCAAGTGGTATACCGCTGAATGGCGAGGCGATTCTCGTGGCTGGAAGGCCAATGACCCAATGGTCTTTCCACTTTATGAGCGGTGCATTGAGTTAGGTATCAAGAATATGCATTTCCATAAGGGTCCTGCAGTTGAACCGCTAGCGTTAGAGCGGTTTGATGTCCGGGACATTGACGAACCTTCGACGCTCTACCCAGAATTAAATTTCATCGTAGATCACTGTGGTCTCCCACGTTTGGACGACTTTTGTTGGCTTTCAGCCCGAAGTCCAAACGTGCACGCTTCACTTGCCGTGGCGTTGGCTTTCATCCACAACCGCCCAAGGTTTTTTGGGAACTTGATGGCTAACCTTTTATTTTGGCTAGGTCCTGACCGCATTATCTACGGCACAGATTTCCCTATTTGGTACCCACAATGGCAGTTAGATGATTTCATGGCTTTCCAAATTCCAGCTGATATTGAGGATGAATTTGGAGTGACGTTGACCGACGAGATCAAGGCAAAGATCATTGGTGGGAACATTGCAAAACTTTATGACATCGATCCCGTCAAGAAACTCGATCAAATCAAGAATGATGAATTCAGTATCCGGCGCGAAGCACGGATCGCAGCGCAAAATAGTAATTCAATTGGAGCGCGGTGACAGCGGGGATCAAGAAGGATATTGATCTGGAACAGGTGCGCATTGCGGCCGCTGGCGTACCTGATCCAGAGATTCGGCTCACGCTTGGAGAATTGGATTTGATCGATGAAGTGCTCGTTGGAGACGAGGGCGAAGTCACTATTCGATATCACCTCACGTCGCCTTTGTGCCCGTCGCCTTTTGCGGTACAAATTGGGCGAGAAGTTCGTCGTCGCGTTGAGGCGCTGGAAGGTGTGAGTCGCTGTCGGGTTGATATTCGTGATCATTTCATTGCAGCGGATATATCGGCACAAGTGAACGATTCGCCACCGGGAACTGAGCCCTCGTGGCTGTAATTGCAGGGAATTCAGTTGCTGAAGCCGCCAAAACAATTGTTGTTGGTCGTCAAGATTTACTGCTCTTACTAGAAAATCCTTCAGCACTAAAAGTGGCCCAAGTTCTTATTGAAATAGGTGTCCCTGATTCGGTGGTAAGGGCTGCTTTGAGTACGCTACTACGTTTCTCGATTGAAGTAGCTGAAAATGATCTAGATCAACTTCTCTCACGTGGGGCCTTAGATCCTAAAGTTCCACTGGAGTCACTCCAAGAGATGGCAGGCTTACATCGAGGTATCTCTGCTGCACAACTTGCACTACTGGCGTTTGGCCCAAAGCTATGGTGGACGTTCTCAGGTGTGGAGATTCCGTGGCGTCCCATTGGCGGGACAGTCGGCACTTCAGATGAACTTTCTAAAAATTCGATCGGCGAAGATGGGAAGCTCTTGCTTCTTGCAGTCATTGGCAGTGGGGCGACTTTTTCCGAGTTGATGACGGTTTCCCAGGAGCATCTAGGAGCCCTGAATTTCGATGGAGTGATTAAACCTGACGTATTCGCTGAGCCGCTTGCGATTTCGTACCTACCCTCTGGAGGTGCAGCACGGAAAGTTACTTTTCTCTCCTTTGCCCTCCGCAATTTGTTAATTGCGAAACTTGAACGCGAAGGGATGCCCTCTGAAGGAGAACCAATTCTAATTTCCTGGAAGCAGTTCGCAGCCGCTGAGTTGGAGGCTGCGCAAGTATCAACATCTCTTATTAAGGCGGGCAACGATGTAAATGTAGCGCTTTGTCGTGCTACCGGAGATTTTTTTCGTAGTTGGGGTATGCCGGGATCCCGGTTTCAAGGGTCTGAGATCACTTCAGAATGGGAAATTGTGCAAGGTCAAAAACATATGCAATCTAGCGATAAATGAGGAGTAATCGTGAAAGCAGCACGTCTACGAAACTTTCATCAGCCTCTCACTATTGAAGATGTGCCAGACCCCGAGATAAATAGTCCGTTTGATGTGATTGTGAAGGTTGGGGCGGCAGGTTTATGCCGAACGGATCTACACATTTGGGAGGGACAGTTCGAGCCGGCTCAGAACGAATCGGGCTTGTCGCTGCCTTACTCGCCAGGGCATGAAAATTCTGGGTGGGTCCACTCTGTGGGTTCGGCTGTGAAACATGTTGCAGTTGGTGACAAGGTGATTCTCCATCCATTGATTACGTGTGGGCTTTGTCGCGCTTGTCGTGAGGGCGACGATGTTCATTGCGATACTTCAAGTTTTCCCGGACTCTTTTCAGAGGGTGGATTCGCTGAATACATCAAGACGGGAGCTCGGTCAGTTATCAAAATTGATGACTCGTTGGAGCCAACTGATGTAGCACCCTTGGCAGACGCCGGATTAACTGCTTATCACGCCATTAAGAAGGCAGTGCCGCTCTTATACCCGGGAACTACATGTGTAGTAATTGGTGCGGGAGGGCTGGGGCACATAGGGATTCAATGCCTAAAAGCCATGGTGCCTGCCACCGTGGTCGTCGTCGATGCAAATCCAGTTGCGCTCGAACTCGCAGCCACCTGGGGTGCCGACCACACGATCCTTGCCGACGGAAATCAAGTGGAGAAAGTTCGCAAGCTCACTGAGGGCAAAGGGGCCCATGTGGTGCTCGATTTCGTGGGGGAAAACGGAGCGGAGCATTGGGGTGTTGAGATGCTCCGAAGGAAAGGCTCGTTCTTTGTGATCGGTTATGGGGGGCGTCTTGAAGTGCCTACTATGCAGATTATTTTGAGCGAAATTAATTTCGTGGGTAACCTTGTGGGAAGTTTCAATGACTTAGTGGAATTAATGACCCTTGCCGCAGAGGGCAAAGTCAAGCTACATACATCAACCTATCCACTATCCGACATCAATAAAGCCATGGACGACTTGAATGCCGGGCGCCTGCGAGGTCGA
>CAFBQF010000015.1_pt1 | contig 22540 bp, 19 predicted proteins | sample 7269931 | NCBI WGS metagenome assembly CAFBQF01 (sample SAMEA6814175, study PRJEB35770) | freshwater metagenome | biome: Freshwater; feature: Freshwater reservoir; material: water | place: Czech Republic | collected 2016-11-09 | depth 30m m
ATGGTCATGAAAGATGGCATGCCAGGTTTCATGGATCAGGCTGGAAACTTCAAACCAATGCAAGGTGGCATGCAGCAAGGTGGCATGCAGCAAGGTGGCATGCAGCAAGGTCGCGGCCAACAAGGTGGCATGCAGCAAGGCGGCCAACAAGGTGGCATGCAACAAGGTGGCATGCAACAAGGTGGCATGCAACAAGGTCAAGGTGGCATGCAGCAAGGTGGCCAACAAGGTGGATGGCAGCAAGGTGGCATGCAACAAGGTCAAGGTGGCATGCAGCAAGGTGGCCAACAAGGTGGATGGCAGCAAGGTGGCATGCAACAAGGTCAAGGTGGCATGCAAATGCCACCCGGCATGGTCATGAAAGATGGCATGCCAGGTTTCATGGATCAGGCTGGAAACTTCAAACCAATGCAAGGTGGCATGCAGCAAGGTGGCATGCAGCAAGGTGGCATGCAGCAAGGTGGAATGCAGCAAGGTGGAATGCAGCAAGGTCAAGGAAACATGGGTATGGGTGGTGCCATGGGAATGATGGGAAATCTTGCGCCTAAGGCTGGGATGGAACATCTTTCTGCGACTGATCTGCTGACGGTTCCAACGGCGCAGATCTTGCGCCTGCCTGATGGGCAGAAGATTTCAATTCCGTTCCCACCCACGCCACCAGATGCGCCACTCGAAATCGATGCGGGTGAGATCCGAGCATCAGCGCTAATGGAATACTCGGAGGATATTTTGGGAGTTCTCTCGAGGCTCTCTACCGGACGCTCCGCCGCGAAAGCGTTGCAGTCTTTTGCAAAAGCCCAACATTTAGATAAGAACTTCTTGAAGCAGTGGGAGAAGGATCCTGAGAAGTTCGAACAATTCTTAGAAGATCATGCAAACGATCCTGGCCTCGGTAAAATCATCACGCTCATACAGAAGGATCGTGAGGGCGGCGAAATATTTAAAGAGATTGCTGCTGATATTGATGAAAGTCTCAAGGAATACAATGATGAAGTCACTCAATACGAAACCGAGTATGCGCAATATCAACAGGATTTCGAAGATCACATGGCTCTCATGCAAAGTGAGATTCTTCCTCAAATAAGCGCGTCTGGTCTCATCTCTAGTGATCAGATGGACGACCTCATCTCTAATCTTGAAGATCAAGGTGGGGCTATAGATTTCTCGCAAGTTGCACCTGATGCGCTTGTCGAGGATGGCTCTGAGGATTCTGATCAAGGTGATATGGGCGATGACGGCAACTCGGATGGCTCGAACAACGATTCATGGGGTAGTGGTAGTGACTCTGATGTTGCTGCAGACGAAGGATCTGGCGATTCCAACTCAAACGATTTCATGGCGACTTTTATGGCCAACCTTGAGACAGAAGGTGCCGCTGGCGATGCAAGTGAACCTGCAGCTCCAGAAGCTGACCTACCTGCGGATCCAGCTGCAGATAGCACCAACAACAGCTAGTAAATATTAAGCAGTGAGGGGTTGGGCTTCGGCTCGGCCCCTCATTTGTTTATGAGGGGAGAATCGTGATCTTCTCATGAGTGACGCGAAAGATTGCCGCTTCCAATACAACACGTTTGCGAATGCGCACATCTCGATAGTCGTGACCATCTGCAAACTTTTCTGAATCAGAGAAATCAAGAAGTAATTGATTGGATTCTAGAGAATGTAGACGACCATCAAAAAATGCGATCCATGCGATGCGATCAGTTGCCTCAATGTCGTCAAGAATGGCATTCCATTGACTCTTGAGATCTTGTAGGAGCATGGATAGACCTTAGTGGTCAGTAGAGGCCGCTACTAGATCAAAGAGAGCGAATGCGCGTTCGCGGTGGGCATCGTTGTCAGCATTCATCGTAGCCACTTCGCCTCCCCACTTCTCTTCTGGGATACCAATGGCAGAGAGCATGCGACCAAGGCCATCTCCATCGACTTCTGGATGGAACTGCACGCCCCAAGCATTACCTGCTCGGAATGCGATGACAGCCCCCGCGTCCGTGGCGAGTATCTCGACTTGAGTGTGATCCTTTATGGAATCTGGATTGATCATGTCTTCGTGCCAGAGTGCCCAACCGCCCGCGTCGATAGTCGGATCATGCAAGGTGATGTCTTTATATCCAGTATTAGCGTGCTCTCTTCTGGTGACTACGCCACCGAGGGCTAAGGCCAAGGCTTGTGCTCCATAACAAATGCCAAAAACAGCTTCCTCGCGCGATAACCGTTGCTGTAGTAATTCAATCTCCCTCGCGGCGGAGTGATGCGTATAACCCGTGGCAACAGAGTTGGGGGAGCCCATCGTGATGATGAGATCGGCTTCGAGAAGATCGTTGGCATTCCATTCCTCTTCGCGAAAGTATCGCTTTATCCCATACCCTCTTGCGCCAGCCCACTCTTGAATCAGAACCAACTCATGAGCAACGGTGGAGTGGGAAAGTATCGCGATGGTTTTCACATGTGACCTCTCGGGTTCGCCGTTATTTAAGGGAGATTCGTTCTCTTTCCGGGCGCCATGACCAGTTTATAGAGAAGAGCGATTGGAGCGCCCTGGAGTCAAAAATTGGTCCGGTGGAGATGTGATTTCGCCCATTTTGGGATACCCCAAGGTGTTGTTCTGTGCTTGTTTGGATACTCTTGCCTCATTCACCGCAATGAGGAGGACCCCATGGAAGACACAGCAACTTGCCCCTATACCGGAGCCAAGCTGGCGGACGAAGGAAGATACAACCGCGACTGGTGGCCAGATCAACTTGATCTCAAGATGTTGCAGCACAACTCACCACTTGCTGATCCCATGGGTAAGAAATTTAACTATGCAAAAGAATTCAAGTCGTTAGACCTCAAATCCTTAACGCGTGATCTTGAAAAGTTGATGACGGATTCACAAGAGTGGTGGCCCGCAGATTACGGTCATTACGGTCCATTCTTTGTCCGTATGGCATGGCACAGCGCGGGTACCTATCGCACAAGTGATGGCCGCGGGGGTGGCGGCGCAGGAATGCAGCGCTTTGCTCCTCTCAATAGCTGGCCGGATAACGTGAACTTAGATAAAGCTCGTCGATTGCTCTGGCCCATTAAGCAGAAGTATGGCAAGAAAATTTCTTGGGCAGATCTCATGATCTTGACCGGCAATGTGGCGATCGAATCCATGGGTCTCAGGACCTTTGGTTTCGGTGGCGGACGCGAAGATGTGTGGGAGCCAGATGAGACGTACTGGGGTAAGGAAGCGGAGTGGTTGGCCGATGAGCGCTACAGCGGAGATCGAAATCTAGAGAATCCACTAGCAGCAGTTCAGATGGGTTTAATTTATGTGAATCCAGAAGGTCCTAACGGAGTGCCAGATGTCCTTGGTTCTGCTCGTGATATTCGAGAAACCTTCGCACGCATGGCAATGAACGATGAAGAGACAGTGGCGCTCATCGCTGGCGGTCATACATTTGGTAAAGCACACGGTGCGGGTGATCCCGGAAAACATGTGGGAGCAGAGCCAGAAGGTGCTCCGATGGAAGAGATGGGTCTTGGCTGGAAGAACACGCTCGGTAAAGGCAGTGGCGCTGAAACTATCTCCAGTGGCCTCGAAGGTGCATGGACTCCTACGCCAACGAAGTGGGATAACACTTACTTTAAAACACTCTTTCAATATGAGTGGGTGCAAACAAAGAGTCCAGCGGGTGCCACACAGTGGATTCCCACAGATGCCTCTGCGGCGAAGTCGGTACCCGATGCGCACATCGCGGGTAAGACTCATGCACCAGTCATGTTTACAACCGATCTTGCCCTACGCACAGACCCTGCATACGAGAAGATCTCGCGTCGCTTCCTAGAAAACCCAGATCAACTCGCTGACGCGTTTGCTCGTGCTTGGTTTAAATTAACCCACCGCGATATGGGTCCAATTGCTCGTTACCTCGGGCCGCTTGTCCCTAAGGAGCAATTGATTTGGCAAGATCCACTTCCAAAGCGAAGTGGCTTGAAACTTACAGAGAAGCAGATTTCTGCTCTCAAGCGCGCGGTCATGGACTCTGGTCTCACCTCTTCACAATTGGTGAAGACTGCGTGGGCATCTGCCTCAACTTTCCGCGGTACAGATAAGCGCGGCGGAGCCAACGGCGCACGTATTCGCCTTGAACCACAACGAAGCTGGGAAGTTAATAACCCTAAAGAGCTCGGTAAGGTCTTAAAAAAGCTAGAGGAGATTCAGAAAACCTTTAACGCCAAGAATGTGAAATCACCTGTCTCGATGGCAGACCTCATCGTCCTGGGCGGAAATGTGGCGATTGAATCTGCTGCCAAGAAGGCCGGACATAAAATTTCCGTGCCATTTAAGCCTGGGCGTACGGATGCAACTCAAGAGCAGACTGATGTTGACTCCTTTGCAGTACTTGAACCGATCCATGACGGCTTCCGTAACTTTGTGAAGAGTGGGGATCAAACCAAGGCTGAGTACTACCTGGTCGATCGTGCCGCGTTGCTCACACTCACGGCTCCAGAAATGACGGTGCTCGTCGGTGGCTTGCGCGTTCTTGGGGCTAACTATGATGGTTCAGATACTGGAGTATTCACCAATAAGAAGGGCGAGCTAAACAACGACTTCTTCGTGAACTTGTTGTCCACGGATACATCTTGGACACCCAAGGCCGGTACCGAACTCTTTGAAGCCAGCGATAACAAGAGCGGAAAAGTTAAGTGGAGTGGCACTCGCGCTGACTTAGTCTTTGGATCGAACTCGATTCTGCGTGCGCTATCTGAGGTTTACGCCAGCGATGACGCTAAAGGCAAATTCGTTCAAGACTTCGTAGCAGCATGGACCAAAGTCATGGAGCTCGATCGCTTCTAGCGTTTACGCTTTCTGACAAGGTGGGGCGGGTCGGGCTCGAACCGACGACGACCGGATTATGAGTCCGGGGCTCTAACCAACTGAGCTACCGCCCCTGAGAACCTTCGCGTGAAGGATCCTCGGAAGGAGAGTCTACGGGTTCTCCTAGGTGCGACCCACGCTGGAAGATAGGGTGAACCATGCTCAATCTCGCTTCGTATGCCGCCCCTGGGGCCAGTTCCTGGCGCGCCCCTCATGGCCCCAACGGCGCCACTGACTTCCATCGTTCGCTTCCAGGCTACGGGCAGAGCGCGCTCGTGGAAGTTCCGGCTTTGGCCGAGCAACTGGGCGTCGCTCATCTTTATGTGAAGGATGAGTCGAGCAGGTTGGGATTGCCGGCCTTCAAGATCTTGGGTGCTTCATGGGCAGTTGCCAGGGCCGTAGGTGAACGAGCTGACCTCGATGCTTCTGCACTCACGCTTCCAAAGTTGATTGCTCACATCGATAAGAGTGGTGTGAAGGCTTTTGTGGCAGCTACGGATGGGAATCATGGTCGTGCGGTAGCGCGGATGGCGAAATTATTGGGTCGCCCGGCATTCATCTTTATTCCTGATGGAGTGACACAGGCAGCGCAAGATGCGATTAAGAGTGAGGGCGCGACGGTTATTCATGTTCCTGGCTCTTATGACGGTGCTGTGGAGAGTGCAAATGCACAAGCTCTTTCGCAACCAGGGGCGCTCCTCATTCAAGATACGTCTTGGGAGGGTTATCAAGATATTCCTGCTTGGATTGTTGAGGGATATCAAACGCTCTGCGCAGAAATTGATGAGCAACTCGGCAGTGCCCCCACTGTCGTGGTAGTTCCGGTTGGTGTGGGATCACTTGCTGAAGGAGTAACGCGTTATTACCGCGGACAATCTTCCTTTACTCCCGCGCTGCTCAGTGTGGAGCCAGAAGTCGCTGCCTGTTTGTTGGAATCTCTTCATGCTGGTGCGCTTACTTCTGTGGAGACATATACCTCGATCATGGCAGGACTCAATTGCGGAACTCCCTCCGCCTCTGCGTGGCCGATCTTGCAACATGGAATCACGGGTGCGGTGGCAGTTTCTGAGGAAGACGCAGCTGATGCCGTGCACGAATTAAATGCTCTTGGTGTCGATAGTGGACCGTGTGGCGGAGCCACCTTGGCTGGCTTACGCAACGCCCTTGCTGATCCAGGGTTACGTGCGGCGCTGGGAGTTGATGCATCATCAACAGTCATTTTGATCAACACCGAAGGATTTTCTGCCAACCCATTGCCTGAGGAGTCCGCATGATTGATCAAGAAGTTGTAGATCTCACCGCAGAGTTAGTGCGGATTGATTCCGTGAACAGCGACTTAGTTGCTGGGGCCCGGGGCGAGTCGGCAATTGCCGATTTCATTTTCCAGTGGTTTAGCGCGCGGGGTTTTGAAGTTCATCGACTAGAGAAGCATGCCGGTCGACCATCGATCGTGGGTATTGCAAAGGGGAGTGGTGGCGGACGCTCGCTGATGTTGAACGGGCACATTGACACCGTTTCGCTAGGAAGTTATGAAGGTGATGGCACGGCTCCCGAGATTCGCGACGGAAAAATGTATGGCCGCGGAACCTTCGATATGAAGGGTGGCCTGGCCGCGATGATGATCGCCGCCGAGCGTGCCAAGAAGCAGGGCATTAAAGGCGATGTGATCGTGGCGTGTGTTTCCGATGAAGAGGCGGGAAGTATCGGCACCGAAGAGGTGTTGGAGAAATTCACCGCCGACGGAGGTCTCGTCGTAGAGCCTTCATACCTGCAGGTCACCATGGCCCATCGCGGGTTCGCTTGGTTTGAAGTAACGATCCACGGACTGGCGGCACACGGTAGCCGTCCCGATCTCGCAATCGATGCGATCGCTCATGCGGGACATTTCTTGGTCGCTCTCGACGCGCACGCAAATGCGCTCGCATCTTCTCCGGGGGATCCACTCCTTGGCCCTGGAAGCATCCATGCCTCGCTCATTAAGGGTGGCGAGGAGGCCTCGAGTTATCCCGCAGCGTGTGTCATCACTATCGAACGTCGCACTATCCCCGGTGAAACAGATGAGATGCTCACTGCAGAAATGCGTCAACTACTCGATGGTTTAGTGGAACGCATTCCAGATTTCTCGTACACACTGACTCCTGGGCTTTCTCGCCGACCCTTCAGTGCAAACTCAGATGCCGAAATTGTGAAGAAGACCCTCGCCCACGTTGAAAATGTTTTGGGTGCGCCTCCCGTCATTCGGGCAGAGCCATTCTGGACGGATGCCGCACTGATGGAAGAGTCGGGAATTCCTTCTCTTCTTTTTGGGGTTGATGGCGATGGGGCGCATGCGGCCTCCGAGTGGGTCACACTCGATTCGCTCGGGAAAGTTACCACTGCGTTAATCGCGATCGCCCTCGACTTCTGCAACTAATACTTGCGAAAGAAGAAACAAATAACGCTTAGTAACTTTCCAGAAGGTGCGGAGTGGGCGACGGGGCTCGAACCCGTATCCTCTCACTGGCAAGTGGGAGATGTTGCCGTTTACACCACGCCCACCCCGCGCGGGTAAGGCTGGTGTAAACGGCCGCAGAAATGACGAGCTTCTTGAAAGCTGTGGAGAAGTTGGTGCTTGTGTAGAAGGGGTTACGGGAGAGCGAGCGCGCCAATATCACTCGGCGCTACGCCACAGCATCCACCGACGATTACGGCGCCAGCTGCGCCCCATTGATTAAGTAGCGCATCTCCAAAAGCCGATCCCTTACCGCCAATCCATACATTATTTTGGGCATCCCACACATTTCCAGCATTGGGGTAAACCACAAAAGGTAATTCGTTACCCGCACTTTGCAAAAGTGGAGTGATGTATTCAGGAGCGGTGCAATTTACGCCCACCGCCACCGCATCGGAATGACCGGCAACTAAGAGGGCCGCATCTGCAAAGAATTGACCCGCGTTAGTGCGCAATTCATTAGCGCATGAGAACGACACCCAAAAAGGAATACCTACGTTGAACTCGGTGAGTAAGTCCAAGAGCACTTCTACCTCTTCAGTATCGGGCATCGTTTCCAGAGCAAGCATTTCTGGCCTGCTTTCGATCAAGATCTCTAAGCGACGCTCGTGGAAATCGCGAAGCACCTTCTTTGAGACGCCATAGTTCCCTCGGTACTCCGATCCGTCAGCAAGCGATGCCCCAAAAGGTCCCACACTCGCCGCTACCCAGACGTCTTTCTTCCCGCGAGCAAGTTTTGCCAGTTCGGTCGAGAGTGTGAGTGCCAGTTCGGTCTCCTCCTCGCTCCACCCCAACTTCGCACAGCCGGTAAAGGAGACTTGATAGGCAGAAGTGATCAGAATCTGCGCGCCGGCATCGACGTATGCCTTATGTGCTTCCGCAATCTCGGCGGGAGCCGTGCGCAATAACTCGCCAGTCCAGAGCAGGCCGTCGAGTGTGTGTCCGCGCTCTTCTAGAGCCGTGGAAAGCCCACCGTCGAGAATGCGTGGATGTTCTTTGAGCGATTGACGCATCGCTCGAGGAGTGAGCAGCATTAGGGGCGCCAGAGGTCAGTGCGGTCCTTGGCCCATGGTGCGATCTCCCAGCGGTCGATCTGTGCGGCGCCCTTCAGAAGAGTGCCGCGATCTGCGCGAAGAAGTACTTCGGTGAGTGGAAGGTGTGCGCGGCATCGCAAAAGGGCCCGGTGTTCCAGCGCCATCGATTCTGGAGTTTCATCAGCTGGCTCGAATGTAATGCCGTTGCTATCTTTCACATCAAACCACGGCCAGAAATATCTGCCGGCTCGCACAATGCGCCAGGCACGCGTGAGGTAGGCGCCAAAGCGATCTGGCGTGAAGTCAGGAACCTCAGAAATCCACTTCTCGCTATCGACTGGTATATGTGCGTTGGTAGCGCAGACGCATTCAAATTTCTCCGTCGCAGAAAGTGCGAGCGCTAAGAGTGCCGATATGCCTTCGCCTGAAACACAAGTGAGTTTCGAGAAAGAAGTAACCGCCTGCGAAATGATCTCCACCCACTCTGCAAGTGATGCCCCAGCAGAGATATCACTCGAGAGACCGTGGCCCGGCAGGTCTATTCTTAATGAACCGTCTGCAGGAAGCAGCTCCAACGCACGACCTGGCCCATGCAATGACAGTGTTGTTGCATCCTGAGGGCCGTTCCAATGAATGAGTCCATCGAACTTGGATGTCTTCACTGCAATAAATCCGGCAGCAGAGTCTTCGTTCAATACTCCGGGAGCGGGTGCCACATTTTCACGAAGTTTGCCGATTGCCCACGCTTCAAACTCGGGGGGATTCTCGGCAAGCGCAAAACTCCACCCTTCCGGCAATTGCGGTAGTCGGCCCAGCTGCTTTGCAAGAGGATCAGCTTTGTACGTGGAGATATGTACAGGTGCGCACTTGGTGTCGGCTGGTGGAATATCGCTATCTGCTTGGAGCACTGCGTTGTAGCCGAATCGATAGTTATCGCCTGCATCAAGTACTTCAGCGATCCCGGGGGCGGCCTTGGTGGGATCCTGATGCGCCACTGTCATGCGACTGGTGTGGCGACGATCAAACCATGGGAAGAACCACGATTGCTCGAGCATGCGGCCCCAGAGCCAGGTGAGATGGTCTCCATAAACTTGGGGAAGAAAACGAGGCAAGTAACTGCTGGCGAACATCGCCTTCTCTTCATCACTCCAAATGGGATAACCACCCGAAACGAGCATGGAGAGGCGCCCGGGATAACGCACATGGAGATTCATCGCGATGGCACCACCCGAGTGGAATCCGTAGCCACCAGCTTGTTTAAGACCGATGGCGTCCATGAATTCCGCTACCCCGTCGGCGAAGTCAGCGAGTTTGGGATCAGGATGATTGAGGGGCCCTGAGTTTCCATAACCGGGGGAGTCGGGTGCGATGCAGGTGAACTCTTTGCCCCACTCCAACATCAAGCGCTCATATTCGGCCCCCGACCTTGGGCTCTGATGAATCATCAAGAGCGCTGGACCGCTTCCGCAGACGCGGTAGTGGACTCGGCGTGAACCTTGTGAGTTATTGATGGTGATGTAGTGACGCGAGATCTTCATAGAGAGCAAATCTGCCACGAATCTTCCCCAAAGGGAACGTGATTACTACCTCAAGAAGGACTTATGTTTTTGGAACGCCGCCAAGGTGCGTTCCACATCCCCGCGATCGTTGTAGAAGTGTGGGGAGATGCGGATATTTCCATCGCGACAGGAGGTGATGACCTTTTCTCCTTCAAGGATCGCTACGTGTGCATTCTCATCTGTGGATGCGACTGCGAGCATGGCACCGTGCAAGTGGGCCGCGGCCGGAGTAACGACCCTGCCTCCCATCGCCTCGATGCCAGCGCGTAATTCATCATGGAGTGGAGCTACGTAATCGGCGATATTTTGCATCCCAATTTCCATCACCATTTCGAGACCCGCAGCTACTGGGTAGAGCGAGGGAATTGGTGGGGTACCAGATTCGAAGCGACGCGCGTCGGTAGCGGGATCGTATGAATGAATATCCATCTTGAAGATGTCACGCGCCGCGAACCATCCCGTGTTAATCGGAATTAGGTGCTTGGTGGTCTCTTCGCGAGCGTAGAGGAAGCCAAGTCCGGGAACGCCGATGAGGTACTTGAGCATTCCACCGACCACAAAGTCTGCCTTAAGTTCAGCGAGATCCATCGGGATCGCGCCAACTGCTTGGTATGAATCGACTAGTACGAGTGCACCCATGCGATGTGCGGCCTCGATGATCGGAGCAAGTTCGGTGACGGTGCCATTGCGGAAGCAGACATGAGTAATCGAGACGATCATGGTCTCTTCGTCGATCGCATTTACCATGGCTTCAACGTTGACGGTGAGGTCTGCGTTAGTAGGGACGTGCACTACTTTGGCGCCGCGGCTCTCTTGGGCATGCCAGATTTGACCAATCGTAGGAAATTCGTTGTTGGTAGTGACAACTTTGTTGCGACCTTCATTAAAGTTGAGCGCAGAAGCCACAGAACTCACGCCCGCGGAGGCTGAAGTAGTAATTGCCATCTCAGTAGCAGGCACATTGAAGAAGCGAGCGGTGAGCCCGCGAACTTTCTCTTGAGCGGCAGTCCAATCGCCCCAAGCGGAACCTTGCAATTCCATAGTGCTGAGGTATTCGGCGAAACTTTGCTTGACAGAAGACGCTAACGCACCTTGTGAGCAGGAGTTGAGATAGGTGACGTGCTCGAATACCGAGAATTGTGAACGGTACTTTGCGGCGAGATCGTTAGCGGCCAAGATAAGCCCTCCGTAGTTCTTCGTGTCCGGCGAGCTCTTTTGCTTCACCTTCGAGGACGATACGACCAGTTTGCAATACATAGCCCCGATCAGCAACCGAGAGCGCCATGTTTGCGTTCTGTTCCACGATGAGCATCGAGACGCCCTGTGAGTGCAAGTTAGCAATCATTTCAAAGCTCTGTTCCACCAGCTTGGGTGCCAGACCCATAGATGGTTCGTCCATGAGGATGAGGCGGGGATGTGACATCAGTGCACGTCCCACGGCCACCATCTGCTGCTCGCCACCTGAGAGAGTGCCGGCCAATTGGGATGAACGCTCTTTCAATTTCGGGAAGAGGTCATAGACGCGATCCAGGTCCTCTTGGGCTGCTTCGCCACGCACGTATGCGCCGATCTTGAGATTCTCGAGAACTGTCATAGGTCCAAAGAGGCGACGATTCTCGGGCACAACTGCCATGCCGAGTTTGACGCGAGCTGGAGTGTTCTGATGGGTGACGTCTTCGCCAGCGAACATGATCTTTCCGACCTTAGGTTTGACCATGCCGAGAATTGTCTTCAACGTGGTCGACTTTCCGCAGGCGTTACCACCGAGAAGGCAGACTAATTCGCCCTCATCCACTCGCAAGTTCACCTGTTGCAAGATGTGTATCGCTCCGTAGTAGGTGTCGATATTTGAGATCTCTAGAAGTGGCTTCTTCTCACTCATTTACGATCAGCCGCCCCTCGTCCTAGATATGCCTCGACCACGTCTGGATGGGTTGCCACATGGTCGAAGTCGCCTTCAGCGATCTTGACGCCATGGTCCAGGGCAACAACTCGATCGCTGACGCCTTCGACGACGTGCATGTCGTGTTCGATGATCAAAATAGTGAGGCCCTTTTCAACCCGCAAGCGTTCCACAACTTGAGTGATCTCTTGTGTCTCTTTGGGGTTCATGCCAGCTGCTGGTTCATCGAGGAGAAGCAGCTTTGGCTCTGTGGCAAGGGCACGCGCGATCTCAAGTCGGCGACGATTCGCGTATGAGAGTGAGTATGCAGGTTGATCCCAACGGTAGCCCGTGAGACGGGAACCGAAGAAGCTGAGCAACTCCTCGGCTTTCGCCCGTACAACCTTCTCTTCCTTGCGGCTCTTTGGAAGAGCAAACGCAGAAGAGAAAAGTCCCGCGCTGGTGTGACCATACGTCGCTGACATGACGTTTTCGATCACGGACATATTGAGGAAGAGACGCACGTTCTGGAAAGTGCGAGCAACGCCGGCGTGATTGATGCGCGCTGGGTCGAGGCCAAGCAAGCTTTTTCCATCGAGCCCAACGCTTCCGCTCGTTGGCGTGTAGATACCGGTGATGACATTGAAGAGCGTGGTCTTACCTGCTCCGTTTGGGCCGATGACGCTGACGATCTCGCCTTTATTGACTGTGAGATCAAGTTCGCTGATTGAGCGAAGCGCACCGAATTCCATAGTGAGATTTGAGAGATTAAGCATCAGAGCACCTCCACCCTTGCTTTGCCGAGGAAGCCTTGTGGCCGGGTGATCATGAGGACCACGAGCATTGCGCCGATGAGTAACTGACGAGTCGTGTTTACGTCGGTGACTAATCGCACCTCCCAGAGGAAGATGCCGAGGTATCCAATGATGGGAAGCAAAATGGTTTTAATACGTGGCGTGGTTGTTGTGAAGTAAGCGATGAGGACGATCAGGATCACGAATGCACAGTTACCCCAGAGCACGCGATCGAGCGGGACATACATCCAATGCGAAAGAGCGCGACTCACCGGGCCAACCACCCAATCTTTCGTGGGAGTCGTTTTGATAGAAGCGGCGCCAAGCAGAATTTTGATGGCGAATCCGATAAGTGCAATGCCCACGATGTTGATCGTGAATCTCTTCACGCTCTTACCTACTGCGGCAAGCGTGAGAACGAGTATTGCCAGGAAGAGAATTTCGCTGTAGTTAGTTACGCGGAGCACTTCAGGAAGCACTGACATGACAATCGCGCCCATGACGGCACCTGCGAGACTGCCACTTCCACCGAGGATTACCGCGGCATAGATCATTGTCATGAGCGGCATATCGAACCCGCTCACGAAGACTGCTGACTGCATTGCGGCAAAGATTGCCCCAGCCAATCCAGCAATCGCAGCCCCAGTGACAAATGCCATTGTCTTGAGGCGATTCACCATGACGCCCATCGACTCAGCGGCTAAGGCATCTTCTCGAATGGTGCGCCAAGCGCGTCCGATACGAGTGCGATTAATGCGACTAATTGTAATAGTTAACAGTGCGACGAGAATCAACAGGAGCCAGTAGTAGTCACGAATATTCAAGAACTTGTGGCCAAAGAAACTAAATGGATCGATACCGGGAATGCCGTTAGCTCCGGCAGTGATATCGACGTAATCGTCGGCCCAAGGAAATGTGATGTTGTCTGAAGCAAGTACTAATTGCACAAAAACTTGGCCAAAGAAGAGTGTCACGATGGCTAAGTAATCACCGAAGAGGCGACGCGCAGGCAAACTGACGATGTATCCGAGAAGTGCCGTGCCAATAATGATGATGAGGACAGAGAGCCATGTCGACCAATGATGACCGATTTGCTCAGACGACATGAGCGCGTATCCGTAGGCGCCAATTCCGTAGAAGGCCACATAGCCAAGATCCAGGAGGCCGGCGTAGCCCATCACGATGTTGAGGCCATAAGAGAGCATCACGAAGAGGCCGAGGTTTACTCCAATGCGGAGTAGGTATTGGTTATCGACAAAAGCGCCGAATGCGAATGCTGCGGCAAGCAGCACCACCCAGCGCGCCCACGCGGGAATAGATTCGTCGATGAACTGCGGAATACCCTTGAGGCCTTTTTTACGAGCGGTACGTTCTTCGTGCTGGGCGACCCACTCATCAGTACCGATGCCAAGCTTGGCCGCTTCGTGAGCGGCATTCTCTTGAATTTCTTCTGGGACTTGGTTCTCGCTCATGCCTTCACGATCGCTCTCTTACCGAGCAAGCCATTTGGCTTGAGGAGCATGACCACGATGAGGAGTGCAAAAGTGATGGTGTCGGAGAAGTTTGTAGAGAGGTAGCCCTGGGCGAGTGATTCGACGACTCCCAGCAAGAGACCGCCGAGCATGGCTCCCGGAATGGATCCAATCCCACCGATAACTGCGGCAGTAAAACCTTTGAGGCCGGGAACTAGGCCCATGCCATTGGAGACGCCGCGAAGGAGCAGACCATTCATTACGCCAGCAGCGCCAGCGAGTGCTGCGCTGACGAAGAAGGTCCACCGGATTACTTTGTCGACGTCAATTCCCATCATGACTGCAGCATCACGGTCGTATGCGATGGCGCGCATGGCTCGTCCTACTTGGGTGGTGTTCACCCAGCGAGCAAGGCCAAACATGAGTGCGATCGAAAGTACAAGTACGAAGAGACGTACTCCGTCGATAGTGATGTCGGCGAAGGAGAATCCAAGCGTAGAAGGAATATATGAGGAAGTGTCGTAGGTGCGGATGTTCGCCGAGAAGAGTAGGAGCGCGGCATTCTGCAACAAAATAGATACACCAAGTGCGCTAATAAGTGGGGCGATACGTGTGGAGCTTCGGAGCGGACGGTAAGCAAAACGTTCAATGACGATTCCCAGTAGGCCGGTGCCAAGCATCGCCACTAAAAACATAATCAAGACCATGATGGCCACGGGAACTGAAGGCGTCAGCGGCCCGCCAAGGCCAACCATCACGAAGAAACCTATGAAGGCACCGACCATATATACATCGCCATGAGCAAAGTTCAGGATTTGCAGCACGCCATAGACCAGCGTGTAACCCAGTGCGATGAGCGCATAGACGCCACCGAGCGTGAGCCCGTTAACGAGTTGCTGCCCTAGGTATGACATGGATTTCCTTTGCTCAGACTCTTCGAATTGCAATCTATCTCTTTTGCAAGAGAGAGAGGTGATGGGGGCGGACCCCCATCACCTCTCCTGACTTACATATTTCTCGTGCTTACCAATTTATAGCGAGAGGTTAGCCAACGAGCTTGCGCTTGCCATCAGCTTGGGTCTTGAAGATGTAGAAACGTCCACCCTTGACATCGCCAGTGGCGGTGAAGGAGAGGGCGTTACCCATGATGGTTTGCTTGATGTTGGTCTTTGCGATCTCAGCAAGCACTGCTGCGCGATCGTTTGGCTTTCCGGCTGCGCATGCGCGACCTGCGGCTTCAACGATGACCTGTGCGGCTACGTAAGCTGGTGGACCAAAAGTGGTGACCTCAGCCTTGTAGGTGGCCTTGTATGCAGCCACGACCGCAGCGGCAACGGGTAGTCCGTTGACGTCAGGGGCGAATGCTGAAACGTAAGTGCCTGGGGTCTTGAAGGTAGGTTGATCTGAACCATCGGAGCCGAAGACAACAGCCTTCTTCTTCTGCTTGATGAGTTCTTGGGCAACCTGCTCTGACTTAGCAGCATCTTGGAAGGTAACGAAGACGAAGTTGGTGGTCTTCGAAACGCGGGTTACGACAGCTGCGTAATCTGCGTTCTTCTCGTTGACTGCAATGTTGGTGACCTTCACCTTGAGTGCCTTGAGGGTGGTAACAACTTCCTTGGCAAGGCCGGTTCCGTATGCAGTCTTCTCTTCGATGACTACAACTTCCTTAGCCTTGAGAGTCTTTACCATGTAGGTCGCATCGCCAGGTCCTTGAAGACCATCGTTGGGGATGGGACGGTAGAAGTTAGGGAACGTACCAGCGGTGAGGTTGGTACGAGTTGCTGATGGGCTCACAAGAGCGATGTTGTTCGCACCGAGGAGGCCACCAATTGCGAGAACCTCTTGGCTACCTGCAGGTCCCATGGCTCCAAGGACTTCCTTGTTAGCAACGATGTTTGGGGCCTGGGTGCTTGCTTGTGCAGCATCAAGTTGGGTGTCGTAATCCTTAGTCGTAAAAGTGGTGCCATTCTTGGCGTTGTAATCAGCAACAGCAAGTTGCGCAAAACCTTGCTGCTCCTTGCCAATAAATGCGACTCCGCCGGTAAGCGGAGCGACGATGCCGATCACACCGGAGCACGCTGTCGGCGCTGCTGATGCAGTACCAGTTGTCAGGCCAGAGACGACGAGGGCTGCGCTAGCAGCAACTACGCCGAGGCGGGTTGTCTTCTTCACAGGGGGTTTCCTTCCGAAAGGGATAGGGCAGAACATGGATCTAACTTGGACGAGTGTGCCGTATTCCACAGGCCGTTGCCAACTTAGTTATGTGTCTTAAACCGGTGGATCTGGCGTCCGACACAAGGACGCTAGGCCGAAGAGGGGTCGCCTGACCTGGTTCTAGTCGCTCTCCGGGCCACTTTTAGGCTTCGTCGTAGCCAGGGGCTGGCCGGCCATCGGGGTAGTAGGCAGCGGCTGGGGAGCCCGCAGGCCGAAAGGTTCCCAGGATCCAGAGGTCCTCTTCGCGGTCGTTCATGACTGAGTGGAGCATCCGGGGGGCCACCATGAAAGTGGAGCCGGGGCCGATGGGCACTTTGGTATCGCCCACCACAAAGGTGCCTCCTCCTCGGACGATATGGCAGATCTCGTCGTAGAGGTGATAGTGAGCAGGAGCTCCTGAGGTCGGGATGAAACCCACGAACATCGTGGCCCCACTACTCCCGCGACTTTCATCAAAGAGCACTTCGAATTCTCGGTTGCCGGTGGCCTTGCCTTTATTCGTGATCCCTTGTTGGACCACGCGTTGAAAACCGATGGTAGGTTTCGCGATTTTGCGGGCATATGGCCCCATGCCTGGCGCATGGACTGAAAAAATCTTGAAGGGGCTGGTGCTCGAAAGCGCCCAAGCCTCTCCGTCGCGGATCAAGGCAGCGCAATCAGGAGAGAGCTCAAACGATTCGCCAGCGATTGTAAGTTTCCCGCTACCTTCGCGCACGAAGAGCAGCAGATCTCCATTCTCGTTGATTCCCATGTCGGCACTTCCATTGAGATGGATTTCGCGAGCCGTAAGTGCTTCTGCGTACTCACCATCTCGAACAAGTTCGAAGATCTCTGCTTCGCCTCGCGAAATTGCAGCGACATCGGCTACGGTGCGTACCACGCCCGGAAAAAAGTTACTGGGATTCGTTGTCATGAAAGGAAGCGTACTCGTGAAGATACTTCGCCACGCAAGTGCTATTTGGAACGGATCTGTGCCGACCGGTACTGGAAGCATGACTTTGGGTCGCGCCGGTCAAGTGATTCCCTTCTCGTTGAAGTCACGTACTGAGGAGAACTCCGGTACCAACCCCGAAGAGCTGATCGGCGCAGCACATGCCGGATGCTTTTCGATGGCACTCACCAGCATTCTTGAAGATGCCGGTCTTGCGGTGGGCTCAGTGGAAACGAGCGCTCGCGTCACGCTCGAACAACGTGCCGACGGTTTTTGGATCAGCGAAGTTCATCTCGTGACTCGCGGGATTGGCCAAGCATGTTCAAATGATGAGTTCGTGTCATTTGCTGAGAAGGCGAAAGAAACGTGCCCAGTTTCTAAGCTCTACTCTTCCGCCACCATCACTCTGGATGCTTCGCTCGCCTAATCAGCTCGCAACTACTCGTCTTTAAGTGCGTAGTTCGTGATTTCGGTGCGAACATCCCAGAGTTCAGGGAAGAAGCTTTTATCACGTAGTTGACCGATTACTTCAACAGGCGTTCCTTGCGTTCCAGAAACGTGCAACCCAATGCTGCGTTCGACCACTTTAAAGTGGCGATGACGCCAATTGATCATGCGTTCATCAATTTCGATGAGAGCTTCGGCTAAACGGTAAAGCTGATCGTGCTTTTCATGGTGCACAAAGAGGTCTAGCAAAGAGATGGCTTCGGCATTTAAGAGGCGATGGAATTCCGCGCCAAGTTGTGGAATAACAGCGCGGATTCCATTGAAGCCAGGAGAATCAAAACCCGAGCCGTGGCCAAGTGCGCGCCTTACTTGCTGATAATCCCACGGTGACATTTTCTCCAGCATGTCGAGATTCTGAGTGGCATTGATGACACACATCGGAATGCGATCGACCAGGCGAAGAGCGCCAGAGATGTCTCCAGCCTGAAGTCGAACAATGATCTCGTGCGATTCGGCAATGGCGAGTTTGAGCCAGAGCTCTGAAGACTGATGCACCACTGTGAAGAGAAGTTCATCCCGGTGCCCCCAGGTGTCGGGCCCCTTCTGTAACGAAAGGAGTTCGTTCGTGCGGATGTAGCGTTCGTAATCGCTATTGCCCGAGCCGGTGAGTACTTGATCAGCGCCGTAAGTCATGGAGTGAGAGTACCCCGCTCTCGCGCATCTCCTCTAGCAACTTGTTCAATGAACATGAGAGAGTTGGGATTCACTGGAACGGGTAAGAATTTTATGGAGGGCGAATGAGCCAGGAACACGTCGACGTCGTTGTTATAGGGGCCGGCCATCAAGGCTTGGTAACGGCCACCGCGCTCGTAGAAAAAGGTCTTTCTGTGGTCGTAGTGGAACGCTCTGATGTTCCCGGCGGAGCGATCCGTAGTGGCCAGCTCACTCTTCCTGGCTTTACTCACGATTACTGGGCCACGAATATGGGCCTCTTTCTCGGCTCTCCATACTTTGCTCGGCACGGTGGCGAGCTGGCAGCACTGGGCCTCAAGTTTGCGCACTCTTCGACGCCGTACGCCTCTGCATTTCCCAACGGAAAGAATCTCAAGGTGGTGCAGGACGGTGAAGCGACCGCGGCCATGTGGGCAGCGCACAATGCCGGCGATGCAAAAGGTTGGGCAGCACTCGGAGCGCTCTTTGGGGATTTTGCAGGCTCGTACTTTCCGATGTACGGCAACCCACTTCCGTCAAAAGGAACGTGGCAAGGTGCGCGCACACTTTGGAAAACGCGTGGGAAGAAAGGTTCGGGAGAACTTCTTCGCATTTTACTTTCATCAACACGCGCACTCGGCGATAGATACTTTGAAACCCCCGAAGCAAAATCACTTCTGGCTGCATGGGGAATGCACATCGATTATGCGCCCGACATCACCGGTGGGGCAGTCTTTCCATTGCTTGAATGCTTTCTTGACATGGCTAATGGCATGTCCATTGTCGAAGGCGGGGCCAGCAATCTCGTGAACGCCATGGTTGCGCTTTTGGAAAAGAAGGGCGGCAAAGTACGCCTCGGAACGGATGTCGCTCGCATTTTGGTCAACGATAAAGGCGCTTTCGGAGTGCGGCTAGCTAATGGAGAACAGATCCTGGCCAAGCGCGGCGTTATCTCAACGGTTGTTCTTCCAGTCATGGTGAGTAACTTGTTGGAGTCTTCAGATGTCCCAGCCCACATGAAACAGGCCGCATCGCATTACCGTTTCGGTCCTGGCACCATGATGGTGCACTTGGCAACAAGTGGACCGATTCCATGGAGCGATAGTGAGCTCGGAAAGTTTGCCTACGTTCATGTGGGTCCTTACGTTGATGACATGGCGCGCACCTATCAACAATCTCTTGCTGGTGAAATTCCAGATGAGCCACTACTTATTGTGGGCCAGAGTTCTGTAGTGGATCCATCGCGCGCCCCGGAAGGCAAGGGTGTGGTCTGGATTCAAGTGCGCACTCTTCCCAATACTCCGAATGGAAGCACCTGGAGTGCCGAGAGTGAGCGGGTGGCCGATCTAGTGATCGCTAAAATGGAGAGGTATGCCCCCGGCTTTACTGCCACCATTTTGGATCGCCACGTCATGAGTCCCGCTGATCTCCACGCGAGCAATCCCAATTTGGTCGGTGGAGATTCGGTCGCCGGCAGCCATCACTTCGATCAGTTCCTCATGCGACCCAGTCTTGACCTGGGCAAATACGCCACCGAAATTCCGCGCCTCTACCTGGCCGGGGCAGGCACTTGGCCTGGAGCCGGCGCGAATGCCATTTCGGGCGGCTTGGCAGCTGCCCGACTGCTCAAGGGGTAGCCCTAAAGCGAGATACGGCAGAAGAATAAAACCACCACTTTATTGACTCCTCCTTGTGCCTCCTTTACGGTCGTCAAAATGAGAGCAGGAGATAAATGACGCCATTCCCGAGTGAGAGGCCGCTTCGCGGCAGCATCTCCGAAGGCACGCTCGACCCCAAGATCTTCCGTTCGGTGATGTCTCAATGGGTCACCGGAATCTCGTTAGTCACCTCCAGTGATGAGGGTGTACCCATCGGGATTATTTGCAACTCACTTACTTCGGTCTCGTTGGATCCATTGCTTTTGCTCTGGACAGTTGATCGCAACTCGTCTTCATTTGAGCATTGGATGCGGGTGGATCATTGGGCGGTGCATTTTCTCGCCGATGATCAACGTGACCTGGTAAAGCAATTTGCCCAGAAAGGCGGAGATAAATTTGCCGGAGTCGAGTTTGAACTTTCCGATCGAGGTGTTCCACTGTTGGGGAACACGCTCGTCCGGATGGAGTGCACCACTTGGAATCGAATGGATGCAGGCGATCACGTAGTGATCGTGGGAGAAGTGGATTCATTCGAGCAGCGCTATGCAACGCCGCTTACTTTCGTTCACGGTTCTCTTGTGGCCGGAAATTTGCCGGAACCAAAATAACCCAACAAATACGAATCGATCCCGAAAGGCACATTATGGTTAAGCGCATCGCAGATATGAAGGATTTCAAGCTGGGTCTCTTCTCGCCGAACTGTTCTTCTGGATTGGCAGTCACGAAAGCTCCGGATCGTTGGACCGGATCTTGGGACGATAACCTGCGGTTGGCAAAGATTGCAGACGAAGCAGGCATCGACTTCTTACTCCCCATCGCTCGTTGGATTGGTTATGGCGGAGAGACAAACTTTCATGAGGGCGTACTAGATCCCACCACGTGGGCTGCTGGTCTCTTGGCAAACACCAAGAACATCTTTGTATTTGCCACCGTACACACTGCTTTTAATCACCCCATCGTGGTTGCGAAACAATTGGCGACCGTTGATCAAATCGGAAACGGACGTGCCGGTATCAATATCGTGGCCGGTTGGAATAAGCCTGAATATGACACCTTTGGCTTGGATCTTCCTTCTGATCACAACGATCGTTACGCCCTCGCGCAAGAGTGGTGGGATGTCATTAAGAAGATTTGGACTACCCAAGGCAAGTTTGATCACGATGGTAAGTTCTTCAAATTACAACACGTGGAGGGTATGCCAAAGCCAGTCGATGGCATGCTCCCCGTTCTCAATGCTGGTTCATCACCGCAAGGCCGAGAGTTTGCTGCGCGTAACGCCAACTTTGCATTCACAGTAGTGGGTGGACCAGAAGATGGCGCCGAAGTGGTGAAGCAGGTTACTCAACAGGCAAAGGATCAATACAACCGCCAGATGGGCGTCTTCACTCTTGGACACGTGGTTTGTAAGCCAACTCGCAAAGAGGCAGATGAATTCCTGCATTACTACGCAGATGAGTATGCCGATTGGAATGCGGTTGATAATTTGATGGAACTTCAAGGTCTCCATGCGATGTCCTTCAGCAAAGAGATGCTCTCCATGTTCCGTGGACGTTTCGCAGCCGGTCATGGTTCTTGCCCACTCATTGGAACTCCCGATGAAGTGGCAGATGCCATTGAGGGCTTCGACAAGGCCGGTTTTGGTGGCATGACCTTGGCGTTCTTGGATTACGCCAAGGAACTCCCTTACTTCGCACAAGAGGTCTTGCCACGCTTGGAGCGCAAGGGCGTCCGTTTACCGAGATAATGTATTTATGACATCTCTCTTTGATTCATTACGCATTGGCGCCATGACTGCTCCTAATCGAGTAGTCATGGCGCCAATGACTCGTAATCGAGCAACTTCTGCTGGTGTGCCCACCGATTTGATGGCGGAGTATTACGCCCAGCGTGCCTCGTTTGGTCTCATTATTTCCGAAGGTGTACAACCCGCCGCTATTGGTCAGGGCTATCCACACACCCCCGGAGCGCATAACGATGAACACACCGCTGGTTGGAAGAGAGTCGCTGATGCGGTCCATGGTGCTGGCGGACACATCTTCATGCAGTTGATGCATGCTGGGCGGATTAGCCATGTCGACGTGATCGGCACGCAACCAATTGCACCCAGTGCGGTAACGCCTGCTGGAGAAATCTTCACGGGTACAGGTACAAAGCCGTTCGAGGAACCGCGGGCCATGACTGCGCACGATCTTGTTTCGGCGCGTGACTCCTTTGTTGATGCAGCGAAGCGCGCTATAGCTGCTGGATGCGACGGTGTGGAACTGCACGCGGCCAGTGGTTACTTGCTCAATCAGTTTTTGGCCGATAATTCCAATCAACGTACGGACGCATACGGTGGGTCTCCAGGGAACCGCGCTCGTTTCGTGATCGAAACAGTGCAAGCAGTAGTGGCGGCGGTCGGCGGAGAAAAAGTAGGAATTCGAATCTCGCCGAATGGAACCTTCAATGACATGGCTATGACTCACATCGAAGAAACATATGGAGCATTACTCGCA